>Ga0302123_10002721_pt1 | contig 11988 bp, 11 predicted proteins | sample CB21_321_MG_FD_203109 | JGI IMG/M metagenome (GOLD analysis project Ga0302123, IMG submission 203109) | Marine microbial communities from Western Arctic Ocean, Canada - CB21_32.1 | ecosystem: Environmental > Aquatic > Marine > Oceanic | place: Canada: Western Arctic Ocean | collected 2017-09-28 | reverse complement strand
TGCTGAACTACTAGGGAGATAATGTTTTAATATACTTTCTTTATCTTCATAAAGATTTAAAATACTTTGTAAGGGTTCCATAATATATTATTTCATAATTTTATCTTTGAATAATCTAAATGATATAAGTATCAATGATAAAAAGAAAACAATATCCCAATTAATAAATTTAAAATTATCTTCAAATTCAAATTCAAATTCTTGATTGCTCAGATAAAATAAACATTCTTCATAAATATATCTCGTAATAAATCTTATAAGTATTAGTATTCCTATCAAATATAAATTATGTTTTTCATTGAAATATACTGAACCGATTATGATTGTTAATGTAAATAATATATGAGATATTTCTATTTTTTCTAAATTTTTATCACTTTCACCGCTAATTAATATTAATTGACCTATTATCATTATGAATAATAAATATCTATCATGTAGTTTACTATTCATAAATAATAGGATTGTAATTAGATTTACTAAGACAGCCGGATAAATAAGATTTACTTCCATATTTAAAATTATATATTTTAATATAGATAATAATGATAAAAGATATCTCAAAAATAAGAGAATATTTAGAGGGATACGTTGAGGTAGAGATGCCCTATGAATTCACTAAAAACGAGGCGATACAATATATTACGTGTGAATTAGACGTAGATGGTTCGATTTCTTGTGAATCGTTTTATCCGAATTGTAAATTTTTAAGGAGATGCAATGATATGCTTATCATTAATCATAATAATTTAACAAGGAACGTCCCTGTTTGTAGGAGAAGTAAAGATGGCAATATTACATATCAAAGTCGTTTTTATATACCAGATAAACCAGATAAACCAGATAAACCAGATAACGAGTTAAACGAATGTAAAGAGGATACTCGCGAATTAAAAGAAACTATTAAATATCAACAAGAGATCATTGAAAAAAGCGTGGAAAGGATCAAAACTTTAGAAATAGATAAACATGAAATGTATGATAAAAATTCTACCTATGAACAATTATTACAAGAAGGGCGATATAAACTAAAAGAATTATCTATTTTAAATAGAGAACAGCAGGAAAAAATAGATCATTATGAAGAATTAATACCGAAATTATATAATAGTCGTTAAAATAAAATATATATTATATATATATGAACGTTAAACAGAGGGGGAAGACACAGAGGAGGAAGACACAGAGGAGGGTACAGAGGAGGAAGACACAGAGGAAGACACAGAGGAGGGTACAGAGGGGTAAACAGAGGAGGGTACAGAGGGGTAAACAGAGGGGTAAACAGAGGGGTAAACAGAGGGGTAAACAGAGGAGAAAGACACATCTTAAACTGAAGGGTGGATCCCACGGTATAGAGTTCGATGATATTCCTAGAAGACTCAAAGAGTCTAAGGCTATATTTCGTAGATCTTTCATGAGAGATGAACTCTGTGTGAGAGCTTCGATGCATAGTTTATTTTATCCGTGGTACATTAATAAACTTAGAAAGTTTATTGACGAAAACCCGCATATTTTAGTTGGGAAAATTGATGATGGAAGATGGCGAGGGACGATGGTTAATATCAAGGGAATAGTGAAATCAACTAATCTCAGCGGGGAAATATTGGTGGATATTGCGAAATTTGATTGTACTCATATATTACCTACTACCATACAAATACATATGTATAAGGGCGTTCCTGGACAGGGTACCGTGCTGGACCCGATGCCACAGGAAATGTGGACTTCAGATAGTGAAGTTAAATGTCAGATTTGTTTCAACCTATTCACCTTTACAAAAAGGAGGCACCACTGTCGCTCTTGTGGCAGGGTGTTATGCAACGAGTGTTCGTCGGAGTCGCTGATATTTCCTGGTAATACGGAGGAGGAGAGGGTATGTCATAAGTGCGCAGGTGATTGGCACGCGGCACAGGGCCACGCGGTTATCGATACTGAGAGACAAATGTTACGTATCGAAGGGTGGGCACCAGCACCAGCAACAGCAACAGCTGGTGTGGATGAATCCGTAGCAGCGGGATCCATCATTGAAACTTCTATTCATGATATTCGTATGACCCCTAGTGGGGGTCGCACCTTCGTTATAAACTCTCTCGGTAAGAGTTATACGATATATATAGATCCTAATCCAGACCCCAATCTAATTCATAAAATGCTATCCCCAAGACTGAGTTTGCCGATATTATGTATAGGCGGATTAGGTTTTGTAGACCTCGGTGATGGCGGACCAGTAACCGATGCCCGAGTGTGGGAATTTATGGACATCTATAATGACTGGTGTGTTTTTTTTGATAACATTAGAGTCTTAACGAAAAAACAGATTATGGATGTAATGGGTGACATATACGAAGGACGGGGTAAGAAATTCACTGGCTATATGAGAGGAATGGATGGACTCGAGCTATTAGGGATGGAATGGTTATATAAAAAACTCGATATATTAGAACCTGGTGGGAAACTTATTCACCATTGCGTATTTGAAACGGAGAACACCCTGACTCTTTTTGATACTGAGGTATCGGGCATGGGTCCGATGTACATGCCTCTAACAGGTGATATAGCGAATAAATGCGTAGCCAATGGAGATTATAAAAGAACGAATGATATTCGTATCGCTCTACACCATATTTATGAATATTTATTGACACCTTCGGAAACTGAAACAACCAGAGTAATAATTGCTATTGCGAGATGGGCATCTCTTAAGACGGGGCGTGAGAGCGGTCACGCATTTTTATTAGTGCGTACTATATTAAATGGAATTGACTACTATTGTTATATTGACGCAGCAAATGAAGGTGAGGATGATGGTATTAGTTTATGCAAAATGGTAAGAAGACCCGCGGATAAAGACAGGCGCTACGAAGCCTGCGAGGAAATACTCCAAGTAATTTGTGATCTGATGAGCGAGGACAAACATGGTGATATCCAAGATATATGGAAATTTACTGTTTGTATCCCTGTTGCTGGACCGGGAGAAGTAGTTCCAGATGGAAATGGCCCAATTGAAGTTTATGGGTATGATGCTATGCGTGATGGTGAGATAGACTGGATAACAGAGTTTCGGCCACAGAGTTATAATACAATGGACGGGTCTCCAGAGAAATGGGGTGAAAGTAACGGGTTTAATGAACGGAGTGTGAAGCATGCAATGCGAGATCCCTATCACGCGGGCATACCACCAGTACCAGCAGCAGCAGCAGATGAGGTGGGTGGATCCGCGGGGATGGGTGCAAGTGGCCGGAGCGCGCGTCGCGACCGCGGCGACAGGTATGATCCCTATAAAAAATAGATCATTATGAAGAATTAATACCGAAATTATATAATAGTCGTTAATCATGTGTCCCTTCATATTGATGATCATTGACTAAGTGTCTATCATCTTCGTGACGAGGAGGTTGCTCTAATTTAATTCTTAGAAACATATCTTGTATCTCATCTTCATATAGCATCTGATTTTCTATATACTCTGGATTACCATATAAATAATTAGGATTTCTTAAATCGTGTGAATCTTTATCAATTTCATCTTTATAAATTCGTTGAATATCTTCTTCGGGGAAGGCCCCCGGAATTAATCTGAATTGATTACCTACATCTATATTAAACTCATATGATTCATTATCGTCTTCACAAATAGGAGCATGATAAAAATGATCGTAAGTTCTTATTTTATGAGTATCTAAAAAGGCACTAAACGTTCCTTTTTGCGGTTTCTTAACGCTATTCTTTTTTATCCGATAATTACTATTTGGATATTTCTCAAAAGGCAATTCAGGATTATCATTCAATTTATCTTGTCTGCACGCGTAATATTGCGTATCATCGGGTTCATCGGATAAAACTTCATTTGCCTCATAATTATCGATAAAACCTTCTTTACCACACAATAGACACAATAACAAAAAAAATCCTAAAAGATAAATATAATCCTTCATCTATTACTATTACTATAATGTATTAAAATAAATTAACTGCTCTTAACATTATTGACTAATGACCTGTGCTACCAAACCCATCATTTCCCCTGTCTGAATCGGATAGTTCTTCAACGAGTTTTAGATGAATTGTATCTAAATGTCTATCGCAAATCTGAAATAATCGTTGTCCCTTCTGAATCTGATATTCTTCATTTGACCTATTGTCCACCATAGCCATCAAGTTACCCCGATATCCCGCGTCAATGATACCCACCGAATTAGCTAACCTTAAAGGTGTCTTACTAATACTTGACCTAGGATATAAATAATAACATACATTCTTTGCTCCTTCTCCACCTTCTCCACCATCACCACCTCCTCCACCATCAGATAATCCTTCACACTGAATTTTAAAATCAATACAGACGGTTTTGCCCGGTGGGACTAATAGATCTCCGGGACAGTATAAATCTAATCCCGCATCCCCTCGCCTACTCCTATTCCTGTTTGAGGTTTCTGCAGCATCGTCGTGATACATGCTTTTGATTTCGTCATTCAGAGGTTTTAAAAGTAGCTTCATATTTATTGTTTTTAATGAATAAATAATTCTTAAATAATAAATCAAATTTTAAAGTAAAAAATAAATAATCGGTTCGTCAAAAACTCCCTCTAAATTTTAAAAGAGAATTTTATCATATGTGATTATTAAATAATAATAGGTGAGACTGACACTTTATGAACCTCATCCACCGCCACCGCCACCGCCACCGCCACCGCCACCGCCACCAACCATTTTCTTATCACCGCCACCGCCACCGCCACCGCCACCTCATCCACCTTTCATTGAACGTTTTGATCTTTTATAAAATCTACGTCTGCTTTTCGTAGGACGCTTAGCACATGTTTTGCGAATAGGTCCCTTGACCCCTTTCTTAGTATGCCTATGTCTTTGCTTTAACTGTCTTTGTCTTTGACTTTGTCTTTGCTTTAACCGTCTCGTTTTAGTCATTTTATAATATGATTTAGATAATATTTTCACGACATTGGGGACATGTATTATTTTCTATTAACCATAATCTGATACAATCGTGATGAAAAACATGATTACAATCTAAATTCATAACTTCTCTGTTGCTTTGGTAGTTGTCGAGACATATCGGACACTCATCTAATAATAAATCATCGCTTAATTTAATTTTACGACCTTTTATTTTATTGTTTTTTAGATATATGTTACACGAATCTAAACAGGGTCTCAAGCAAGTCTGATTTATCAAAACGAATAAAGGTAAACAACCGATAAATATCATTAAACATAATAAAAATTCAATTGTTTCCAGATTTAATTGCTGATTTAATTCTTTTTCAAGTTCATTATTTTCTCCTGAATTATATTCATGATAGTTCATAATAATAAATTAATATATATTATCTTTTTAATCTGTTTCGGTATTTGGTGAAAGACATAATTTAATATGACCTAAATTAGCTATATCGTATTTGATAACAAGAGGGTAATCATTCTTAATATACATATGTAGTAAATTACATAGATTTGTACACTTTGTAAATAAACATAAATATTTTAGGGAAAATATACCCTGAATAGGTTCATTACTTGTCGCGTTTTTAGAATAATTTAATCCCTCTTGAGTTTCTAATAAAATAGTTTCCTGACTCGCAAAATCACCTATACAATTTAATAACAATGATGTCCCAACACTCTTTATCTCGATATTTTCACCGATATTAGACATATCGCGGATTATTTTCTGAAAATCCATACTCGGTAACGTTAATTCACTCTCAAATTTCGCCGGCGGAATACTTAATTCATCTTCGGAAATATCTAATAAATTCATCTTGAAAAGAGTTTGTGTTTTTTTATCATTATTATTGATTTTAATACCTAACCTATTTTTATCAGTCTTTTCTACAAAAAGACTTAAGGTTTCATTATTATTCATAATTTTAATGAGTTTGAATAGATTCATCATATTAATACCGATTCTGGTTTTTTCTGAGCAATGAAAGAACTCAAAATTTTCAGCCATTAATTTCATATGAACAAGAACAATCTGAGAATTATCGGTTGCTACTAATTTAATACCACTTTTATCAATAATTAAGTTCGTATCAGTTAAGATTTCCTTTAAGGCCTCTACTAAAATACGAAAGGCCCCCGATTGAACCGTTTTCACCATAAAAACATATTTTTCTTTTTCTTCGTTCATTTTTAATGAATAATGCGATATTATTCTTTAAATATAAACTTAATCTATTTAAAAAAATTATCATAAATACTATTGTAATTAATGAGTGTGCCGTGCTTTATCTTAAAAGAATATTTAAAATTCCACGATGAAAATATAAAAAAATATGGATCATGTACCGTTGTTTTAATGCAGGTCGGTTCCTTTTATGAAATATATAGCGTTCAAAATGAAACTATCAGTGTCGGTGCCGATATCTATAAGTTAGCAGATATATTAGGTATCCAAGTTGTCCGTAGAAATAAAAGTATCCCTGAAATTAGTTATGATAATTTCTTAATGTCGGGGTGGAACATATATGCGCAAGAAAAATTTCAAAAAATATTATTAAATCATGATTATACTATTGTTTATGTTGATCAGGTTACCGAACCACCTAATCCTGAGAGACAAATTACTAATATAATTAGTCCCGGAACAATGATTAATAATTATAATAATAATGATAATAATTATTTATTATCAGTTTATCTGAATAGATATCAACAACAGTATGATAAATATATTTATGTTATCGGTTTATCGGCTATCGATATCTCGACCGGCGAAAATACCGTTCATAAAATAGTCTCCTCGTTAAACGATAATACTATCTGGTCTGATGAATTATTTAGATTAATTCATTACTATTCACCAAAAGAGTGTATCTTTCACGATGAGATAGAATTGTCAAAAGATGAATTATGTACTATGTTTCAATTAAATGAGAAAACGGTTCATTATAATTTATATCAAAGTAATGACTTTAAGAAACCCAGTTATCAAAATGAATATCTTAAAAAAATATTTGATACGGGTTTCCTAACGGCGATAGAATATCTGGGATTTGATGAAGTAGAAATGACATTATCTTATTTATACATGATACAATTTATTCACGAACATAAATTAGAAAATTTAAATCATTTACCAAAACCTACCCTCAAAAGCGATGAACAAAAATTAATATTAAGTAACAATACAATTTATCAGTTATATCTAGTTCCAAATAAAGAACATACTTCTGAAAAATATAATTCATTATTATCCATACTCAATAAATGTGATACCGCGATTGGCAGGAGATTATGCAAAAATAGATTATTATATCCCATCCTCGATAAAACTGAATTAAATAAGCGATACGATATGATAGAAAACTTTCAGAAAGATAGTTTATATAATGATATTTGTCCGTTTCTAAAGAAGATTTTAGATATTGAGAAATTACATCGTCGTATGGGATTAAATATCTGCTCGCCTTACGAATTTTTTAGTATTCATACTTCGTATACTTATTTATCCAAAATCTTAGAGATTACGAAAGTATCTCTACCCGAAATTAACACTACCTACTTAGAAACGATTCAGAATTTAGATACTCTTAGAAATGATTATCTGAGTGTCTTTCAAATCGATGAATTGGAAAAATACTCGCTGACTAATATGATTACTTCAGTTTTTCAGAAACATATATATCCAGATTTAGATATCCTACAAAATGATATTAATCAAGGATTATTAAAAATAGACCTACTATGTGAAAAGTTAAATAAATATATTGATCCTAAGAAGGATGGTTGCATAAAAAAGGATAATAATGAAAAATATGGATATTATTTACATGTTACAGATAATAGGGCGAAAACGTTTCAAAAATCTATCAGTAATTTAGCGAATACTACTATCAAAATAGATGATTTTAGTTTAGATTTAAAAGACGTTAAATTCACGAAAAGAGGGGGTAATACTCATTTAGAGTTCCCTAAATTAATTGAGATTACCAATAAATATTCTACAGATCGTTTAAAAATCCAGGGTCTAAATAAAGAGTATTTTCTAAAAAAATCAAGTGAATTTTATAAACAATACAAAGATTTATTTAGTGAATTAGTAGATTTGATAGGTCTAATCGATCTAAATAGTTGTTTAGCAAAGTTAAGTGTAGAGAATGTCTATCGGAAACCCGAAATAATTGATTCGACTAAGAGTATGATGGTAGCAAAAGGTATACGTCATCCAATTGTAGAGAAGGTTCAGTCTGAGATAGAATATATACCGAATGATGTTTCATTATCCGAAAATGGTATGTTACTCTACGGAACGAATGCTTGCGGTAAATCTACATTAATGAAAAGTATAGGATTAGCGCTGATTATGGCTCAGGCGGGGTTTTATGTCCCATGTTCTTCACTAAAGTATTCACCTTATACTCAAATATTTACAAGAATATTAAATAATGATAATATTTTTAAGAGGCAGTCGTCTTTCGCCGTGGAGATGGGTGAGTTAAGGAGTATTCTGAAGAGATCCGATAATAAATCATTGGTCTTGGGAGACGAGGTCTGTTCGGGAACCGAAACAACCTCGGCATTATCTATTGTTTCTGCCGCTCTGAAAACTTTATCTGATATAAAATGTTCGTTTATCTTTACATCTCACTTACATCAGTTAATGGATATAAGTTTAGTTCAGAATATCAAAACTTTAGACGTCTATCATCTCCAAATTGAATACAATCAGGAAACCGAAGTATTAATTTATAAACGTATTCTAGAAAAGGGTTCGGGACCCGCGATCTATGGCTTAGAGGTATGTAAATCATTAAATCTATCTCAAGATTTTATATCCTTAGCGAGGAAGGTTCAACTACAAATCACAAAGACTCCCGAAACATTATTAAATGATAAACATAGTAATTATAATAATGATGTAGTAATGGATCTATGTCAAATCTGTAAAAAAGAGTCAGAACACACTCATCATATCAAAGAACAGTGTACAGCCGATGTAAATGGTATAATAGATCATCATCATAAAAATATAAATCATAATTTAGTTCAGTTATGTGAATCATGTCATCATAAAGTTCATAATGAAAATCTTAGGATCTATGGTTACATTCAGAGTAGCGAAGGTATTAAATTAAATTACGAATATATTGATATTTCCAAAGTTCATAACTCAAAGAAGAAATTTAATCAAAAAGAGATACAAATGATCATGAATTATAAATCCGATATTGATAAGAAAATCTTGAAAAAATCTAATCTGGTAAAAAAGTTAGAATTAGAACATCATATACAGATATCAGGTTCAACATTAAATAAAGTATTAAAAGGGGAATATTAAATATATACATAATATATATAATGAAAAATGATGATTATATAAAAAGAAATACTAAAAATAATAGTAAGAGGACTAGAGAAAGGACTAGGCCAAGAGAAAGGACTAGGACTAGGACAAGGACTAGGCCAAGGACTAGGCCAAGGCCAAGGACTAGAGCTAGAGGTGGTGGTAGGATTGTAAGAAGTGGTGGTAGGATTGTAAGAAGTATTGGTAATAATTTAGCACGTGTAATGGGATCTAAAGGATCAACCGGATCAACCGGATCAACCGATGAAGATAAAAGTTTCTGTATTTCTATATTTATTACCACACGTGATAAATTAAGAGAATTATTTAATATAGTGGATAATCCTAGTTATGATACACAAGTGTTTGATCCTTTAGACCCCTTCCCCTATAATGAGTTACCAGTAGACGATGAGTTCATAAAGAGAGATCTAATAAACATGATGTGTTATGGAAATCTACCTGAAAAATATAAAAAGACTTTTAAAGCAATGTTATTAGCGAAATATCAAAATAATACTGATTATTTCAAGCAATTTTATTATAGAGCATCTTTAGGAATAAAAAGATTATTACCACATACATCCGAGATCCACCCATTAAAAGAATATAATTTTTGTGGTCCAGGAACAGATGTAGCATGGAGATTAGGCGGTGAAATAGTATTATTTAAAAGACTGATGGATAATTTATTAGACCGAAATGAAATAGGAACATTTCCCTATGATAAATCTATCGACGAAGTTGACGATTGTTGTAGAGTTCACGACCTGATGTTCGGCACGCAATATATAGGTGAGGGGGATTACACTCATAATACAGAAACATCCGAAGCAATAGCGGATTCTGCAATGTTAGAATGTTTAAAAAAAAAAAAGGAAAGAGGATTAAGTATAAATAAAAAAGGTAAACTTATCGAAACAACAATAAGAGCAAAACATGGTGCTCAGAAAAGTTTAAGGGCGTTTGGAGCAGCGAAAACCGCTAACAAATTAAATTTTGCTGCTTCAATTAATCCCGAAGCTCCTTTTAATAAAAAAGAGTATCAAATGGAAAGAGAAAGAATGGTAACTGCTTATAATCCTACATAACGCTCAATAATTAAAACTATTTTTATAGGGATATTAACGTCTCTTCTTAGTATGTTGTCTCTTCTTAGTATGTTGTCTCTTCTTAGTATGTTTTCTCTTCTTAGTTTTTTTATTCTTTCTTATTATTTTCGTTTTATATCTTATTTTCCCTCCAGATTGAATTTTTGTTATTAATGCCTCATTCAGCACTGCTTCAGGTACTAAAGCAGTCATACTTTGTGCCATTTTTGCTCTAATACCTGTTATTTCATCTTTTGATTTTTTTGCCAGAGCCATGTGCAAATTACCTTTACTAACTTTACCTGCGACCACACTGGCCGCTCCTCTTCGGATTTTATCCATTATATATTATACTAAATAATAAATAAATAGTGAAAATAAGATAACAAAGTTAGAATTAGAACATCATATCCAGATATACAGATATACAGATATACAGATATCAGGTTCAACATTAAATAAAGTATTAAAAGGGGAATATTAAATAATTATTGATACATAGTATATTATTTAACCAATTATCTATATTACGAATAATATCGTTTAGTGAAATATTCCTCGTTACTATATTTTAAACATCTTATAAAATAAGATTATCAAATGTCTCAACAAGACCAACAATTAGACAAATATTAGACAAATATTAGACAAATATTATAAAGAATTAAGATAGAATTAAGATAGAATTAAGATAGAATTAAGATAGAATTAAGATAGAATTAAGATAGAATTAAGATAGAATTAAGATAGAATTAAGATAGAATCAATAGATATTAAATGTTTATGATCAAAAAGATACATTCTAGGTTACTGAGATAGTTGTATTACGATACCGCCAAAACGAGCCTCATCGGCATAACATTTATGACCCTCTACGAAGCAGTCATGGACATTACCTTTTTCTTTATCAACTAATGAATAAAATCCACCTGTATGATCTTTATTATAAAAAGATATAGGTTCACCTTTTTCATTTAATGTCTTTTCAGAGCATTCGTGACAAATCATATTCGGATACCTCGCTGAAACAGACATTTTACTACTGCAAATTGGACAACTCTTATCTTTCTTATCTTTATTATCTTTCTTATCTTTATTATCTTTCTTATCTTTATTATCTTTCTTATCTTTATTATCTTTCTTATCTTTATTATCCTTCACCATTCTATGTCTTTTCTTAGTATGTTTTCTTTTAATAGATTTTCTTTTAATAGATTTTCTTTTAATAGATTTTCTTTTCTTAGTAGATTTTCTTTTAATAGATTTTCTTTTCTTAGTATGTTTTCTTTTCTTTCCACCACCAGTTTTGGGTGGTAGTGCCTGAGCCGCTCTAATTAAATTTCCCACCTTATCCGCTAACTCTGGTTTGGGTGCTGCTACTGCTACTGGTAATACTGTTTCTGCTGCTGCTGGTAATACTGTTTCTGCTGCTGCTGCTACTGCTGCTGGTGCTACTGCTGCTGGTGCTGGTGCTACTGCTGCTGGTGCTGGTAATACTGTATTAGCTCGTGCTGCTGCTGCTTCTAGAGCTCGTGCTGCTGCTGCTGCTACTGCTGCTGCCTTTTCTCGTGCTGCTGATGCTGCTCGCAC
>Ga0302123_10002717_pt1 | contig 12002 bp, 7 predicted proteins | sample CB21_321_MG_FD_203109 | JGI IMG/M metagenome (GOLD analysis project Ga0302123, IMG submission 203109) | Marine microbial communities from Western Arctic Ocean, Canada - CB21_32.1 | ecosystem: Environmental > Aquatic > Marine > Oceanic | place: Canada: Western Arctic Ocean | collected 2017-09-28 | reverse complement strand
TCGTTCCGGCACGCACACATCACTGCACGCACGTTCGAGATCTGTCGTCGGCTCGCCCAGACCGGGATCGACGTCGCAGGCGTGGCGGCACAGGTCTACAACAACAGCAGCGTCGGACGACTTCGGCTGATCGGCATGCTGCTCGACCGGATGCAGCTGGAGCACGACGGGCGAATCTCGGTGCTCGCACTGAACGACGCGATGCTGGCCGAGACCGGCTGCGAATCGGACGACCTGGAGGGCATCGTCAACCTGCCGCTGGCGGCACAAAATGTGCGCGTCGTGATCTTTATTAAGGAGGCCGCCGACGGTCTTCGGGTCAGCCTGCGGTCAAAGAACGCGATCGACATCAGGCAGGTGGCAGTCTCCTTCGGAGGGGGCGGCCACCTGAACGCCGCCGGATTCACAATCGAACACCCGACGCCGGAAACACGCGGCCAGGTGATCGCGCAAGTAGCGACGGCGATCTCCAACAGCGACACATGATGGCCCCCGTCGCCTTCGATGGGGTTCTGATCATCGACAAACCTCAGGGACCGACATCGCACGACATCGTCGCCTGTGTGCGGCGGACCCTGGGGCTGAAAAAGGTCGGCCATCTAGGCACCCTCGATCCGCTGGCCACGGGCGTGCTCCCTCTTGTCGTCGGACGGGCCACCAGACTTTCCTCGCTGCTCGCCGGCGCCGCCAAACAGTATGACGCCGTGATCCGGCTGGGGCTGATCACAGACACCTACGACATCACTGGCGCGGTGGTTGGGGGGACCGACGCACCGCGACCAGACGCCGCGTCCGCCACTGTCGGCGGACTGCAGCCGTCGCGTGAGGCGATCGTACACGCGGCAGCCGGCTTTGTCGGCTCCTACCCGCAGCGCCCACCCCCTTTCTCGGCGAAGAAGATCGCGGGCGTCAGGGCCTACAAACTGGCCCGCCGGCGGCAGCCCGTCGAGCTGACCCCGGCGCAGGTCACGGTCGAGGCGCTCACGGTGCTGTCGATCGACGGACCGCGCGTGCGGTGCCGAATTGTGTGCTCCAGCGGCTTCTACGTGCGCTCCCTGGCGCATGACCTCGGTGGCGTCCTCGGGAGTGGCGGGTGTCTCGAGACGCTTCGGCGAGAGCGACACGGCCCCTTTAGCCTCCAGGCCGCCGTGCCCCTGGCGCAAATCGTGGAGAACGCCGCGTGGGCGGCAACGCAGCTCGTACCGATGGGCTCCCTGCTACCCGGCATGCCGGAGGTCGTCGTGAGCGATCTTGGTGCCCTCCGGGCGGCGCACGGGAACCCGCTGCGGGTCGCCGACATCGTGCCCGGAACCGATCTCCCACCGCCGAACACGGGGCGAGTGCGGGTGTTGGACACACGCAGGCGACTGCTCGCTGTTGCCGACCCGCGTGATGACGGCGCTTTGCATCCCAAGATTGTTCTAGTGTAAGATCGGTTGGTTAGGCAGATTGTGAGAGGGATGACATCGTTCGATACTACGGCGGTTTGGAGCACAGGCTGCTCGACCATCTCGCATCGGTCGTGTCTGGGCCGTTCGTGGAGGTGATCAGCAGTGGTGTTGCAAAGGGACCAAAAGGCCGAGCTCATCGGTTCGTATCAGGTGCACAAGTCGGACACTGGCTCGCCCGAAGTGCAAGTTGCGTTACTGAGCGAGCGTATCAGCTATCTGACGGAGCACTTCAAGATCCACGCGAAAGATCACCACTCTCGCCGCGGGTTGCTGAAGCTCGTCGGGCAACGACGACGGCTCCTTGACTATCTCAAGAGCAAGGACTCGGGGCGCTACACCGATCTGATAGGCCGGTTGGGTCTCCGCAAGTAGACGGACCGCGCCCAGCAACGCTCCCGTTCTGCTACCTTCTTGTCTCCTCGCCGTGAGGATCGTTCTGGAGTGACATCATGAATACAGGCGAAGTGAATGTTGGCGGCCTCCCCCTGACCATCGAAACGGGCAAGCTAGCCAAGCAGGCCAACGGGTCCGTGGTGGTTCGGTATGGCGATACGATGGTACTCGTCACCGCGTGTTACTCGCCTTACGAGCGGGACGGTATCGACTTTCTCCCGCTGACCGTCGACTACCGCGAGAACACGTATGCGTCTGGCCGGATTCCTGGCGGCTTCTTCAAGCGGGAAGGCAAGCCACCCGAAAAGGAAGTGCTAACGAGCCGGGGGATCGACCGCCCAATCCGTCCATTGTTTCCGGCCGGCTGGCGCCATGAGACGCAGGTGGTCGCGTTCGTCATCTCGGCCGACACGGAGAACGATTCGGATGTGCTGGCACTGACCGGCGCCTCAGCGGCGCTGGCCCTCTCCGAAATTCCGTTTGCAAAAACAATCGCAGCTGTGCGGGTTGGGCTCCTCGACGGAAAGCTCCTGATTAATCCGACCTTCGACGAGCGACGACGGGGCCAATTGGACCTCGTGGTGGCCGGCAGCAAGGACGCGCTGGTCATGGTCGAGGCGGGCGCCAACGAGATATCCGAGGAAGAGATACTCCGCGCGCTCGAGGCGGGTCACGAAGCGATCCGAGGGATTGTCGACGCGATCGACACGCTGGTAGCCGCTGCCGGCAAACCGAAGCTGACTCTCAACGCGACGGCACCGGACGCCGCCTTCTCAACGGAGGTCGAGACCCAGGTGCTGGGACCGCTTGCCGATGCGATGCGTACTCGCGACAAGCTCGAAAACTACGCCGCCGTCGACCGCGTGCGGGACGAGTATCTAGCAACACTACCCGAGGATGACTCTGGGCGCCGCGCAGACGCGAAGACCGTGTTCAAAGCGCTCAAGGAAAAGGTGCTACGTGACGAGATCCTCGAGCGCGGCCAGCGACTTGACGGTCGCGCGTTCGACGAGATCAGGACGGTCACGTGCGATGTCGGATTGCTGCCACGCGCCCACGGGTCGGCGGTGTTCACGAGGGGTGAGACCCAAGCGTTGGTGACGGCAACGCTCGGGACGAGAGACGACCAGCAGAAGGTCGAAATGGTCGATGGCGAGATCTACCGGCGGTTCATGCTGCATTACAACTTTCCGCCATTCTCGGTCGGGGAGGTCAAGTTTCTGCGTGGCCCTGGTCGCCGGGAGATCGGACACGGGAACCTCGCCGAGCGCAGCCTAGTCCCGGTCATGCCAGGCGACGATACGTTCCCCTACACGGTCAGGGTGGTGTCCGACATTCTGGAGTCGAACGGGTCATCGTCGATGGCCTCGGTCTGTGGTGCCACGCTGGCGCTGATGGACGCAGGCGTGCCGCTCAAGGCGCCGGTCGCGGGCGTCGCGATGGGACTGATTCTCGACGAGTCGACCGGACGGCACGCCGTACTGAGCGACATCGCTGGCGCAGAGGACCACTACGGCGACATGGACTTCAAGGTCGCCGGCACGAGCAACGGAATCACCGCGCTGCAGATGGACATCAAGGTGGGCGGCATCACCGCTGACATCATGCGCCAAGCAATGGAACAGGCGCGCGCCGGACGGCTGCACATCCTCGATCGGATGGGCGCCACGCTGCAGGACTCGCGGTCCAATATCTCATCCTATGCGCCCAGAATCATCACGATGCAGATTCCGGTCGACAAGATCCGCGATGTGATCGGACCAGGTGGCAAGACGATCCGTAGCATCATCGAGCGCACCGGCGTGAAGATCGATGTCGAGGACGACGGTCGTGTCAACGTCGCGTCGAATGACGACGCCTCGGCCAAGAAGGCACTCGCGATCATCGAGGAACTCACCGCAACCCCTGAGCTCAACAAGACCTATCTGGGGAAGGTGCAGCGCATTACCGACTTCGGCGCCTTCGTCGAGGTGCTTCCTGGACTCGACGGATTGCTCCACATCTCGGAAATTGCACACTATCGGGTCAAGGAAGTCCGCGATGAGTTACAGGAAGGCGAGGAGGTCCGCGTGAAGGTGATCAACGTCGACCCGTCCGGGAAAGTCCGTCTCAGCCGGAAAGCACTGCTGGACAAGCCGGAGGGCGCTGGCCCGGCCGCGGGTGGCGATCGGCCGGCGTCTCGCTGACAACAGCGAGACGTGCAGCCGCCAGTCGTCGATGAAGTAGCGGGTGCGTGTGGCACAGCAACTCGACCAGCCTGGTCGGATGGTCCTCCACAAGGTTTTCCGCACCTAACCGCCGCAGGCTGGAAATGAACGCCGCCGGATTTCCAGTCAGCCGAATAGCGAAGAGGTCGGCGCGCCGCTCGTAACGTCTCGACAACGCATGCCCGATTGGCGCCGACGCGACGATCACCCCCCCAGCACCGAGAGCCAAGAGGGGTAGCCCGGCCACGTCGCCCGCACTGGCCACACCGAACATTCCACCTAGACGTACCATCGTCCAACCACCAACCGCGAGCGCCGTCAGCACCACCAGGAATTCGAACGCGATCATCTGCCACACGTCCCGATGGACGTGATGCCCAAGTTCGTGCGCCACCACCACCTCGATCTCGTCATCCGAGTAGTAGGCCAGCAACGTGTCGCTGAGCAGGATGCGACGCGTTGGCCCCAATCCGACCAAGGTGGCGTGCGCGCGCCTTGTCGTCGCCCCGACCACATACTCGTCGACCCGCGGCACCCCCACCCTCACATGCTCGGAAAGCCCAGCCAGCCTCTCGACTACCTGAACGCGTGTCAGGAGCCTGACGGCATACAACAGCGAAATGATACGAACGGGCGCGAGATTGGTCAGGAAGATGGTGGTCGCGGCGAACGCGGCCCCGCTGACGAGCCACCACCAGGCTGGCCAGAAGGCGAACGACACGGACACGACGACGCCCGCGCCCACGACGACGACACCGCTCAAAGCGGCCGTCCTGATATGAGCCGACGCCAATCCCACAGCGCCCATGCTCGACAGAGCGTAGCGTCGCTCCAGGACGTATCCCTGGAAGAAACGCAACGGCACAACAGCCCTTCGAGTATGGCCCACACGTAGGCGGTGTAGGCGCCCGACACACCCACATGCCGCCACGCTGGAGACACTCCAAGCACGTCGACCAGCTGGGTCAGGGCGTCCCCGGATCCAAACCGAGGCCCCTGAGACCAGCAGCGCCACTAGGACCGCACCGCTGCCCGCTACAGCGAGCAGACCGGTCCGCCGTCTGAGTCGGTGATACCGTGTGGCCTTGCCTTCGTTTACACTTGGGTCGCGCGATGCGAAGCGTCGCCCTGACCCAACTGGACCGAGATCAACTTCGAGACGCCCGGCTCCTCCATGGTCACTCCATACAGCCGGTCAGCGATCTCCATCGTTTTCCGATTGTGAGTAACCAGGATGAACTGCGTCTCGGACTGCATTCCTCGCAGCATCTCGATAAATCGTCCGATGTTCGCCTCATCGAGTGGTGCGTCGATCTCGTCGAGCATACAGAACGGGCTTGGTTTGTACTTGAAGATTGCGAACATCAAAGCCATCGCCGATAACGCCTTCTCGCCGCCCGACAGGAGCTGAATGCTCTGCAGGCGCTTGCCCGGCGGCTGTGCGATGATGTCGATGCCGCTTTCGAGCAGATCGCTCTCGTCGAGTAGCACCAACCCGGCATGACCGCCCCCGAACAGTGTGGAGAAGGTCTCCTGGAAATGGGTATTGATTGCGGTAAACGCCTCGCGGAAGCGCTCCCCGGTCGTGCGATTGATCCGCGCAATCGCATCACCCGTCGCGCGAATCGACTCCACGAGGTCGCTACGCTGGGTCGAGAGGAACTCGTAGCGCTCATCGAGGTCGTCGAACTCCTCGATCGCCATCATGTTCACCGGCCCAAGTCGTTCGATCTTTCCCTTCAGCGCGACGACCATGTCCTCCGTCGTGGCGGGCCCGGTTGTCTCAGCCGGTAGAACGGCGGCCGCGGTCTCTTGAGCCCCAGCCTCCGGTGACATATCTGGCTCGCGGACGTCCTGGTCAGCGATCTCCTGGTCGATCGTCCCCTCCACGGACTCCGCGGCCATCAGCTCGGCGTCTGGAACGATGGCGCCCTCTCGCTCGAGCGCCGCCGCCGCCGTGACGACGTCATCGAGGGTCAGATGCAAAGTGTCGCGACAGGTCTCTTCCAGGTGCGCAAGGTCCCGCTCGGCGGTCACCCTCGCGATATCCAGCTCCGAGACCTCGGTACGAACCTCCTCCAACCCTGCCCGCGCAACGCGCACCTCGCCATCCTGCGTCTCGAGCTGTACATGTAACCCGAGCATTCGCTCGTCGGTCTCTCGAACGTCCTGTCGCAAAGTCGCCAAGCCCGCTACGTCCGCGTCGAGCTGCTGCGTCGACGCTGCCACCGAGGCAATGAGCGCAGCCCGCGCCGTCTGGGTTCGAGTGTGATCGGTCATACGACGCTGAAGCAGGCTGGCGAGCTCCTGGCTGGCAAACTCGAGTCGCGACGCGCTTGCCTCCAGCGCAGACGATCGCTCGACCAGCGCGGCGTGTGCCGCTTTTGTCTCCGCCAACTCGTTGCCCAGCGCATCAATCGACTCGCGCGCATCGAACACGCTGCGCTGTGAGGACATGAACCGCTCGTCCGCGACACGCTGCTCGGCCTCCAGTCGCTCGATCGACGCTTCGGCCTCGATGCGACGGACCTCGAGACCATCACGCTCCTCACCCGCCGTCCGACGCTCTGTCTCGATAACGTCCAGCGCCTTGGCAAGGCGCTCCGCCTCCTCCCCGAACGAAGCCAGCTGCAATTCGTGACCGAGTATTACTTTTTCCTGCTGGTGGCGCTCCTGCTGGAATTCCGCGAGGGCGGACTCGGCGCGGCCGCTGGCGGCACCCAACTCGACGTGCTCTGCCGCGAGACGGCGCACGGCCTCCTGTTCGGCCTCGATCTGTTCATCGAGCGCCTTGATCTCGCGCTTGATCGCCAGGATCCCGAGAGCCTCTCCCTTCGCTCCGCCGTCCAACAAGGCCGCGCCGCGGAACACGTCGCCGTCCGGCGTCGCAATTGGAGCGGTGGTCCGGCGCGCCGCCAGCGCGGCCTCATCGAAGGAGCCCGCCAGCCAGTGATTCTCGAGTGCGGCACGAATCGCTGCCGCGCCATCGCCGTCGACTCGGACGACATCGGCGACCGAGACGAGCCCGCCGTCCGCCGGGGCCGCCGGCTGGCGACTCACCGCGCTGGTCTCTACGATGAGGAACCCGGCCCGCCCAGCGCCGTGGCGGCGCACCAACGCCAATCCGGCCTCAGCGTCAGCTCTGGACAACACGACCACATACTGCAACAGGTCGCCAAGACAGGCCTCAACCGCGCGTTCACGACCGGGTTCCACCTCAAGGTGGTCGGCGACCGACCCCAAATGGCTGACCCCTGACCCGGCCTCCGACAACAGCAGCCGAGCGGCGTCGGAGTAGCCTGCGCGGGTCGACTCCAGGTCACGTAGCGAAGTAAGCCGACCGGTGTAGCCAGCCAACTCGTGTTCCCGTTCCCGCAGGTCGCGGGCGTGCGCCTCCCGCTCAACACGCAGCGACTCAAGATCGGCTTCACGATCCGCGCAGGCGGCCTTCACCCGCTTGAGTGCCTCTCGCGTGGCGTGCTCAGCCGCGAGCGCCCGCTCGCGCGCCGCGGCCACCGTCTGAGTCTCGACCGCCACGTCCGCTGCCTCGGCATCGAGCTTGCTCAATGTACCGCTAAGGCGGGTCTGACCGGTGGTGGCGTGCTCGACCGCATGACGCAGCGCGGTCGCCGCGTTGATTGCGGCAAATACCTCGCTCCGCGCCGCCTCGACGTCACCTTCGAGCCCGTCGAGCGCGCACTGGGCCTGCGCGAGCGCCGTCTCCTTCGCCTGCAGCGTGCTGCCAACCTCGTCACGCTCCAATCCGCACCGTTCCGCATCGACCACATGAGCATCGAGCTCACGCCGAGCCGGTTCCCGCTTGGCCTGCAGGTCGTCGAGCTCCCGCTCCATTTCGCCCAGCGTCTCGCCCAGCGTCTCGGCCTGCTGCGTGTCAAATGTGATCTGCTGCTGCCGGCGTTCAACCGCCAACTCGCGCGCGTGCGCCGCATCCCGGGCGCGTGTGGCTCCGCTTTCGGCCTCGGCGAGTTCGATCTGGCACCGCTCACGTTCACTCTCGACCAGGGCCAGTTGCGCCGCCGCCGCTTGCTCGCGGGCACGCGCCGCATCGAGCCGGCGACGGGCCGACCCCATCGTCTCACTCAAAACGTGGCACCGCTGCGCAAATGCGATGGTCTCCCAGCGCCTGAGATCGTCGCGCAAGCGACGATACCGGCGCGCCTTCGCCGCCTGCCGCTTCAAGGCCCGTCGCTGCTTCTCGACCTCGTGGATGATGTCGGCCACTCGCGTCAGGTTCTGCTGCGCCGCCTCCAGCTTCAGCTCGGCAGTCCTACGACGACTCTTGTACTTCGTCACCCCAGCCGCTTCCTCGAGCAGCTGGCGACGCTCGGTCGGCCGGGCGCTGAGGATCTGACCGATCTTCCCCTGCTCGATCACCGCATAGGCCTTGACCCCAACGCCGGAGTCCATGAGCAGGTCCTGGATATCGCGAAGACGGCAGACCCGGCCGTCGAGCAGGTATTCGCTTTCGCCAGACCGGAACAACCGGCGCCCAACCTCCACGTCCCGCGAAATGAGTGGCATCACCTCGTCGATGTCTTCGTCGTCATCCTGAATCACCGGCGCGCCCAGGTCGCCATCGGCCTCCAGCCCAACGTGCGGCGAATCCTCGAGGTGGCCGCTCGTGGCCGGCCCGCGGAGGCCAACGGCACCGGCTGCGGCCGTGACCTGGGCCAGTTGCAGCTTGACCTCTGCGGTGCCGACGGGCTTGCGCGCGTCACTGCCGCTGAAGATGACGTCCTCCATTCGGTCGCCACGAAGGCTCTTCGCACTTTGCTCGCCGAGGACCCAGGTAATGGCGTCGATAACGTTACTCTTGCCGCAGCCATTGGGACCGACGATGGCGGTCACGCCGTCATCGAAGAGGAGCTTGGCAGGTTCTGGGAAACTCTTGAATCCGGAGATTTCAAGATGTTGCAGACGCATAATCCTAATTTCTCACTCGATCGCAGCAACGTCACCAGTCGTACATAACAGCAGCCGCCCGAACCAGGAGTGAGGACACCCTGCCTTTCGAGCGGCTGGAAACGCTCCGGAAGACCTGTACGATTGCAAGGCCGCGACGCCTGGCCGCCTCTGCGGCTAGCAGCCCATTCAATTCCATCGGCGAGAGCACATCGGCCGGCCAGACATCTTCCAAACGCGACAACGTGCTCTCGAAACGACGTCTCCGAAAGATGTCCAGCGCCCCGCGTCTTGGGGCGCTGAGAACTCCAGCCTAGCAAGGCTGCGCCCACCCTCGTCTGGGCGACTTGAGGTGCAGACTCGCTAGCGACGCGACTCAGTCGGGCCGCCCCGACGCTATGACCGTCCCTTGACAGGCCGCAGTGTACCAGGGGCCGAGCCCGTGAGCAAGAACCTTCCCGTCAGTCTCGGCGCGCCGCGACGCCGCCGGTCCGTGAAGACACGGTGAACAGACGCTCCGCCTCGGGGAACAGGGTAATGGCGTACTGCGCCTGCGGGTCGTGCGCCGTCAGGTTGCGTCGCGCCTCGTCTTGGCTAAATAGCGCAAGGTCAATTTCGTAGTGCATCATCGCCCGGATGAATGTCTCGTCGGCCGCGAACGCCTCCTCCGCGGCCTCGTCGAACGTCAACCTCCGCGACTCGAGATGGGAACGGAAGTCGGCCATCATGCCGTCGTCAATCACGAACCCAGGGGAGACCAACTGGCGCCCATGTCCGGTCATCCGGATCCGGGTATCACCTTCTGCAGAAAACCGCTCCGCGAACGCGGCAAACTCCTGCCGGGCAGCGAGCAGGCGGCCGAACGCCGTTGGGTCGAACCCCTCGATCGGCCCTGCCAAGAAGTAATCCGGCTCGACCCCGCCACCCCCGAACACCTCGCGACCGCCATCTGTGAACCGCCGCTCGCTGATGGCGTGCGCGGCCGGCTTCTGGTCGCGCAGGGAGTAGGTCAGATACTCATCAAACGTGTCGTCCCACGGACGCTGGATTATCCGACCGCTCGGCGTGTGGTACCGCGCGGTGGTCAAGGCGAGCCCGGATTCCTGGCTGACGCGGTAGATCGATTGGACCAGCGCCTTGCCGAACGTCGTCTCGCCGACAATCAGCCCGCGATCGTGATCCTGTATCGCTCCCGACACGATCTCGGAGGCACTCGCGCTGTTGCGGTTCACCAGTACCACGAGCGGAATGTTAGTGTGGTCGCCGTCCTCGCGCGCGTGATAGTCCTGATCTGAATTTTGTATTCGGCCGCGGGTGTAGACAATCAGATCGCCCTTCGGCAGAAACTCGTTCGACACGCGAATGGCCTGGTCGAGCGGACCACCTGGATTGTCGCGGATGTCGAGCAGCAGCCGCTCCATGCCGAGCTCGTCCAGCTCGCGCAACGCCGCCTGCAGCTCGCTCGAGCTGGTTGCCGAGAAGTCACCCAGACGCACGTAGCCGGTCGTGTCGTCGACCATGAATGCGCCCTGGACCGTCGGGATCGTGATTTCGTCCCGCTCCACTTCCAGGTCGATGAGCGTCTCATAGCCCCGGCGCCGGATCGATACCACCACCGTGCTGCCCTTTGGGCCCCGCAGCTGCTTGACCGCCTGGTCGCTGGTAATACCGATTGCGTCCACTCCCGCGATCTCGGCGATGACATCCCCGCGTCGAATGCCCTTTCGATACGCCGGTGAACCCTCAAACAGGTTCATCACCGTGATGGCGCCATCGATGACGTTGATCGAGATGCCGAGGCCGTAGTACCGACCTTCCTGGCGTTCTCGGAGCTGGGCATATGTCCGCGGGTCCATGAAGCTGGAGTGCGGGTCGAGCGTCTGTAGCATGCCGCCGATCGCCTGATACACAAGCCGCTCCGAATCGACCTCGCCCACGTAGGTGGTCTCAACGGCGGCCAGCGCCTTGGTGAACGCTTCGTAGTGCTGGCCGAGGTTGTCCTGACCGGCCAGCACGCGCCCGCCGAACAGCCCGCCCAACAGGGCTGACGCAATCACGACCGCCACCGCCATCGTCAGGGTTCTCGAACTGCGGATACCATCCATAACATGTGATGCTAACAGAAACAGCGGCTCGGCACGGATCAAGATCTGCGACCGGGTCGATCGTCGATTCCACTATTGCGCACGCCGATGATGCACGTCCTGACGTGCGCCGCGCCGAGCCACGCTCGGCGCCGTTCCGGGCGGCCCATCCGACCCGCCGACAGTGACACGAAGGAACGATCTAACTCGCTTATAAACAATACCTTAAGTGATTTCACTGAAGGCTGATTACTTGACCAAAGCGTGCCTCGCTCTTATAATACGGAATGTGAGATATGCGTGATGTTCAACGCTATCTCGGCGCCGTGGCTACCTGCAAGACCCTGCTCCTAGCAGAAGCTTGTGGTCGATCTGTCACGGTTAGCGCGCAGAGGGGCGAGAGGAGACACGACCATGCTTGGTTCGATCGGGATGGGGGAGTTGCTGATCATCTTCGTGATCGCGCTAATCGTGTTCGGACCGAGAAAACTGCCCGAGCTTGGCCGCACGCTCGGTAAGAGCCTTGGTGAGTTCAAGCGCGCATCGAACGATCTCCGCAACACCCTCGAGCAAGAGATCCACGTCGAGGAGAAGACTGACCTCAAGCCGCCCGCGCCTGCTCGGGTGCCGGCCCCACACGCCGAAGAACCGCAACACGACGCGGCCAGCAGCGTCTGACGCGGTCTATGTCCGATCTCCCCGCACCCGGTGCGGTCGACCCTGACAACGAGGACGCGATTGACGCGCGGCCGGACGAGGACAAGCTCGGCGGCGATGGCTCCGGCGGCCGGATGTCCTTTCTGGAACACCTGGACGAGCTGCGAAAGCGGCTCGTCATCGCGGTCTCGGCGGTCTTCATCGGGTTCCTGCTCGCATTCACGGTCATTGGTCCGATCACCGCGTTCGTCATGCGTCCGCTGTATGAGATCCTTCCCGAGGGCGGC
>Ga0302123_10002716_pt1 | contig 12003 bp, 16 predicted proteins | sample CB21_321_MG_FD_203109 | JGI IMG/M metagenome (GOLD analysis project Ga0302123, IMG submission 203109) | Marine microbial communities from Western Arctic Ocean, Canada - CB21_32.1 | ecosystem: Environmental > Aquatic > Marine > Oceanic | place: Canada: Western Arctic Ocean | collected 2017-09-28 | reverse complement strand
ATTTAAATTTTGAATTAATTCATCTAGCGAATCCAACCATAAACTTGATAATGATACATTTAAAACAACTCTTTTATCTGTTTGATTTTTCATTAATCCTGCTACTGTTGGATTATTATAAAATTCATCTTGATAAAATTCTTCTTTATTTTTAAATACTTTTTCAACTATAGGATCATCTTTAAATTTTCCAAGCAAATGTAGTCGTTCTTCAGGACAATATTTTCTTAAAAGTGCTTTATATGATACTGTATTTCCTTTCCATTCATAGAATATTGTATCTCTTCTATTTTTTAGAAAGTCTATAGATTTTTTGTCATTAATTATTGATACTACTTTACCTTTAAACCAATCGACTATATAAGGTTTTGTCCATGGTGTAACAATATGTTTTTTAATTGCTTTATTTTTTTCTTTAAATATTTTTTCTGCCTGTTCGCTTGTTAAATCGTCACCTCTAGTAAATGGTAATTTTCTTGTATAAAAATCTATATTATAAGGCCACATAATTTCATGTTTTAAATGGTCATCGGCTCTAATTAATATTCTTTTATTAACAAAATTCTTATAATCATTATCTAATCCAGATAACCAACTATCAACAGTTTGACTTAATTGTATCACAGCACACAATAATTTTCCAGCCGCTCCGGGAGTATATTGTATCCAGATCCATTTATTATACATATACATTAATTATCGTACGGGCAATCCATGATCAATAAATATGTATATAATGGTAAGATTAAGCAAAAATTTCACACTACAAGAATTTACTAAAAGTCAAACTGCTGAACGAAGAGGCATTGATAATGCTCCTGTTGAAGGACATATAGAAAATGCAAAAGCATTATTTGAAAATGTAGTGCAACCAGTTAGAGATAACTTTGGAGTAACTATAATTAATTCAGGATATAGAAGTGGTGATTTAAATTATGCAATTGGTGGATCAAATACATCACAACATTGTAAAGGTCAAGCAGTAGATATAGAATGCCCAGGCACACCAACCTATGATGTTGCTAAATGGATTAAAGATAATCTAGATTTTGATCAACTCATATTAGAATTTTACACACCAGGTATACCTGATTCTGGTTGGGTTCATGTCAGTTATAAAACAGAAGACAATCGCAAGGGTGTTTTAACGGCGATGAAGGAAAACGGTAAAACAGTTTACAAGCCAAATCTTATTCAATAAATACGTATATTATGTTCGGACAATTAAAAATGATTATGACTGTTATTATTATCGCCGGTATAGCCGGTGCGGGTATGTATGTGGTGAAATTAAGAGCGGATAATGTCATTCTAAAAGCAAATCAAATACAATTAGAACAAAGTATTAAGTCTCAAGAAAAAGTATTGGCACAACAAAAAAAGGACTTTGACGCAATACTTGAAAGCAATAAAAAATTAAACACATTAATACAAACTTTCAAAAAAGATTTACAAGACTTAGACAAAAGATTTACTAAAAAAAATAGAGATGTAGGCAAACTTGCAATAGACAGAACAAAAGCAGTTGAAAGAATTATAAACAAAGGTGCTAAGAATGCCGCAAGATGTGTTGAGTTAGCCTCAGGTGCTGAACACACAGAAGCAGAATTAAAAGCAACAAAGAAAAGTGAGATAAACCCGGAATGTCCATCACTGGCCAACCCTTCGTATGTACCATATTAATAAAATATTTGCCATAGCATTAATTGTTTTCCTTACTGGTTGTTCTATTGGTGGTGAAAAGAAGATTAAACTATTCTCAATTGAGAAACCAAGAGAACAATTAAATCATGATATGCCAACAGCATTAGAACTAGAACAAGTTAAATGGATTATTATTACAAGTGAAAATGCACAAGAAGTATTTGCTAAACTAGAAGCGGCGGGAATAGATCCTGTATTATTTGGTTTAAATGACAAAGACTATCAAAAACTTTCAAAAAACTTCGCACAAATAAGACAAAAATTACAAGAAACAACTAACTTATTAGAAGAATATAAAAAATATTACGAAACGGAAAATGAATAATGTGGGAAAAATTTAAAACATTCTATTTAGAGTTTAGACAAATATTCATCCTTCGTTGGATTAGAGGTTTTTTCTTATCAATATGGTTTTGGATTGTAGGACATCCTGCAGAGCTAACTTATTGGTTTGAAGGAAATGAGTATATTGTGGCTGTACGTAGATTTAGAGAAATCAAACCCAACCACATTATGTTTAAAAATATGGATACTGATAAACACGTTGTTGTTAAATCAGATGTACCAATCAAATATATATTAAGGGAAGAATAATGTACGAATATAGATGTAAAGTGTTAAAAGTAATAGACGGAGATACTGTTGATATTGATATTGACTTAGGCTTTGGTATGTGGATACACAATGAACGTGTTAGAATTATGGGAATAGACACACCCGAATCAAGAACAAGAGATGATATAGAAAAGAAGTTCGGATTAGCGGCTAAAAGTAGATTACAAGAGTTGTTAGGTGAAACTGCTATTCTAAAAACACAGGTAAGCAAAAAAGGTGAAGACATGAAGGGTAAGTTTGGCCGTATTTTAGGTGATTTTAAAACCGAAGATGGACGTATATGTGCAGATGTACTTTGTGAAGAAGGTCATGCAGTAGCTTATTTTGGTGGTGCTAAAGAAGATATACAGGAACAGCACATGACGAATAGAAAAAAACTTGTTAAAGAAGGTATAGTAGAAGGCGTAATAGAATAAATATACGCATATAACTAAAAGAGGAAACATACATGGGTAAATTTAGCGGACTAATAACAGTGGAATTCCATCCACCTAAAAAATATGTTATGAAAAAAGATTTATCATATGATTGTGGGGAATTAACAAAAAACGATAGAATGGCATTAGAAGGAGTTGGGATTAACCTAACAACTAATGATGTTGGTATGGAAGATTCAAAACTTACTGTACGAACTGGATTCGTCACTGACCTTGCAAGTGTACCTAGATTTCTATGGAGAGTACTAGCACCATGGGACGTTGCTAGAGCGGCAATTATACACGACTTATTATATCTAACAATTAGACAGTATCGTCATAAAATGAAACAAGAAATAGGCGATGGCGTAACACTTGGTGAAGATAAAGATTTAGTTAAAAGAGCAAAGAAGGCTTCAGATAAAGTTTTCTTATGTGCTATGCGTGATGCCGAACCGGCAGTACCAGGATGGAAACGATATGCGGCTTATTATGCAGTAGCGATGTTTGGCAGATGGTCAATCATTCCAAATAAGGATAATATCTAATGTGGTTCTTTTTCATGAAGGCAACAGCTGGAGCAATAATCGGTCAGGCAACTAATGCTTGGTTTAAGAATACTAAGATGGGTACATGGTTCTATGGCAAAGTAGACCAATGGTATAACTGGGCGGCTAAAAGATATAACATTAAAGTACTAGAAGCAGAAGAAAAAGAAATGGTGAAGTTTCCAATGTTAAAAGCAAGGCTTGATGCCCTAGAAGAAAAAGCTGGAATTAAAAAATAATGGAATGGATATTAGGACTAATTGCTTTTGGATTGTTTGTATACTTTGTACCTTATAAAAATTTACAAGATATAAAATATAACCAAAAAGAAGGTCTAATAAAATTAGATAACATAATAAATCTTTTAAAAGAAAATAAAGAAAAATAATGGCTGACGATTTAATTAAAGTTAAAAAAACAACAGAAGAATACGAAATACAAAAAAGCGATCTTATTCCTGATAGTGGTGAAGACGCACCTACATGGTATAATAAGACTGCAGGTATGATGGACAAGTTTAGAATTATACCTCGATTAGTAATGATGTCATACATCTATGCTTTTTATAAATCAGTAACTTGGTTTATGCAGTTACCTGATCCAACAAACTCTCAAGCGATGTACATATCAACAATAGTTGGTGCCGGTGCGGCATTCTTTGGTTTGTATGTAGGAAAACCAGGCGCAACACTCCCAAAAAACAAAAAATAATTACCAAGCATTGACAATTCACAGATCTGTAATATAATAATTACTAGTATGAAAGATTTTTATAACACTCTTGGTGTGTCTGAAGATGCGTCTAACAATGAAATTAAAAAAGCATTTAAAGACATAGCAAAAAAAGAACACCCTGATAGAGGCGGAAATGTAAAGGTTTTTAAAGAAGCTAACGAAGCCTACGACACTCTTAAAGACACAGGAAAAAGACAAGAATATGATACTATAAGAAAGTATGGACAAAATAGTGGAGGGCAAGGCAGAAACTTTAAATTTACTACGACTGGATTTGGTGAGGATATGTTTGAAGAGTTTTTCACAGGTTTCGGTGATGGTGATATGGACTTTGGTGGAAGATTTAATTTTTCTAATCGTACACAGAGAAGACAACTTCAAAATAAAAGTGTAAATGTAAGAATGTCTATATCAATTAAAGAAGCTATGAATCCTAACGAAAAAACTATATCATATAGACTGCCATCAGGCAGAGAAGAATTTGCAACAGTAAAAATACCTGCTGGTGTACAAAATGGAATAACATTCAAATACAAAGGCATGGGGGATGACTCTATTAAAAATATACCACGTGGTGATCTAATGGTACAAATGAATGTATTAGATTCAGATGGCTACACACGAAAAGGAAACGATTTATATACTACTAAAACTATTAGTTGTTTTGACGCTATTCGTGGAATTGTATTACAATTAAAAACATTACTTAATACTATTATTAAAATACAAATACCTGCAGGCACACAACCAGATACTCTAATTCTTTGTAAAGGTCAAGGAATGCCTGTACACAAGACGTTAAATATTAGAGGAAATCTTTATGTAAAAGTAAATGTTATAATACCGCAACTTTCACAAACAGATTTAAAAAAAATAAAAGATTTATGATTTCAATCCTGCAACACCCAAATAAAATATTAGAAACAGTATGCACTCCTGTTGACTTTGCTAATGACAAAATTTTAGATTACGATGATATTGAAAAATTTGAAAACGATATGATTAATTTAATGGTATCTGCTCGAGGTATGGGACTAGCGGCAAATCAAATAGGCATTACCAAGCGATTCTTTGGATTTGGTAGTAAGTCGTTTGACAAGATGCAGAAACCTGCTATAATATGGAATCCATTGGTAGTTCGGAGCAGTGAAGAAAAAGTTTGGGACGAAGAAGGATGTTTAAGTTTCTTAGGCGTATTCGTTAAAGTGCTTAGACCTAAAACAGTAACAGTTAAATGGCAAAACATAAAAGGGGAAACGTTAATGCAACACTTAGACGGAATGGCATCAAAATGCTTTCAACACGAAATAGATCATCTAGATGGTATTACGTTTAACACAAAAGTTTCAAAATTAAGATGGGATATGGCAAAAAAAAGAACGGAGAAAGTAAATGCTAGAAGCTAATGAAGGTTTAGAAAACATTTTTACAAAATCTGTACACGAAGCAGAAAAAAGAAAACACGAGTACGTTACTATCGAACACGTTCTATTAGCATTGATCAAAGACGAAGCAATCGGAAATGTATTACTAGATTTTAAAATAAATGTTGGAGGAATGATTAAAGATATAGAAGAGTACTTAGATACTAAATGTACAGATATTATTACAAAGTCAGATAAACCAATAACACCAAGAAAAACTGCATCATTAGAAAGATTAATGAACAGAGCATTTACTCAAGCATTATTCCAAGGTAGACAAGATGTTACTTCATTAGACATATTAATCAGTATATTTGCTGAAAAGAAAAGTTATGGTTCGTTTTTCTTAAAAAAACATAAAGTTGACAAACAAGATTTAATGGATTTAGTATCTACAGAAACTATACTTGATGAAGGTATGGCGGCCATGGGTGGTGGGATAGGTGGACAACCACATGGTGGAGAACAGAGACTTAGACCTAACCAAGCAGATAGAATATTAAAAAGTTATACTGAAAATCTAAATCAAAAATATTTTGATAAAAAAATTGATCCTGTTATAGGCAGAGAAGAGGAAACAAATCAATTAAAACAGATATTAGCAAGAAGAAATAAAAATAACGTATTAATAGTAGGTGATCCTGGTGTTGGTAAGACAGCAATAGTAGAAGGACTTGCTAGACGTATTGCAAAAAATAAAGGCGACGTACCAGAATATATTAAAGATCATATTGTATTCAGTTTAGATGTAAACTCATTAATAGCAGGATCTAAATTTAGAGGTGACTTTGAAGAAAGATTAAAACTAATTGTAAATGCATTAGATCAAAAAGGCAAAACAATATTGTTTATTGATGAAGCACACATGATGGTTGGTGCTGGTGCCACAGGAGGTGGTAACAGTATGGATATGGCTAACATGATTAAGCCTGCATTACTTAAAGGTTCAATTAAAGTTGTTGCTTCTACTACTTGGGAAGAATACAGAAAGTATTTTGAAAAGGATCGAGCATTAATGAGAAGATTCCAAAGACTACAAGTTGGAGAACCTTCTAAAGAAACATCAGTTAAGATATTAAAAGGCGTTAAACAATACTACGAAAAACATCACAGTTGTATAATCACAGATGAGGCTTGTGAAGACGCAGTAGAATATTCAGCAAAATTTATTGCAGATAAAAGATTGCCAGATAAAGCAATTGACGTAATCGATGTTGCCTGTGCAAGATTAAGATTAAATGGAATTAAAGACGGTAAAATAGATCATGAAGAAGTTATTCATGAAATATCTGCTATGACTGGAATATCAATTGAGCAGTTATCTCAAAAACAAACAAGCAGTTTGAAAACACTAGACGAAAAAATGAAATTGCAAGTGTTTGGACAAGACCAAGCAATTAGCACGATCACAGACAAAATATTAGTTGCAAGAGCAGGACTAAAAAGTTTAAACAAACCAATTGGATCATTTTTATTCTTAGGACCAACAGGTTGTGGTAAGACTGAGACTGCAAGACAACTAGCAAAAACACTAGGTGTTGAATTAATTAGATTTGATATGTCGGAATATCAAGAGAAACATTCTATTTCAAAACTAATTGGATCTCCTCCGGGTTATGTAGGATATGAAGATACTACAATGGGTGGTGGAATGTTTATAAATGAAATAGAAAAAAATCCACACGCAGTTGTGCTATTTGACGAAATAGAAAAAGCACATCGTGATGTATCTAATATGTTGTTACAAGTTATGGACTATGGTACAGTAACAGGTTCTAATGGTAAGAAAGCAGACTGTCGAAACATTACACTTATTATGACTTCGAACTTAGGTGCAGAAGCTATGGAAAGAAACAACATAGGGTTTGGACCAAGTGAACGAGAAGGCGAAGACGATGCGGCGGCTAAAAAATTCTTTCCACCAGAATTTAGAAATAGATTAGATGCAGTAATTAAGTTTAGTAAATTAGCTGAGAAAACAATGGTGTCAGTTGTTAAAAAATTCTTACTAGAGTTAAACACAATGACAGTAGAGAAAAATGTAGAAGTTAATGCTACTGACGAAGCTATTAAATATTTGGTTAAAAAAGGCTTTAATGAAAAACTAGGTGCAAGACCGTTGCAAAGAGTTATTGATGACGAAATTAAAAAACCTTTATCTAGAATGATACTATTTGGAGAATTAGCCGACGGTGGCAGAGTTGAGGTTAGTTTAAGCGATGACATTGTTCCAAAATTACTTGTAATTTTTAAAGCACCAAAAGAAATAGCACAATTTAAACCGAAAGTTGAAAATGAGAAAACATCATAATAAATTATACTATTCTAAATACAGATATAAAACCATATTTAAACTGCCCGGAAGTCTACAATTCTATCCAACAACGGATCAATATCTACAAGAGTTAATCAATGATAATATCGATAAGCCAGATATGATCGAATTAGCAGGATTTATATTAACACATAGAACTTCAATGAAATTTAGAATGCAAGATAAAACACAAATTTTTTATTCAGATAAAAAATTAGCACACGAGTTAATTGAAAAGTTTTGGGACTATTGGTATGGTTCTGAAAGTGTTGACCCTAAATTTAAACAGTTAGGAAAAAACACAGTAGGATGTAGAAGTTTCCCACACGGTAAATTTCAATATCAAGTTCATTTAAAAAAAGATGCACACCAATACCTTACAAATAATGAACGAGAAAGTCTTTGGGCATATTTAGAAAGAAATGAACATGACTGTTTAGTAACAAACAAGTATGTATTAGACTACTTGATTGGCAAATATCCACATTGTTATAATGGATACTTTTATATAAGTGAAGAAAAAATGTTAACCCCTATCTATATGATAGCACAGAAAGGAATTGACAAAGTAACAAAATTTGTCAAAGCAAAAAATGAACGCAATAAAAAAATTACAAGAAGCTAAATTATTTAAACCAAATTCTATTGTGCAATCTACAATAACAAAAGATTGGTATGGTTCTCCTGTTGAAGTAACAGCACAACTTATTGTTAAAAAACTAGATATAAACGACTGTATTTGTGAGGAATATAACGAATCGTCTGGCAAAGCATATAAGATTAGATATCTAGATATTACAACTATTGATGGTCAAGAACCAAACGAATTAGCCGCTGTATATGGATTAGGTCCAAAAACAGAAAGATTCAAGAAGCGGAAAACAGAATAAATAACAATAATGGCACAGACAAGCACAACATTGATAGCAAGTAAATCGCACAAAGCGAACATTACAGGTACAGATATTAGTTTTTTAGCAACTGGATCTGAATACAAGATTAGTACAATAAGTACTAGTCTAGGTAATCTTGCACAATACGATTTAATTACAGTAACAGGTACTTCACAGAACAACTCTACTTTTACTATAAAAAGTGTGGCCTCAGATGGTTTTTCACTTATTGTTGAAGAAGTTATTGCGACAGAACCTAAAGATAATTCAACAACATTTACTATTGATCATATTGGATTTGTAAGTGATAAAGCTAAAGGTGATGGATATTATTCGCAAAGTGACGGTGTACATACTGTGGCTTATCAAGTTACAAATGTATTAACAGGTTCTATTAAAATGCAGGGTTCACTTGCAACAACACCATCAGAAGATGACTGGTTTGATATATCAGGCACAACATTTACAACAGATCAAAGCACTACAATTTCAAGTGCTAATTTTACAGGAAATTTTGTTTGGGTTAGAACCAAAGCAACCGCAATTACAGACGGTACAATTTCTTCAATTTTATTAAATTCATAAAAGTTATCCACAATTTACCAATAATACCCCACGTAAGTCATTGATATTACTAGGTCTTTTCAAGACCTACTTTGGTTGACTATTTCTGTTTATAGTGTATTATAATACTATGAATGATAAAGAGATAGAAAATATACAAACTGTCGATGTTAATGTGACAGCAGAATCTATAGATGCTCACGTAATTTGTTTGAGACGAAATGGATATTCTATACAAAAATCATATTACAGATTAACGCAATTATTTGTATCGCTTTTATTCGGTGCATTTATTATGGGAACTATATTACAGTGATTAGTAAAAAATTAAGAAAAATTTTATTAGCATCAGCATCAGCATTAACACTTACAGCCTGCGGTGGCGGTGGTGGTAGTGGAGCAGGTGCCGTTAACGATTTTGTGCAAAATGATTTATCAAATTTATCAGGATCAAGTTCTATTGTAAGTTCTTATTCAAGTTTGTTATCAAGTTTTCAATCAACTATATCAGGTGGTAATTATTCAGCCATTCAAGCAGTATTAACAGGACCTGACGCAGAAGATATAGCGACAGCAAACACATTATTATCACAACTGAATCAAGCAGAGGCACTTTGGTCAGCAACAGAAGACTTAATTTCACAACAAAGCGACGGTGACAAATACACAATTTATAACTCTAACTCATACAAAGAAGCATATGCGGCTATAATTTATTTGAGAGATCACGTTAAACCAGTAATAACAAAAGTATCTGAAGGTAAATCTATTAATCTTGCTGATTACAATAAAGTTGTAAAAACAGAAAGAGCAAATGAAATTATTACAGAAGAAAAAAATGGTTCTGCAACAAGTTATGCTGAAGATAAAAAAACTAAAAGCACAGAAACAGTAAATGGTACATCTACTGTTTCAACTGTAGATACTGTAGGTACTGCTGAAGCATCAACTTCAACAGGAAATTGGGCTACTGTAAATGCAGGAGGTGGAAAAGAAACAAGAACAATTACAACTACTACTCCTAATTACAGAATTACTACAACTACACCTTGTACAATTTCTAGAAAAACTTATTTAAATGGATCAACTGTAGATACTGCCTGCACATATGGTACACCAGTTATTTCTACAATAACATTAGACCCAACTGTGGCAACTGTTGTTGAAGAACGAGCAGGAGATAATCCAGTTACAGATACAACAACACTTGAAGCAGTAGTAAGTACTACAACTGAAACAAGCGACAACTATGTTGTGACAAACTATGCCGATGGTAGCAACCAAACAACAAACACAAATGGTACTGCCTCAACTACAACTGCAAATAGAGATGTAGTGACTGCTGTTAATAACGGAAACAATACTACAACAAATACAACTGTTAGATATATTGATACTACTGTGACAACACCAGTGACAACAAGAGTGTACAAAGTTAGAACATACACAGATATTACAAAGAAAAATACAAGAACAATTACAACTACTACACCACAAACAAAAGTTACATATAAAGATAATACATTTGAAACTATTTCAGGTGCTACAACAGTAGTGACTGCAGATTGGGTTGCTTCTAATGTTAGTACTGCAACAAGAACAGAAGAAATTGAAATAAGTTCAACTGTTGCAAACACAGTTAGTACAACTGCAAACTCAGGTACGCAGACTGCACAGGTTACAATATCAAACGCATACACAGATAACGATACAACACTAGGTACAAAGACAGCAAATATGTCTACTGTTGTAAATGATCATAAAACAACAGAATACAATACAAACCATGGATTGAATACTATAAACGCCGCAGATGCTTATGCAAAAGGGTGGACAGGTAAAGGTGCAGTATTAGGAATAATTGACACATACCAACAAACTAATCACCCAGAATTAAATGGCAAATATAAATGGTACAATGATTATACAAGATATGACAACACAGTATCGACTTCAGGTAATACACAGGTTCACGGTACACACGTTGCAGGTATTATAGCAGGTAAAAGAGATGGCACAGGAAATCACGGTGTGGCTTTTGATGCCGAACTAGTTGGTGCTAATGTTGACTATTATGGCTATGGTGGTATCTCAAAAAGTAGTGCTCAACAGGCATTACATGATTTTGCAAAATTAAAAGATTCAAATGGTGAAAATTTAAACATTGTCGCAGTTAATATGAGTTGGAATACTCCAACATTATTTACTAATGGACAAGGTAGTACAGTAACTCAATTAGGAGATGGCACATATAACGCATCAGAAATTACTTCAAAAATGGACAATGGTGATGGACAAGCAAAATATTATAAAGTAGCAACTGACAACGATATTATTTTAGTAAACTCTGCAGGTAACTATGGATTCAATCACTCAGGTGATCCGGGTATATGGGCAACTGAAGTTGATGCAAGTGGAAATCTTGTATTAGGTGGCAAAATGATTATCGTAGGTAACTGGGATGGTTCTAGTGTATCAGGTAATAAAGCAGGTCACGTATGTTTAAAAATTGTTAATAATGCTTGTAATGATACAAGTAAAGTTTCAGACTTTTATATATTAGCACCAGGTAATTATATTAATAGTTCAGTGCCTACACATTTATCAGGTGATGGATATATGAAAATGTCTGGTACTAGTATGGCGGCACCTCACGTTACTGGTGCATTTGGTGTAATAAATCAAATGTGGCCACATATGAAAGGTGAGAATTTAGTTAAACTTGTATTGAATACATCAAATAAAAACCTTTACGGTTATGATGTTAATATACATGGACAAGGTTTATTA
>Ga0302123_10002714_pt1 | contig 12005 bp, 5 predicted proteins | sample CB21_321_MG_FD_203109 | JGI IMG/M metagenome (GOLD analysis project Ga0302123, IMG submission 203109) | Marine microbial communities from Western Arctic Ocean, Canada - CB21_32.1 | ecosystem: Environmental > Aquatic > Marine > Oceanic | place: Canada: Western Arctic Ocean | collected 2017-09-28 | reverse complement strand
CGATCTGCATCGGCCAGTTGCCTGCATTGGGCGTCACGCCGCTATAGACGACACTGTCGACCTCCGGTTCGGCTGGGGCTGGGGCTGCGGCCATCGTCGCCAGGGCGATCTCCAGCGTGGCCGGCACCTGACCTTCGGGCAGCATGCCGAACGGTCCGACACCATCCTTGATGCTGTCGGGCAGCTCGTCCCACGCCTGCTGCACGTAGGAGTTGTCGACCAGGCCTGGGACATCCTCGGGGAAGTCATCAGGGAGCCCCCTCGAGCCCGCGCTGCCTCGCTGGACTTCGATGATCCGAGGGATGATGTCGGACGCGATGAGTCCGTCCCGTGGATACCCACCACGATCGACCCACACGTAGGCCGCCTCTGCTGTCTCGACGTCGATGTCCGCGTTCTTCCCCAGTATTGCGACCGCCTCGTCCTTGTTGGCCGGATCGTACAGCCAGGCGATCGACTTCATATAGCCCTTCAACCAGGCCCTCGTCGCAATCGGATTCTCCGACGCCCAGCTGTCGAGCACGGAAACCCCGAAGAACGACAGGTTCTGGAACCTGGGCACTAGTTCGAGCTGGTAGAGCGCCGGGTAGCCCTCGTTCTGCAACAACGCGCTGACCGGTGGCAGCGAGGTGATGCACTGCACCGAACCGGCCTCGAGCGCGCCGAGCGACGATGCGCCTTCGAGTTTCACGTTGACCAGGTCGAAGTCGCCTGGATACTGGAGCGCGCCGTCGGACCCGGCTTCAATCATGGCTTCGATGTAGAGCGCATCTCCGATCCCCGGAGGGTTGTTGGCGCCACACGTGGCTCCGCGGAGATCCTCGAAGGTCTCGATGTCCTTGCCGACGATCAGATCGAAGGGGAAGCCGCGATACCCATCAGCGACCATGATGACGTCTTTGTCCACGTCGTTGGCGAGGATTGCGCTGCCGTACACGACCGATGTGAACTGTACCGACCCGCCGATGAGGGCCGCCAGCGCAGCGGGGCTCGACGCCGAGAAGATCATCTCGGTGGGCAAGCCGAAGTCCTCGAAGAACCCCAACTCGACGCCGATCTGCATCGGCCAGTTGCCTGCATTGGGCGTCACGCCGCTATAGACGACACTGTCGACCTCCGGTTCGGCTGGGGCTGGGGCTTCGGTCATCTCCGGTTCGGTGTTGTCTGATGGCGCGTCGGTGTCGTCTGATGGCGTAGCGGTGTCGTCTGATGGCGCGGCGGTGACGTCTGATGGCGCGGCGGTGACGGCCGATGGCGCCTCGGTCGTGCTGCCAGCGTCACCGTCATCGTCGGAGCCGCATGCGGCAGCAACGACCGAGAATGCCAGCAGAACGGCAATCAACGCTCGAGTAGACCCCATCGTCCTAAGCTTTCTGATCACGGAATATCCCCCATTAGTATTATTTTGTGGATGTTTAGTATTACACACCATCTCCAGCGGCCATTACTGAGCGCGTTAACTCGACGCCAAAAGTGCAGCTAAAGGTCAGACAATGCCGTCACGCCGAGCTCGTTCAATCCTAGTTTCATCGAAACCGAGTTCTCGCAGAATCTCGTCGGTGTGTTCGCCGACGCCGGGAATCGGGTCGAAGCGCTCGTCGACGCCATGCATGATCGCCGGTACACGCAACGCGTCGATCGGCCCACCGGGCGACTCGACGACACGCCAACGGTCGCGTTGCGACAGCTGCGGATGCCCAATCAAATCGACCACCTTGTTCCGGCGGGCGTTCGCGATGCCGGCCGCGTCGAGGAGATCCACGACATTGTCAACGGATCGGGCGGCGAACGCATCCTCGATAATCGTCGTCAGCGCGTCACGGTGTTCCGACCGTGCCGCGTTCGACGAGAATCGCGGATCGGTCGCGACGTCGGGCCGCTCGAGCACGGTCTCGCACAACCTGACCCATTCGCGCTCGTTCTGGACTCCGAACTGGACCCTTCGACCGTCGCCGGTCTCGAAACTGCCGTACGGGAAGATGGTCGCATGCGAATCGCCGGCCCGCGCCGGAGGCTCGCCGGAGTACATCGTGTAGTACATCGGGTGGCCCATCCACTCGGCGAGGGCGTCGAACAGCGACACCTCGATCGAGCATCCGGCGCCGATTCGCTCGCGGCGCAAAAGCGCCATCAGGATCGCCGAGAATGCGTACATTCCCCCGGCGATGTCGGCGATCGAGATCCCGGCCTTGACCGGCTGCGCGGCCGTCCCGGTGACGGCCAGGACACCCGCTTCGGATTGGACCAACAGATCGTAGGCCTTGCGCGTCGCGTACGGGCCGGTGGAGCCATAGCCGGAGATGTCGCACGCGATTAGGCGTGGATGTGCCGCTAACAGATCGTCGGCCCCGAGGCCAAGCTTGGGGGCCGCGCCGGGGGCAAGGTTCTGGACGAACACGTCCGCGCCCTTGAGTAAGCGGCGCATCACGTCGCGTCCGAAATCCGACTTAAGGTCCAACGTGAGGGATTCCTTGGAGCGGTTGAGCCACACGAAGTAGCTCGATTGCCCCTTGGCCCGGCTGTCGTATGCCCGCGCGAAATCACCAACGACGGGTCGTTCGACCTTGATCACGCGCGCGCCGCGATCGGCGAGCTGGCGGGTCGCAAAGGGCGCGGCGACGGCCTGTTCGACCGAGACCACCGTGAGCCCGTCGAGCGGCAAGTCCAACGCGTTCGAAGGCCTCACGTCACCAACCGTCCTGGCGCCGACGCGTGGCGACGAACGCAATGATCCCGGGCTCGGCAGTGCACTGCTGGGCCGTTGCCCTGAGACGAGGTGAAAGCGGATGCATTCCCGAGAGAAAGGCCGTCTCACGTTACGGAACTCGTTATCACCCGCGCAGCCGACCGAATCGGATTGCCGACAGGCACCGCCAACATCGTAACGCCGGGGGTAACGCCGCCGTCGTGAATTTCCCCGTCCACCCAATTGCGGCGGAACTGGACGCCATAATCAGCCCGCACCGAACCGCCAGCGTGTAGCGAAACATGTTTTAGTACTTCCCCGGAGACATCCCGGCGTTCCATGGCGAACCTCGCCCTCGCGGCCGGCGGCGCGCTCGGGGAGGTCGACCGATTCCTCTCCCCGACCACGTCCGCTTCGAGCGATGCATCGACGTGGCAGGCGGGGTGGGTCGAAGCAGCGCTGCACCAAGAACAGCTCGCCGACTTCGACGTCGCGACCCGCTTTGCCGCGTGTGCAGGTCGGCGGTCATTCCGTGCCTCGGTGTATCACGCGATCAGCGAATCGTTCACTCCACCGGGCCCGCTGAAGGACGAGCGATACAGCGCGGCCCTCCATGCGTTCGCCACCGCCCACGAATACCCGAGCCTTCCGATCGAACGGGTCGAGACGCCGGTGTCTGGCGGAATCATGCCCGCGATCCTCGGTTTCGGTACGGCACCGCGAGATCGCACGCGGCCGGTCGTGATGGCGATCGGCGGACCGGACCTGACCAAGGAACTCGTCTACTGCCTCCTTGCGGACGGGTTCACACGCGCCGGCGTCGAACTGCTCGCGATCGAATTGCCGGGCTCTGGCGAGGCACTGCGACTGGGCGGGCTGCTGCGAAAGCAGGCGCAGAGATCTTCGTCGGCGCAGCGATCGACCATCTCCACGCGCGAACCGACCGGGGTTCGGTGCGATCGGGATCCTGGGTTTAGGTCTCGGCGGTTACGATAGGCTCCGTGCGCGCTCTGGGGTGGTACCGGCGACGTCCGGTCGGCATGGCTTCGCCGGCTGAAAAATGCTGACGGCTTGGCGATCCATGCCCAACTGCAGCTCTCGTGGACGATGGGGACCGGCGACGGCGACACCGCCTTGGATCGTTGCGCCGAATTCACGCTGCCCGATCTCATACCGTCACTCCGCCAATCCCTGATCGTCCTCCACGGCACGGCCGATCCGCTGACCGACACCGACGAGATGCTTACCCTCGTCGACCGACAAGATGTTGTCGTTGTTCGAGCAGGATGACGGCAGGCAGACCTCGCTCCAAAGTCGATCAACCAGCGGCGGCGTTGGACATCCTGTCGAGCTGGTTCGCCGATCGGCTCGCCCAAGGGCGCTTCTGAGTCGGGCCCGACTCAGAAGCGATATGCCAGCGGCTAGGAAAGCGGTCTGCGCCGACCGAGCTTGCGATGGTCCCACCCGGACGCGCGCGCTCGCTGAAAGATCAGACCGACGCGTCGACGACCTGCCATCATCTCGTCGATGTCCGGTTGCTCGGCCGGAGGATAGTTGCGGCTGAAGATCGCCGTGCCGATCCGACGAAGTTCATGCTGGTTGTCGGTGAGGTCGACCCGACCCGAGAAGGAGACGCCGCGAAGCTCCGAGTACTCCGTACCGGCCTCGATCAACCACGCAGCTCGCGGATTCGCCCGGAGATGCCGAGCCTTGACCGTCTCAGCGGGCGTCCACGCAACGATCCGACCGTCAAGGATGCCGTACCAGAGGGTGGCAAGGTGCGGTCCGCCGCCTTGATCGATGGTCGACACCTGAAGACTCTTGCCCTCGTCCACCATCGCTGTGATCTCGTCATCGGTCATCCGGACACGCTGGCGGTGCTCGGCGTAGCTCACGATACGGCGTGCGGCGGAGCCACGAGTTGCTCCACCGCCCACTGAGCCCTGGGGCGCTCCTCGGGCGGCGCCATCCCCCCGATCTCGGGATAGACCTCGGTGGCCATCAGCTCCATCTCGCGCAACAGGTCGTCCACCGGCTGCTGCGCCCAGTGCCAGATCAGGACCGAGTACTCCGACGGAAGTTGCTCCCACTCGGAGACGAAGGCCCGCTTGGCATCATCGACGGTACCGCCCAGGAAGAGGCCCGAGTCCTTGATTGCCTTCAGGATGTCGGTCCCGACCGGGAGTTTCCCCTTGAAGAACTTGGCGTAGAAGTTCTCGAAGATGTCGGCGTCGTACTCCATGAGCTTGCGGTCGTAGTCGCTCGCACTGGAGGCGATGTGAGGCCACCGAACCGGTGCCTGGTTCGCTCCGAGCGGCAGCTCGTGGCCCGCTTCCGCCGCCGACTCCTGATACGCGTTGGCGAACTCGATCGTCTTGCTGAGCGGGGAGAAGTGGGCGACGACGAAGCCGTTCCGACCGCAATATTGGATCGACTCGACCGACGACGCAGACGCCACGAAGACGGGCGGATGCGGCCGCTGGAACGGCGCCGGAGTCACACTTACGCGACGTATCGCCCCGTCATCGTCGACTTCTCCGGGTGCGCCGAATCTGGCGGCGGTGTCGGCCGCCGGGTATCCGAGAATGCCGGTGTCGTGGGGGAACGGGACCTGAGAGAACCGACCATTGAACTCGATTGACTCCTCCGTCCAGGCCCGGAGCAACAAGTTCATCTGCTCCTCGAACACCTCACGGTTCCGCCGGTCGATCTCGCTGCCATCCGACAGCGTCGCCTGGGCGCCGTGCTTTTGGCCCATCACGTCGGTCCAACGCGACTGGTAGCCACGGCTGAACCCGGCCCAGAACCGTCCCTCGAGCAGATGGTCGAGGACCGCCGTCTCTTCGGCGACCCGGATGGCGTCATGGGTGCCGAGCGGGTATCCGTTGGTTCCGATATTGATCCGGTTCGTGTGGGCTCCCAACCAGGCGTTGATGACCCCCGGGGCGGGAGCGATCTCGTACCCCTCCGAGTGGAAGTGGTGCTCGATGGTGGCAATCCCCCAGAAGCCGAGATCCTCTGCCGCCTGGGCGATGCGGGCCCAATCACGCAGGATCGCCTGGTATCGATCACGATCGCGACCGAGCGGACGACCCTCAGCCCGCCCTCCCGGCCCGGCCGGAATGGTCGGGTACAGCTGGATAATTGCTTTGACTGCCATCGAATCTCTCCTGGTTCTCGTTGGGGAGCTGGGGCCGGTCCCGTCACCGAATATTGGCGGTCCGCCAGTTATGGGGATCGCCACGGTCGACGGTGTCGGCGACGTAACAGAGGCGTAACGAGGCCCGTAACGAGCCCTGCGTCGCAAGCCTGACCACCTTGTCCGCGTCCCTCGCCCGGGCCATTCCTCACGCCCCTGGCGGAAACGGCCACCGACATGAACGCCGAACGGTTGGCGCAATAATCCCGGGCGCATCGCTCCATCCCGTCAGTCGTGACAATCCCGCCGGGGGCCACTCCACCGTCGGAATGCAACTTTTGCCTTGGCGCACGGCTACCAGTAATGTTTCACAGAGGGAGAGACGCTGCACTGACGAGGAGGTGAGCGAGCCGTTCGTGTCAACCCGGTGGACGGGAAGTCTCGTCGACGCCGACGCGTTGACGGCCAAACTCGGCACGCCGGGTCGACGGCCACATGCATGCTGACACGCAAGATCCGGCCACCGGGGCTACCGGTCCGTACGACTCGGCGCCATCGGCTCAACAACTTGTTCGGTGACCTGCTCGGCCGCCACGAGGCGCTCGCCGTGCTCGCCGCTGCAGGCTCGGGCAAGACCGTCCAGACACAATTGTTCCTCGCAGCCACACGACGCCCGTTCGCGTGGCTCACGCTCGATGCTGCCGATCACAGCGGATCTCGTCTGCTCATCTATCTCGCCGAGGCACTGGAGGATCTCTGTCCCGGCGCTGTAGCCCGCGTCCGGCGACAACTCGACGACGGGTTTTCGCAGCCGGAGGTCGCGGCGGCGCTCGCCGAGGGACTTCGCGACGTCGCCAGCTATATCGTGTTCGACGACTGCGAACGCATCGCCGACGCACCCGAAGCAGGTGAGGTACTGATGTCGTTCCTCGATTACCTGCCGCCCCACGTCCAGGCGATCCTGCTCAGTCGCGAAGAGTTCGACATCCCGATCACCCAGATGACCTCGCAGGGTCGGATCGGCCGGGTGAACGGAGTTGACCTCGCGCTCGACATGGACGAAGCACGTGCGATGATCGACTGCTACCCGGATGCGTCGGCCGACCTCCAGGAGCTCATGGATTCGACCCGTGGTTGGATCGCAGCAGTCGCCTTCAACGTTCGACCGGAGCTCGCCGCGACCAGCGGACCTGACGCGCTGGCCCGGTACCTGCACCAAGAGGTGCTCGCCGACTTGCCTACAGAAGAGCAGGAGTTCCTATTCCGAACCTCGCTGCTCGACAGCGTGACGGCACGCGGAGCCGTCGCGATGTGCGGAGAACGCGGGTACGCGCTCTGGCGATCGATGTGCTCCCACCACCTTCCTGCGACGCTGACCACCGATCGCGAGCTCGTCTATCAGCCGAAGTTTCGGGAATACCTGCTCGAACAGCTCCACCTCCGTCATCCGCGCGAAATCGCCGACCTCCAGAGCCGCCACGCCAAGTACTTGGCGCATCTGGGCGCCTACGAGGACGCGGTCGAGGCGGCGCTCGAGGCGGGCGACACCGAACTGGCAGCAACGCTCGCCGAGACCGCCGTGGTCCAGCTGTGCGAGCGCGCCGACTGGCGAACCGTCGACCGGTGGTTGTCGACATTCGACGACCGACAGATCATGCAGCTCCCTCGCCTTCGCGGCGCTCAGCTCCGGAGCCATGTCGGAATGCGGCGCCTCCCCGAGGCGCAGGCCTTGGTACGACGCCTGGTCGCGGAGGAAACGCTGAGCGTCGTCGCACAGGCCGATCCCGGCGTGATGTCCTACGTGGGATGGGCACACCAATGGCAGCCAGCTCTCGCCCTCGAGCTCATGAGTTCGTGCGACGGCGATTTCCGTGTCGATGCGTGCAAGTACCACTTCGAGGCCGTGAGCGCCCGCGATCCGGTGAGCCCACCCACGGGTGACGAATGGCTCGACGCCGAGCGCCTGATGAGCTGGGGCCTGCTGGTCCAAGGGCGGCTCGATGCCCTAATGCAGATGCTTCCCGATCCGACCGATTGGCCACCCCGGACGTTCTTCCGGACGCCTCATCCGATGCTCGCGCTGATCTGGCGCGGCGAGATCGAACTGGCGCGATCGTTGTACGACCAGGTGCCGACTGCAACGATCGAGGGCGCCCACACGGACCTGTGGTATTTCCACCAGGCCTGGCTGCATTGGGCCGAAGGGGACCTGGAACTCGCGTTGCAGGCCGCCGAGGCGGCCGTCGACCACAGCCGCAGAACGATGTTCGGATGGGAACCGTGCTTCAAGGCCGTCGTGGGCTGCATGCTGATCGGCGTGGGACGTATCGACGATGCCCGGTCGGTGCTCGCCGACTCGATCGACCGGTCGGCCACCGCGGATATGCGCGCCTACGTCGAGTGGGCACAGACGTTCCAAGGACTGGCATTCCTGAAGAGCGGTCGCGATCTGGACGCTGCACGCGCCCTTCGCTCAGCAGTCAAGGGGATGAGGCGCGCCGGACGCCACCTGCTGCTGCCGACCGCTCTCACCTACCTGAGCGAAGCCGAGTTCCGCGTCGGAGATCCGAACGGTTCGGCTCGAACCGCCGATCAAGCGATGGAGGCCGCAGAGGATATGGGCAGCTTCTTCCTGCTCGGGCGAGCCGTGGCCGACGTCCCGGATGTGCTGCGCCGCCAACTGGATCGCGACGAGCGCGACGAGCGGTGGCGTCGGCTCGGAGCCGCTCGTCCGCTCAGCAGGTCACGCCCCGCCAAGGCGGTCGAGCCTGCGACGCGCCTCCTGGTCCAGACCATGGGTCCCAGGACCGACATCATCCAGAACGGCAAACCTCTCAACGTCCGACGGCTCAAGGTGCTCGAGCTGGCGAGCATCCTGACGCTTCACCCTGGAGGAATCGGACGTCAACGACTGCAGCTCGAACTCTTCCCCGATGCCGACCAACGAACCGGCGGCAACTACTTCCGCCAAGTGGTCCACAAGCTCCGGCAGCTCACCAGCATTACGCTCGCCCGGGCCGACGACGGTTCACTCGCCTGGCCGAACGAGTTCGACGTCACGAGTACCGACATCGAACTCGAGCGGGCCTTCGCAGCCAGCCGTAGCCTCAGCGGGCGGGACCGTCTGGACGCGCTCGCCGAAATGGCTGAGCTCGCCGAAGGCGAGTATCTCGCCGATAGCGACCTCGAATGGGTCGAAGCCAGGCGAGCAAAGCTGCGGGCCCAGGTGGTCAGCGCGACGACGGAGGCCGCCGTCCTTGCGCACGAGTTCGGGCAGCTGGAGCGCTCCGAACCACTCGCCCGGTCGGCGGTCGACCTCGATCCGTGCGCCGAGACTGCGTACCGGGTCCTGATTGACATCGCCCACCGGCGTGACGGCCACGACGAAGTGCGAGAGATCTATGACGAGCTGACGTCTGCGTTGGCAAATTTCGGACTCACACCGACCGCTGCGACGAAGGACCGAGTCAGTTCGCTGTCGGCGCTGCCGAGCTGACCATCCGGGCAGCGCCGTCCACCCTCCACGCACATCCCCTCATCAGTTCCGGATGTGACGCAGCAGCTCTTTGGTCTCCTGCGTCGGTTCGACGCCGATCTTTTCGAGTGCGACACACAGACGCTGGAACACCGACAGGGCTGCGGTCTGTGACGTGTGTGCCTCCGCGCTCATCAGGACGCGATACGCAGCTTCGCAGAACGGGTCCTCGGCGATAACCGCCGATGCGAGATTGCGAGCGATGTCGTTCTCGCCACAATGGAGCGCCAGTTCGGCGGCTTCCCGGCCGAACTCCGATCGGAGGACGTCGATTTCGTTCCGTCGTTGCTCGGCCCACTCGAGATCGCTCTCGCACAGGAAGGGACCCGTCATCAGATCGAGCGCCTCGACCAGCATGCTCAGACGCTCCGGCCCCTCGCTCGCCTGAGCGCGAGAGACGAGTTCCTCAACCCGTCCGTCGGTGGTCTCGACGTGCACGCATTCGGGCCACCGGACGAGCCCGTCGTTCGTTCGGCTGAGACTGATACCCGTAATCTTCCTGAGCTTGTGGACGACCTGGCGGAAATAGTTGCCGCTACGCCGAGGATCGGCGTCGGGAAACAGACGACGCTGGAGCAGTTCTCGCTCGATCCCGTTCGGATGAAGCGCCAACAAGGTGGCCAGCTCGAGGACTTTCACCCGACGTGCGCCCACCGGACGTCCGTCGACAAGGATTCCAGCGTCGCCACCGAACGTCCGGATCTCGAGGAAAACCACAGAGTCGGAGCGATCGTCCGCCACGATCGGCGAGCGCTCCTGCTCGTCTGCTCGGGCCCGCAGCGGCTCACGCCACCGTGATGCCGGATCATCGCCGAACTGCCGATCGAGCACCGCCGGAACGTGGCGGAGCGCGCGGCAGAGCACGAACATCGATCCAGCTCGCTCGGCCTCCCGCAGGGCGACGTCAGCCGCGTCTCGCGACGCGGCGGTGTCACCGATCCGCCATGCCGCCTCAGACAGGTAGACGCCCGTCAAGGGGAGCATGAGTCGCCGATCGGAGGCCAGCATTCCCTCAAGGGCATCTCGAAGCACCTCCGCCGCCCGCTCGTCGCGGTCATCAGCCAACAGCACCAGTCCGAGGAAGGTCTTGGCCCACTCGACGTACGCAGTCAAACCGGCCTCGCGTGATCTAGTGATCGATTCCTCGAGCACCCTCTCGGCTTCCTGGCGTCGCTCCAGGCCGAGCAGCGCCACCGCACGAACCACCTGGAAGCATGATTCGGCCCCGAACCCCGTGGCCCGACTGTGCTCGATGGCGGCCTCGGCGGCGACCAGCATGCCTTGGAGGTCGTTCTCGGCCCACAGCAGCCAGGCCTCCTGGAAATGCCAAAGGTCCGTATGCGACCGTGACCGGACCTCGTCCGGGACGCGCCCGATGAGGTCGCGAGCGCGTTCCAGTTCACCACACCAGACCAGTCCGAGCAGTGGATGGGGTGTTCGGTAGAAGCTTGGGCTGGTCCAATCGCTGTCGGATGGAAGCATCAAGAGGAGCTGATCGAGCCTGCCCTGCATCAGGAGCCCGAAGCTCATGATGCGTTCCATGTCCGACCAATCGACGCCGGTGGGCGGCGTGACGGGTGTGTTTCCGCTCAGCACCTCGAGTTCGTAGCGCAACACATCGGCTCGGAAATCGCCCTCGTGCTGGTTGATCAGATCGAGGGCATCCAACGGGCGCCAGTGGTACACGAGCCCGAGATAGGGCACCACACCCGGATCGACGGTCACGATCTCACCCATGAGATTCTCGAGGGTGAGGCGACGGACGAGGGCACGGGCGCGGGCAAACTCGCGGAGACCGTACAGGCTCCGAATGTACGCCCCGAGAAGCCGCGGGCGGGACGAGAAGACATCCCATCCGATCCGGTCCAACCAGGTCTGGATGGTGACCCACTCCGCGCGCTCGTTCAGCTCGACGATCGCCCTTTCGGCAGCGTCGGCCGCCCGCTCGAGATCACCGAGATCCAGGAACTCGTCGACTGCGACCTCATGTCGGCCCAAGTCGATCATCAGCTCGGCGGCGCGCCGCCGCAGGGCGTCGACCTCGTCAAGACGTTCGGCCTCGAGGCACTCGCGCAAGTGCTGCCTGAGCAGAGGCTGGTAGATCATCGACGAGTCGCTGCCGATCCTGGCCGGAAGGTAATGCGTCCGGAAGCCGTCGAACACGGCCACGGCATCGGGCCCGCACAATGCGGTGACAGCGCGTTGTGTCACGGTCGCCACCACCGAAGTTCTGAGCAAGAGAGTGCGCTCTTCTTCGGAACGGCGACCGAGGACCTCGACGCTCAGGTACTCCGCCAGGCTGCACGCGGTGAACCCTTGGACGCCGTCGGGATCGACAAGGAAGGGTGCCGCAGCAGCCCAGCCCGCGACGTCGGTGACCAGCTGGGGTGAGGGGGCGACGACCCCGAGCGCGCCGAGCAACCGATCGGTCTCGTCGGCATCGAGTTCGAGGTCCTCGGCGGAGAACCGTCCCACCTCGCCGTGGAGAAGCATCCTGCTGAACGGACCCGAGAGATCCGCACGGCTCAAGAGCAGCACCTTGGCGTCGTTCGGGAGGTAGCGAACGAACGTCCCGAGCGCGGACAAGGCCACCGTGGCATCGGCGATCTGCTCGCAGTTGTCGATCACGACCAGCAATTCGCGAC
>Ga0302123_10002713_pt1 | contig 12007 bp, 14 predicted proteins | sample CB21_321_MG_FD_203109 | JGI IMG/M metagenome (GOLD analysis project Ga0302123, IMG submission 203109) | Marine microbial communities from Western Arctic Ocean, Canada - CB21_32.1 | ecosystem: Environmental > Aquatic > Marine > Oceanic | place: Canada: Western Arctic Ocean | collected 2017-09-28 | reverse complement strand
TTCTCCGCCTTGAGGATCTTGCCGTTGATCTGCCGCCACAGAACCTTGTTCTGTGCTTTCCGGGCTGCTCGGTCCACCTTCGGTGCCGACGGCTTCGCCGTCTTCTTCGGGGCCAACGGATCCTTCTTCTTCGAAGCCTTCTTCTTGACCGGAGCCTTCGGCTCCGGTGCCACAGACTGCAAAGCAGCCTCAACAGCGGCCTTTACGATCAACTCCAGTTGATCCGACGTGAGGGTCAGTGTCTTCGTCATGGATTTCCTTCCGATTGGGATTTTCAAACCGGGGGGCCATCCCCCGATATCCCTTTTCACTACGTTCAAAGGGATATCTGGGGATGGTCCCTCTGCCGCCGATCCTCTCGCCTACACACTGTTGCAGAGCAACAGCGCCTGCCCGGTCGCCGCGCACGTTGAACTTCCTTCGGAAGTTCTGATTTGGCCGGTTTGGCTCGCATTTCCAAGGGAAATGCCGTGCCCGCGCCTGAGGACCGTCGGACTGCGGGGGGCACCCCCCTTCGGGGGGTGGGGGGTCCATCTATATCTATGTATAGATAAGCGTTCCCAGTGCGCTCTGTGATATACCTTCGGCCTGTATGCGAATAAAGGTACTCAGTAGGTACTTAGTATCATCTCCCGGTTGGGGACCGGGAGATGGTACTTAGTACCGGCTCCCCCCCCATTACATGGCCTGTTTGTCCCACAGTTTCTACAGATACTTCACATCTAATTATCAGATGCCCGGATGGGACACCACTATGTTAAGGTAAGGGCGCATACACGAACGGAGACAGAATGCCGCAAAACGGTGGTGGACAAGGATGGCATTGGGATGACGAAAGCGGCCAACAGGTCATGCCTGACCGATGGCAAGGCTTCCTAGACTGGCTACTCAGAGGACCAGAACGCCAGCCACGCACACAACGTGATTGGGCAACCGAAAATAAAATACATGAAGATTCCCTGAGGCGCATCAAACGCGACCACCGGTTCATTAAAGAATGGGATCGTCGTGCAGCAGAACTGAACATCAACCCGGAACGGGTTCAGAGCGTAATCGACGCGCTCTGGCAGAGGGCTTCCGATGGCGATGTGAAGGCTGCGTCTTTGTATCTTCAGTATATTGAGAAGTTCACTCCGCGTAGGAAGATCGTTGTGGATGATGAACGGGACGTTGCGGGCTTTTCAGATGAGCAGTTGGCTTCCGCTCTGGAGGCTGAGGTCAAACATTTAAGGATGGTGGCAAGTGCCTAAGGTCGGTAATAAGCATTATTCGTATTCTGCGAAGGGTAAGGCGGCTGCTAAGTCGGCTGCTAAGCGGGCTGGTAAGAAGGTTACTCACGCTAAGAAGCGTAAGTGACGGTGGGCGCTATGCCGGGTTTGGTGTTGCGTGATGGATTGTGGGTTCCTGATGTCGTGGTTGATCCGTTTGCCGATGATGAGCCGCTTGTATGCGGTATTGAAGACCCTGAGGTGTGCGAGTCGTGCCAGTGAAGTGGACGGTTTCGGCGTTTGTGACGATCGTGTTTTTGTCTATAGCCTTTGTGGTTTGGGGTTTGGGTCGGATGTTACAATCGTTGTTCAGTTAGATGGGTCGCGTTAATGAACTGCGGCAGGAGGCCGAGTGGCGTCACTGTGTTGCGGATGAGTCGTATTTCTTACGGATGTATTGGAATATTGCCCATCCTGCTCATGGTCGAATACTGTTTAATCTTCGGGGTGCCCAGTCTGAGGCTTTGAAGCGGTGGGATAATAACCGTTATTCGTTGACGTTGAAGGCCCGTCAGATTGGGTGGACGACTTTGGTTGCTGCCCACCAGTTTTGGTTGGCGTTTTTCAGGGAAGATCAGAACATTATTGATTTGTCGCGTACAGAGCGGGAAGCGGTGCTGCTTTTGCGTAAGACGAAGTACGGGTTTAAGCATTTGCCGTTGTGGATGGTTGAGCGTGGCCCTGAATCAATGGTGGATCATCAGCAGAGGATGGTTTTTAGCAATGGTAGTCAGATTACTTCGATGCCTTCGGCGTCGGACCCTGCTCGTGGCGAGTCCGCGAGTCTGGTCGTAGTTGATGAGTGGGCATTCTTACCCAATCCTGAAGAGGCATGGGCATCTATCGAACCAGTGGCCGATGTCGGAGGCCGAATCATTGGTCTTAGTACGGCGAATGGAAGCGGAAACTTCTTTCACCACCTTTGGACGGGGGCCACGACGGGGAACAACAAGTTTGATGCCATGTTTTTTCCGTGGTCTGCGTCTGAGGATCGGGATGAATCGTGGTATGAGGGCAAATGCAAGTCAATGTTGCCGTGGCAGTTGGCTCAGGAGTATCCGACGAGTCCTGAAGAGGCGTTTGTGAGGTCTGGTAACCCTGTGTTTGATCTTGATATTCTTGATCGCATGTCTGTGCATTTCCGTGCGGGTGAGCAGGGTTATCTTCACGAACTTCAAAAGAATGTGTTGGAGTTTCGGTGCTGACTGTTTGGGAGCGCCCTAAGAGGTGGAGTGGTTACGTCCTTGGGGTTGATACTGCTGAGGGTTTGGGGCATGGCGACTATTCGTGTGTTCAAGTTATTGATGTGAAGGAGGGGGAGCAGGTCGCTATCTGGCATGGCCGTATCCCGCCTGACGAATTGGCTTACGAGGTTTACAATCTTGGGATCTGGTACGGGAATGCTTTGTGTTGCGTGGAGTCGAACAACCACGGGTTGACGACGATTGTGCAGTTGCGCCAGTTGGGGTACCCGAACTTGTTCCGTAAGCGCTCGTTGAATAGTGACACCAACAAGATGAGTCAAGAGTACGGGTGGAAGACGACGCGTACATCCAAGCCGTTGATGATTGACGATTTGGGTATGGCGTTGAAGAACGAAGAGTTGGTGTTGCATTGCAAGGACACGGTGGCTGAGTTGCGGACGTTTGTCCGCAATGAGCGTGGCTCCATGTCGGGGTCACCTTACGATGATCGGGTCATGTCGTTGGCTCTCGCTAACCAAATGCGAAAGTACGCTTTTGTGCCGGAGTACGTGCAGAAGGTCGATGACACTTGGACGTTCAATTGGTGGCGTAGACAAATCCGCGATCCAACCCCGGATGTTGATACTATTGGTTTAAACACGGCTCGTGGGACACCTTGAGCCTTTATTTAGGACATAGCCGACCGAATGGAGCGTCCTATAATGAGTAACCGAAAGTTTAATGCTTCTGGGATGGGTGCGAACCCTGTACTGAATAGTGCCCAGTTGTACAATGGCCCTGCCCGTCCGGGCGGTTCTCAGAAGGCGACACTTCGTGCAGACGAGGGTGGTGTCCGTCAGAGCAGCAACGAGCAGGCACCGCGTTCGACACCTTCTAACCAGCATGGTACTTCTGGTTCAGTTGAGCCTTCGGCAGCACAGCCGAAGAGCGCCGTCCACCCAAGTTGATTCTGCCATCTGACGCTACCTACGAAGAGTTTGAAACGTATGTCACGGACCTGAAGGGTCCGAAGAGTCGTTTGGAACTAGCAGAGTTGTGGGAGTACCGTCAGAAACTGTCGGGTATCAGGATTGTTACCGGGCGCGGTTACCGTGAACGGGAATGTCCCCCTGATGAACACCATCTGACCCTGCGTGAGCGGGAGAAGAAAGTGATCGCTGATGCCCGTGCGGCAGGAATAGAACCTGAGAGGGCATCCGTGTAATGGCACGAGAAACCAAAGCGGAGCAGTTCGCTACAGTTAAAGAACGCATAGACAAGACTCATCGTTGGCGCGTTGACGAGGGTTACGACGCTATGTGGCGGCGCATGATTGACATGTACCGTGGCAAAACGTATTTCGGTACGAGCGACCCTAAAAGCGACCGGGTTTCGGTCAACCTCGCGTTCAGTACGATCAATGTGATCGCACCGGCTGTTGCCGTGAACCATCCGAAGATCACGGTTACTGCAAACAAGGAAGGCGACGAAGATCGCGCCGTGTTTGTGGAAGCAGTCATCAACTATTTGTGGCGACATCACGACTACCGGAAGCCTTTCCGCCGGGCCGTAAAGGACTTCCTGATCGTTGGGCATGGATGGCTCAAGGTTGGTTGGCGCTTCGTGGAAGAAGAGCGCCCCTTAACTGCCGCTGAGCAGGAAACGCAACTGGTTACTGCCGCAACAGAGGTTCAAGATTTCGCTTACGCAAACCCTGCTATGGCCGGGGATCTCCCCACTGACGAGGATCTTCTCGCTGGGGTGCCCGCTACCGCTATGGAGGTGGTGGAAGATCAGGCTTTCGTGGAGCGGATCAGCCCGTTCGACATGCTGGTGGACCCTGAAGCGACATGCTTGGAGGACGCCAAGTGGATTGTTCAACGCATTGTTCGCCCGCTGGCGGACGTTAAGAAAGATAAGCGCTTCAAGGCTGGTGTTCGTAGGGCACTCACCGCTGATTCGGGTGTGCGTTACCGGTGGGATAATGACACGGAACGGGAACAGTACGCTGATCTAGCAGAGCGGGTTAGTCTCTACGAGTACTACGACATTGAGCGAGGCACCCTGTCGGTGTGCGCTAGTTCGGGTGACGACTACCTGCTGGACCCCACACCGATGCCGTATGCGTTCGGGCATCCTTTCGTGATGCTACGAAACTATGACGTTCCTGACGTGTTCTATCCGATAGGCGACTTGTCGCAGATCGAATCGTTGCAGGAAGAATTGAATAAGACACGAACGCAGATGGTGAACCATCGGAAGCGTTACGCCCGCAAGTACCTGTTCCATGAGAGGTCGTTTGGTCCAGAGGGCCGCGAGGCTTTGGAATCCGATGATGACGGTCGATTCGTTCCTGTCATTGACGAAAATCGGGATCTGAGTAGTGTCGTGGCACCCCTGCCGCAGACCCCGTTGTCTCCAGAAATCTATCAGCAGTCTCAAATCATTGAGGGTGACATCAACACGGTGTCGGGTATCTCCGAGTATTCGCGTGGTCAGATGCCAGAGATTCGTCGTACAGCGACGGAAGCAAGCATTATTGCTGATGCTGGCAACGCCCGTTCTGCCGACAAACTAGCCACAGTGGAACTTGTTGTATCCACGGTGGCTCGCATGGTCATGCAACTAATGCAGCAGTACATGACTGAAGCGCAGATGGTTCGTGTAACCGGCAAGGATGATGAACAGTACTTCGTCGCTTACAGCCGTGACGACATTATTGGCGAATACGATTACAACATTCAGGGCGGTTCAATGCAGCCGCTTAACGAAACGGCCCGCCGTCAGGAAGCCATCTCTTTGATGAACGCCTTGGGGCCACTTGTAGGCGTCGTCGTTGATCCCGGTGAACTGGTCAAACACGTTCTCCAATTCGGTTTCGGTGTCGCTGATCCTGAAAAGTTTTTGATTAAGCAGCAGACTCCGCAAGACATGGAGGCTGCGCAGGCTGAGGCCGGAGCGGCCCCAGACCCATTCGGTGGTCAACCCGGTATGCCCCCACCCCCTATGGGTGGCGGGGCGGGTCCAATGCCGAATCAGGCTTTTGAGGCAACCGGAGGGGTGCCTCCTGAACTGTTAGCACAACTTCAAAACCAGATGGGTGTGGAGTTGCCTAACTTGTAATGGGACACCATGTCCCTTTGAGTAGGAATACCCGAAAGGATTCCGATGGTTATGGAAGCAGATTCAACAAGTGACAGGTACAGCGTCAAGATCGACGGCGAGGTGCTTGAAGTCACATTGGATGAACTTCAGAATGGATATCAGCGACAGGCGGATTACACCCGTAAGACGCAGGAGTTGGCATCCGAACGCGAGAGATTGGCTCAAGGAGAGGCAATCGTCCAAGCATTAGAGGCAAACCCACAGGAAGCGGTTTCGGCTTTGGCTGATGCTTTCGGGGTTGCTGGAGGCAACCAAATCAACAACCAGACTGAACCGGAAGAAGATTTGGACCCAGAAGAAGTTCGCTTGCGACGAATGGAATCTTCCATTGAAGAACATAATCGAGCGGCAAGACAGCACAACATGCACGGCGAAGTTGAGGGACTTCGGGAGAAATTCAAGGCTGACATAGATGAGCGGGCACTTTATAGCCACGCTTTAAAGCACAACATCGGCAATCTTGAGGCCGCCTACGCTCACATGACTTACGGTGATATGAGTGATAAGGCCGCAAACGCTGACATTGTGCATGAGAAGCGGGCTGCGAACGTGGTTGAATCCACGGTCGGGAGTACCGAATCAACAGTGTCTAGCAATGTTTCTACCGCTGTGAACTCTTTACGCGATGCTTTTGTGCTGGCGCAGGAAGAACTATCCAACGTCTAACACATAGGAGATAATCATGGCTGCTGGAAACGCAGACTTTGATCAGATTCTCAGCACCACGCTGAAGAATTACATCCCCAAGTTGGCGGATAACGTCTTTACTGCCCGACCGCTGTTTTATGCGCTAACCAATGGACAGACCATTCGGCGCATCAGTGGGGGCGCAAAGATTGTTGTTCCGATCATCTACGGGACAAACTCAACCGCTGGTTCTTACGCGGGTGACGACACTATTGCCATTACTGCTCAGACAGGCATTTCCGCTGCTGAGTATTCGTGGAAGCAGTACGCCGCCAGCGTAACGATTAACGGTATTGAGGAAGCCAAGAATAACGGCGAAGCCGAGATCATCGACCTGCTGGAAGGCAAGGTCATGCAGGCTGAGGAAACCATTATTCAGAACATGAACACAATGTTCTGGGGTGATGGTACTGGCAACGCTTCCAAGGACATGAACGGCCTCAACAAGTTGGTTGGGACCGGGCTAACCGTTGGCGGCATTGATGCCACCGATGTAGCCAATGACTGGTGGAGGTCAGACCTGACTAATCAGGCTGGCGTTCTCACGATTGCCGCTATGGCGAAGACTTACAACAACGTGTCTGTTGGTAACGACCAGCCGACCATAATCATCAGCGATCAGGACGAGTACGAGGCTTACGAGGCTCTACTCCAGCCGCAGTTGCGGTACACAGACGCCCGTGTGGCAGATGCTGGCTTCCAGAATCTGCTCTTCAAGGGCGCCCCTGTTACCTTTGACAGCGACACCAATCTGGATACTAAGATGTTCTTCCTGAACACTAAGTACATCAGACTGGTTGCTCATACTGAAACATGGTTCCAGACGACTCCGTTCGTTCGGCCCACGAATCAGGATGCACGCTACGCACAGATCCTGTGCTACGGCGAGTTGACCACAAGTAACCGTGCTCGTCAGGGCATGATTTACGGACTTACCGACTAACTAGGGGCATAACTTGTCACGAGAAATCGCTCTTGTTTACAGCAGGAATGCTGAACCAGCAGGCTCACGCGGCTCCGCACCATCCCATTACGCACCCGGCTCACGCTCTGGCGCGAGGATGGTGCCCGGTGTGACCGGCGACTTGAGTGAACCTCCCATTTCTAGCGACAAGTTCTGTTCCGAGATGACCCGCCACGGGGCGCCCTGCAAAGCGCGTCCCGTGGCTGGGTCTATCCTCTGCATCGGCCATACCCGGCAGAAGGCAGCCAATCAATGACGGCAATGACCATTGCCCAAATGCGCACACAAGTACGCTCCATCGTGGATATCGACGCTACCGATATTTCTGACACGGTGATGGACAACATCCTTGGTCAAGGATACGACCTGATTGTCTACAGTGAGAAGCGGTGGCCGTTCTTTGAAGCAACCACCACGTTCTCCACTGTCGCTGGTCAGAAGGACTACACGCTCGCCACTGTAGGCGCCTCTGTTACACAGGGTTTACGTGAAGTCGCTGCATTGCGTAACGACGATCACATCATTGGGTTCATTGGTTCAGACAATGCTGATTCCAATTACCCGTTGAATGTTGCCTCGTCTGGTTCACCGTGGAATTGGAGTTACTGGAACGATACCGTGCGCCTGTATCCCACACCTGACGGGGTACAAACCATTCATGTCCGTGGTTTGCGGGATGCTTCAGCGTTCGGTACCGGCGTGTCCGATAGTACGGAACCTGATCTTCCAGATCCTTTCCATGCGATACTTGTTACTTACGCTATTGGAAAAGCGTATTTGCAGCAGGAAGATCCGGTGATGGCAAATCAGTATCAGTCCCAGTTCATAGCGGATTTGGACAATGTGGCCCGACGATACGCTGACGTTCCGGCACCTCAGCCGATGATTGCCAATAGCCGCTCATCGTCACGGTATTTGGCGGGATATGGCGCATTGCGCTACGCCAATACTGGTGGCGTCATCTGGTAGCGGACGATGGCCCGCCAATTCAAACTAGAGGTATTAGAAGCCTTCACTGGTGGCCTGAACCTCCGTTCAGACCAGTTCAATCTTGCAGAAAACGAATCCCCGGATTTGTTGAATGTGGTTGTTGACCCTCGCGGCGGCATCCGTCAACGCGACGGCGTGGATCGCCTCAACACCACAGCCCTGAGTGCAGACATCAAAGGCATCTGGGGGTTCTTTACCGATAGCGGAACCTCACAGATCATGGTCAATCATGGCACCGCTGTCGCTTATGCGACTTCAGGCAATTTCACTGACCTGACTGGCATCACTGTGCGAACCGCAGGTTCGCGCGTGTACGGGACGACAATGAACAATGTCGCTTACGGGGTATCGGGCGACAAGGTTTCATTCAGATGGAATGGTTCCACCGCTGCGGATCTTGGCCTCGTATTGAACGGTTCGGCAGGCAATTTCCCGCAATGCCAGTACGTGACCTTCTGGAACAACTTTGCGTGGACAGCCAACACTGTCGAATCAGGAACGTCGCATCCTTCTCGTGTGCGTTGGAGCAACAGTAACGACCCGGAGAAGTGGGCGGCAGCCGACTACGTAGATATTGATATAGGGGAACGCGGAGACTACATTACCGGTCTTGTCCCCGCAGGGGACAGATTGCTGGTTTTCAAATCCAACAGTGTCCACGCCATCTACGGTTTCGATTCTGATTCCTTCCAAGTCGTCAACCTGACTAACGATGTTGGATCAATTCCTCTCTCGTCCCCGGTTTCCACCACATTCGGAACGTTCTTCTGGTACGCCAATAACGGCGTTTACGCATACGACGGGGAGCGCTTCATATGGCTGTTTGCTAAACTGCAACCAGCGATTGATGATGGGCGCATACGAAACCTAGAGACTAATCCCCCGCAGTTGGCGTGGGGAAACAACAAACTGTATGTATCCGTGGATTGGTTGGAGGATGGTGTAACTGCTCGCCGCACCCTGATTTACGATCCCACTATGGGGGAAGGTGGTGCATGGGTGACAACCGATATTGACGTTGGCCCTCTGTATGCGTATAACCCTCCGAATGCGACATCAACCGTTTACGGCGGTTGTGTCGCCAACACTGGGGTTCTCGTAGATGTGGAGGATGCGCAGAATCGAACGAGCGACAGGTATGTCGGTGCCACTGAGGCCCACATCGTGTCCTATTTCGTAACCCGCTGGGTTACAGGACGTGACCCTATTGTGAAGAAGCGGTGGGGGCGCCCCAGAGTGGTGCTGTCGGCTGAATCTACGATTACTTTGCCGATCCTGATTTACAAAGATTTCGATAAGTCGGAACAGTCGAATGCTTTTGAACTGTCGGTCACTGGGAAGGTATCCCAATCTCGTTGGGATACGGCCAAATGGGATGACGCCGACGCTGCTTCAGCATATGTTGCTGAATGGGACGCAATCTCTTCTAGTTTGACCGCGAATGTACAGAATCTGCCCACACTTGGGACAGGAAGAAGTATTAGTATGAAGGTTAGCGGTCCTTCCACAAACAACCATTGGGAAGTCAACGCGCTGGCGTTCACTTACACGCCAAGGAGACTCAGATAAATGGCAACGCTCGCTGTTACAAACACATTCGCCGCTGGGACAACTATCGTCGCAGCAGACATGAACACGAACTTCGATGATGTCGAAGCGTTCGTTAACACCACACCCGGTGTTGTTCAGAACGACATTGTTGATGTTTTGGGTGATTTGCTTGTTGGTACGGCTGCTGATGCAGTTGGCCGGTTGGCGGCAGGGACCAACAATCATGTTCTGACGGCAGACAGCGCCGTGGCTGCTCATGGATTGAAGTGGGCCGCAGCCCCAACACCGACTGATATCACGGTCGCTGACACGACTGACACGACCTGTTTCGTGGGTGTCTTTGAGTCCGCTACGGGCGATCTGGCCCCGAAGACTGATGGTGCGTTGCTTTACAATGCTGGTACGGGTTCGTTGTCTACGACGGTGTTTACTGGTCCTTTGACCGGGAATGTAACTGGTGATGTTTCTGGAAGTGCACTCACCGTGACTCAGGCTGCACAGTCGGCCATCACTTCGGTTGGTTCCTTGACCGGGCTGACAGTTGACGGGAACCTGACGGTTACCGGCACTACCACTAATCACCTGAATGTCGCAACAGACTCTACGGCGGCTATTGCTCCCGCATTGGGGGATGAGAACAAGTATGTTCTTTCAACGCACGCTACGGCGTTAGTCACGTTGCCGCAGAACTCTGCTCAGGCGTTTGCTATCGGTACGAATATCTTCTATGAGCGGAATGGATCGGGAACGCTTACATTCGCTGCGGGTGCCGGTGCCACGGTCACGTCGAAGGATTCGACTTTGACTGTGGGTGACAGATATACGAGTGTGGCTGCTATCAAGATCGGCACGAACGCTTGGTCACTGATCGGGAACCTCGGCTAGATGTCTTTCCTTCTCGCAACCATTGCCGGTCAAGCATCTGGTGGTCCTATTGCCGCTACGGGCGGCACGATCACCACGCATGGTTCGTACAGGGTCCATTCGTTCACGGGGTCGGGTACCTTTGAGATCACAGCGAATCCTGAAGCCCGTACTTATGATGTAATGATCGTCAGCGGGGGAGGGGGATCACAAGGCAACTATGTGAGTCCCTATGCGGGGGCTGCCGTTACAGGTGGCAGCGGTGGTGGTGGCGTGAGTGCCCTAACGAGTCAAGCGGGCACCATTCAGACTTACACGGTGACTATCGGCGCAGGCAGTTCCGGCGGTGGCGGTGATGGTGACGCTACCGTTTTCGGGTCAACGACGATCAACGGCGGCGGGACCGGCGGCGCGGCGACAGGCGGCTCGGTATCGGGGGCAGGCGGTTCGGGTGGAGGCGGAGGCGGCCAGTCCACCGACTTCGCTTACTGTTTGCCTGTCGGCGGTGGTGCGGGTTCCGGTGGAACCCATGGATTCAGCGGTGGCGTTGGCCTTAGCAACTGTAGCAGCGGTTACAACTCCGCTGGGGGTGGAGGCGGCGGCGCTGGTGTCGCTGGCGCTGCCGCGACCGGTGCAGGAAACGCACCCGGAGCGGGCGGCGCTGGAGAAGGAAACGTCTACAGGACTGGAAGCACCGTGTATTACGGTGGCGGGGGAGGCGGTGGCCTACGACGCACCGATGTCGGGGGGCTAAGTGGTGGCGCTGGTGGTTCAGGCGGTGGCGGTGCAGGCCACGGATTTGGATCCGGCCAGTCCGCCGGTAGCGGGACAGCCGGGGCAGCAAACACAGGCGGCGCTGGTGGCGGTGATGCTGGGAGCGGTGCTTCCTTCCCGACTCCATCAACCGGCGGGAGCGGCATTGTAGTCGTCCGCTACTTGGCGGCATAATCATGGCACACTTCGCTGAAATAGACGCAGACAACAAGGTTCTCAGAGTCATCGTGGTGAACGACGTTGACAACGCCGACGAGAACGGGGTTGAGGTTGAAGCAATCGGACGCCAGTTCTGCGCCGATCTGGTTGGCGGGACTTGGATACAAACGTCGTACAACCACAACATTCGTAGACGGTTCATTGGAGCCGGTGGCACCTACGATCCCGATAACGATGTGTTTCTCACCGCACGGCCTTTGGACATAAACGGCAACGTTTGCAACTCGTGGGTGTTGGACGAGAACTTCGACTGGGCACCACCCATCCCGTATGCGATCCACACCCTGATGTCCGCACCGAATGAACTCCCCCCACCGCTTTCCTACACCACGAACGACGAA
>Ga0302123_10002711_pt1 | contig 12009 bp, 12 predicted proteins | sample CB21_321_MG_FD_203109 | JGI IMG/M metagenome (GOLD analysis project Ga0302123, IMG submission 203109) | Marine microbial communities from Western Arctic Ocean, Canada - CB21_32.1 | ecosystem: Environmental > Aquatic > Marine > Oceanic | place: Canada: Western Arctic Ocean | collected 2017-09-28 | reverse complement strand
TCCACTCCCCCGCAGTGGCAGCGACTACGTTGTCTGGAATTCTTCTGTCAAGCGAAAGCATGAGTCCCATGGTGAGTTCTGCAACAGCCACGGCGTTTCTCCCGGGCACATTGGCCACGATGACGCCTGCCCCCGCTGCTGCTTCCTTGTCGATCGTGTTGGTACCGGCCCCTGCACGGATGACCAGACTGACCGAGGGAGAGTTCTCAAACACGTCGGCTGTGACTCCAGTTGAGCGGACCACGAGCACATCAAAGCCTTGAGAAGCAGCTGGGATCTCTGCAGCGGTGAGGCCAGGCATAAGCTCGCAATCGCACCCCTCTTCAACCAGAGCCTCAACGGCTGGCGTAGGGAATTGATCTGCAAACAGGATGCGCATGGTGCCCTCTAGGTGGAGTTGGCCAAAGGCTAGCTATGCGCCCGCGTCATCGTGTTGCCAATCGGCAACCGGGTCGCCCTCCTCGGCAAGGATCGCTTCAGACTCCGAGAGATCCTCACAGCCCACCCAGAGTTCCGTCACAGCCATCTGTCCGATAGACAGGGGATAAGGTCCCGACGTTTCGCCGTGAACCCGTACTGGGATACCAGCAGCCACCAACTTGGCCGCGTATACGCGGGCCGCATAAATGTCACCGACTTCGGCGACACAAACTTGGGGTTCGTCCATGGCTCCAGTATTGCACCCAAAGCCGCAAGCTTGAGATGCCCCAACCCATCGATCAAACCAAACCGGGGTAACATCCCTCACGCTGGGGCCCATAGCTCAGCTGGTTAGAGCAGAGGACTCATAATCCTTTTGTCGTAGGTTCAAGTCCTACTGGGCCCACTTAGGAAAACCCCCGTAGAACCTATGTTCTTGGGGGTTTTCTACTGTTTTCGCTCAGATTGCGCTCAGTCTCTTTTGTCTCATTTAGTACCATTTACCCCCTCTTAACGTGGCTCTTGAGGGCAGATTGAGGGCAGAGAATACAGTCAGCAAAACCACTCCGGCCAGGTCGAAAGGGCACTGAGAGAGGGCACAGACCCGCCAAACAGTCGGGATCAGAAGGAGTGTCAGAGCAGCCCACCAGACGCCCCTGAGATCCCACTACACCGCTGAGGATACGTTCTAACGCCCTTGAACGTGGCATGGCGGGAGTTCAGATTCTCGAAGAGGGGCTGAAGGCCGCCCATAACGGCACATACGTCCAGTTATGCGGGCGCCCCTACATACCGACACCCGATGTGCGACGGCCGGTTCCCCTCCTACTCCGCTTGATGGGAACCTTCCTTGAATGAACTGACCGATGTCAGCCTTCGGAACCTCGCGCGCGGAGTTTGCCAGCGGCGGATTATAGCGGCGAGGTAGCGCCTGTCGGCGTAGAGGAGCATCGTGGCGGCGGAGCCGATTATGCCCACCGACACTAAGCCGAGGGTGCCGCTGGACCCGTGAGCGATCAGTGCGCCACCGATCAGTGGTCCGAACACCCGACCAAGTGCCATCACCGCTTGCGCGTCGCCGGCTCGCTCCTCAGGGAACGCAGACCGCGAGGCCAGCAAGCCGAACGCCGCCGGGATCCCCATGAAGAAGACAAACCCCCACGCAACCAGCCCGGCGGCATAGACCACATCGTTGCGAACACTGGCAATCAACATGGCGCAGATGGCGGTTCCAATAAACCACACTCCCGCAGGACCGCGGGGGCCGGTCCACTTTGCCGCTGGTATCCCGACGATCGCGTTCGCGCTGAAGAGCAATGACACCGTCACCACGGAGACTCCGTTGAGCCCGGTTCCGATCGCGGCGGCGAACACGAAGACTGCGGACCCGCCCATCGTGATCAACATGAGCGCCACGAGAATCAAACGCGCCGCGCGGGTCGCCTGGTGGCGGGTGCGATGAGGCCGCAGAATGTCCGAACGAGAAATCTTGTGGGCGAACAGCAACGGCGTGCCGGCGACCCCGGCGAGCACGACGAACAACCAGTCGACACCGACGCTTTCGATCAGGGCCGAGACCGCGGGTGCGGTGATCGTTCCGACGAGCGGGCCGACGACCGCGACATCGCCCGTCTTGCCGCTATCGCCGAACGCGGCCTGCCACGCGAACCACGCGGCCAGTCCGAGCGAAACGCCGCTGATCGAGCGTGCGGCTGCGAGCAGCACGAGCGTCGGGGCAACCGCCGAGGCCAGGTTGGCAGCAACACCCAACGTCGCACCGGTAATGAACACCGATCGAATCGGCTTGAGAAACTTGCCGGCGAGCCATGAGGCGGCGACGAATCCTGCGAGTTGGGTCGCCGAAATCCAGCTGACGGTGGCGAGTGAAACACCCCGGTCTTCGGCGATCGCCGGCAGCAGAAACGGTGTCGCGATGAAAATCATAGTGCTCGTCGCGATGGCGACGAGGAGTGCCGGGGCAACCGAGGGTTTGACCGCCAGAAGAAGCCGAACGGGAACTTGCATCAGCGCTCGCGGCTTCTGGCCTGTGATACCGAGGAGGCCAAGTGACTCCTCAGCTCGCGTTCTTGGGTTCGGTGCCGCTCGACCGTTCGTCGGCGGCGAGCGCAGCTGCTGACTCGTCCGCGTTCATCACAGGCGTCACGAAGCCGTGTTCGACACGAAGGTCGTTGCGCGTCGCCTCGATGGCCGCGCGTACTCGCGTGCGCAGGTCCGGAAGATCTTCCATCGTCAGACCATCGGTGAGGATTGGATCGAGCACGCGTACCTCCGTGAACCGCAAGGTTCATCTGAGCGAGAGGGACAGTTCGTCTAGAAGACTCTTGACCATAGATCCCAAGCCCCCTGCCTGCGTTCTTCTGATGTTTCGCAACGAAGTTGGCCGACTGAACGAACATACCACCGGAGCCGCAGGCAGGGTCATAGATCCTTCCGTGGAACGGTTCCAGAATCTCCACCCCAGCCGCCCACCAACCAACAGCCACAAGAGCAACCGCGGTGCCGAGGCCTACTATCCACCGGAAGAGGGATCTCATTTCTCGCCGCGTCGACCAAGAAGCCCGGCCTCAAGGCCGACAACAACGGCTTGCGCGTCGGTTGAGGCTCCGAGCTTGTGCCGTATACGTCGACGAACGCGTCTCATCGTGCGCCCGGAGAACCCAACGGTGTCCGCAATCTCCGGCGGTGTCAACCCATTCATCATGCAGTCCAGAACCTCCAACTCTCTGGTAGAGAACTGCCTCTCGCCTTCGCTCATCGTCGCCCATTCACAATACCTTGCCGCCGTCATAGAGTACGGCCACATGCTAGGACTAACACACACAACTGGTGGAATAACGCGAGAAACACTGACCCCAGGCATCACTCGAAGACCGCTTCAACCTTATGACATTGTGCTGGTGGAGGAAATGTACGCCTGTCATCCCCCCGGAATCTACGGCTGTGTATAGGAGACACCATATGAGTCGCCAAAGAACGCTTAGACTCCCGGCCAGCCTGATTTTGGTGGCTGCCCTCACCTTGGCGAGTTGCCAGGCCGATGCCCCTAACACTGCACCAGGCGCATCTTCACTCGCTGCGGAGACGACAGCCGTTACAGGAACAACTCCCTCACCGGACCCCGTTCCATCCGAGATCCCCGTCCTTGCATTCGATTACACCGCTGAACTAGGTGCGAGCTCTTTCGACATAGAGCAGTCATACGGCAACCTGCGGCTGCTGTCAGGGGTACCCCCTACGCTCACCGAGCTAATTGGATACGCCGACGCTGTCGTCATCATCGACGTTATCTCTATTGGAGAACCCCACCTCAACTCTGCTGACAACCTATGGTGGGCTTCGCCCCACAACAACGACGAAAGCTTCGTTCAACCGCGAACCGGGACCAAGATACAAACCGAGGTCGTCGGAGTGATCAAAGCTCGATCCGGACCCACCTCCTATAGCGCCCACGAACTGGCGTTAAAGCTGTCCAAGCTCGGGACACCTCACCCATCGCTCACGGTCCCAAGCCAGCTGGAAGCAGGACAGGACCTCGAAATATGGATTGAGGGCGGAATCGCGACTGTAGTCGTCCCCGCTGAAGAGTGGAACAAGTACCTGAGGGACTGGGGGGAAGCAGCCGTTGCGGGACATCACAATGAGGACGGAGAAGAAGTAACGTCTGAAGTTACAGAGGACTTCACGATGGAGATCGGGAATACTCCAACACTTGATGTTTCGGTCGGGGGAAGGTATCTGGTCTTCTTGCGGCCTTGGGGATACCCGACGAGAGATGGCATCGAGCATCGCGTCTGGTCTTCAGGCGAACCGAGGGAGTTCGCCCAATTGCTCCTCAACCCTTCCAGCCAATCATTCGATCGTCGGCATGACGACGCAAGCTTCACGATCCGTCACCTTGTCCAAGCCTTTATCGAAGCACGAACCGCTGATGTCGAACCTGCTTCCTACTTCGCTGATGAGGTAGTTCGCCTCTTCGGTCAGAACCCAGACGAGTAAGCGGCGAGCAGAGCGGCGCTTGAGATAATGTCTTCATGAGTATCGATATCGAATCATTCCAAAACGGAATACTTACAGCGGTTGCAATAGGTGGTGTATTGATCGCATGGTCGGGCTTGTCAACGTGGAAGAAGCAATTGCACGGCGTTCACGAGTTTGATCTCGCTAGAAGAATTTTACTTTCTGTTTACAAAATTGAAGATGGTGTAAAGAATGTTCGGAGCCCATTTCTTGGTATCAACGAGTCCTCGTCGTGAGTGGGTGCCAAGCGGCGAGCCGTCGGAGTTACGAAACGCGTCTGATCGGTCAACCGGACCCCGAAATCTGTGCCTCGACTGCTTCCAGCAACTCGCTTGAAGAAAAGGGTTTTTGTAGGAATTCGGCAGCCCCAAGATCCACAGCGCGAGCCATACAGGCCTGCTGCTACGAGAGTTGTCTGCCGGCGGCTCGTGGCAAGAAGCCAAGAATGCACCCACCGATAGACCCGACATTACTCTCGATGGATCCAGCGGCCTGAGAGTGGCATGTGAAATCACCCAAGTTGGTCGCTAGGAGTGACACCGCTGGAAGAACGACCCCAATCTACGCCTTCCACCTTACAGCGCTGAGTTCCGGAGTCGGCAGGACTGAACGGCTGGTTGAGGCGCATCCACAGGTGCCGATATGGGGCTCTTCTGCTGTATCTGTGGGTGGGTTGGGGGCGTTGATGTGGTTGCACCCTGTCTGCTTCTAGGTTGTTCTGACCATACGTGTCATGTCTTGTCATCCCGTCTAGAAGGAAGCCCTGGGTTAACGAACCGGCCCGAGCACACGCTCGAGGTAGGCATTGGTGTACCGGCCCTCGGGGTCCATGCGTGACCGCGCAGCCTGAAACGCGTCCCACTGCGGATAGAGAGGGGCGAGGGTGCTCGCCTTCTGGAAGTGGAGCTTGCCCCAATGCGGCCGGCCAGCGTGCCGTGAGAAGATGTCCTCAGCCCCAGCGAAGTAGGCGTCGAATGCCACGCCCTTGGCCATGTGAATCGCGATGTAGACGCTCTCGCGGCCGGTCGCGGTGCTGAGCGCGATGTCGTCGCCACCCAGCACCCGCACTTCGACGGGTAGCGAGATGGGGGTGCCGAGGCGGTCGATCAGCTCGAGCAGTTCACCGAACACGTTGGCGAACTCTTGGAGCGGGAGTGCGTATTCCATCTCGGTGAACCGGACCCGGCGCTTCGTGGCGAACACCTCGTGGCTCGGCAGCGTGTACTCGCGGCGCGAGAACCTCTTAGCCATCGCATTTGACAACCGCGGGACAAGGTCCGGCCGCGCCTTGCCGAGTTTGATGGCTGCTCCGAGGCCCACGTTCTCGACCAAGTCCTTGGACACCGCGTGTTTAGCCTGCTCAGCCCGTGTACGTGGTGGTGGCACCTCGGCCAGCCGCTCGTTGTGTTTGGTGAACGCCCGGCTGGTATAGGGGAGCCAGAAGAACTCGAAGTGGTCGTTCTCCGCCGCCCTCCGATCGAAGGTGGCCAACACGTCGGCGAGAGGCTCATTGTCCTCAATCGCGTGCAACGCGAACGCGTCGACACACTGGATCGTGACGGTGGCGATGATGCCGAGCGCGCCGAGCCCGACCCTGGCGACCCTCCACAGGTCGACGTCTTCGGTGTCCGAACACGACACCAGGTTGCCCGCGCCATCGATCAGCTCCAGCCCCACTACCGAAGCTGCGATCGACTCGAAGCCGAGCCCGGTCCCGTGGGTCGAGGTGCTGATGGCACCTGCCACCGACTGCTCGGTGATGTCTCCGAGGTTCGACATAGCCAGGCCGAGGGCGGCGAGGGCAGGGCAGAGGTCGAACAACCTGATCCCGGCCTCGACCGTCACGCGCTTGGACTGTCGGTCGACGTCGAGCACGCGGTTGTGATTATCTAGGCTGATGAGGACGCCGTCGGTGGCAGCGATGTCTGTGAAGCTGTGGCCCGCTCCGACCACCTTCACCCGTCGGCCCATAGCGGCGGCGCGGCGCACGATCGCGGACAGCTCGTCCCTGCCCCGCGGTTTCACGAACACTGCTGGCGTTGCGGTCTGATTTCCAGCCCAATTGGTCCACTTCATTGCCCAGACGATAGCACCGCACGCGGAGGATGTTGGCGCGGACATCTCACCCAGAATCGGATCAACATAACGCCATCTCAGCGGCGAATACGTGTCAACCGAAAAAGCAGCTCTCGGACGAATATCCCCCCCCCCAAGCGGCTCAGTGCATCGTCTGGGAGCGAGAAGAAGGGATGGCCCGAAGTGGAACTCGCGCCGAACCATCCATCTTCCTTGGGATTTCGTGGATCTGTTGCGTAGTTCCATTTCGTCTATAGACTTGCGGGACGGAGTGCGACGATTGTTGCGTCTGACGATAGAGACTGAGGAGCCAACGATGGAGCGATCGATCGGTTTTCACGAGGACATCGTGGCGGCGTTGCCCGTACGAGACACCGCTCGAGCTGTCGATACAATCAGGCGTCATACGTCCGTGTCCCGGGATCGGATTCTCAAGGGGATGAAAGAAACCCATGACGAATGAGCCCCTGCAAGGCGATCCAGACGGTCTCGCGAACCGTTACGGGCGGCGGCAAACCCGTCGTTGTTCGTGAATCGACTCGCCGGCAAAGTCGCCATCGTCACCGGTGCCGGTTCAATCGGCCCAGGCATCGGGAACGGCAAAGCAGCTTCCGTTCTGTTCGCCCGCGAGGGCGCGAATCTGTTGCTCGTGGACAAGCACGCTGAGTCATTGGAGATTACCGCTTCCCTTGCTGCAGCAGAGGGAGCGACAGTGAGGTCGGTAGTCGCCGACGTGAGCCTTAATAGTGGTTGCGAGACCATTCGAGAAGCTTGCCTCGAGCACTTCGGTCGCGTCGACGTCCTGCATAACAATGTCGGTATCGAGATACCAGGCGGTCTTGAGGCGACGAGCGAGGAAGACTGGGATGCCACCATGCGGGTGAACCTGAAGAGCATGTTCCTGCTCTGCCGCCAAATCCTTCCACGTATGGCGGCTCAACGCAGCGGCAGCGTCCTCAACATCTCATCCATCAACGCCGTTCGAACGCTTCCGGCTCTTTCGCTAGCGTATGGCGTGTCCAAGGCAGGCGTTATCGCCTTTACGCGGGAGTTGGCTATTGAATACGCTCCTTCAAATGTTCGCGTCAATGCAATACTGCCGGGGGCGATGGCGACACCCTTCGCTACCGCATCCCTCTCGGCCGCGTACGGGGGTGACCACGACGAGATGATGCGTTTACGCGACAACTTGTCGCCCATGGGTCATCAGGGGGAAGGCTGGGACGTTGGGAATCTCGCTGTCTTCTTGGCGAGCGAAGAAGCGAAGTATGTAACCGCGGCAGCTATGGTCGTGGACGGCGGTCAGAGCGCTCGACTCAGCGCGAACAAGTGATCGTTTAGTCGCCGGCCCCTTCAGCCGACTTCATCAGCGGACAACTCGGCCTGCCGGAGGATCCCTTTGAGTGCATCATGGCTGGAGGCGAACTGCTTCGTGATATCTCCCACGATGTACCGATGGTTCGACCCCAACGGCTCAAGAGTTTCGCGGAGTTGCTGTTCGCTGCGAGAAAGCGCTATCACCTCCGCCCCTTGCTTGGCTAGGCCTCTCACGAGTGCTCTGCCGAGTCCGTAGGCCCCGCCAGTGACCAGAGCTGTCCTACCGGTCAAGTCAAAAAGGTCTTTGCTCATCGTATCCGCCCCTCGCTTTGCCACATGTCCAGATTGCCGGCCAAAAGTTGCTTAAGCGAAGCCGTCCGGTCGGTGAGTGTATCCAGGGCAATGGCCTCTTCCGCGTCTCCGGAAGCACCCGCATCAACCATCGAGGCGATCTCCTCCGGGCGACGAGCGCCTACCAATACTGTCGCCACCGTCGGTCTCGAGAGTAGCCACTGAACAGACAGCACCGCTGGTGAGATCGAGAGTTCAGCTGCCAGATCGAGCAAGAGAGCCACAGCGGCAAACGCCTCATCCTCGACGCCCCGATCGTCGTGAGTCGCCGCCTCGCGGTTCGAGGAGAAGATTCGGCTCGACGCGACGCCGCCTTTGACGTCGGCTGGTGACGCGTACTTCCCAGTCAGAAGACCCTGTGCGAGAGGTGAGTAGCACATGAGTCCAATATCTTCGGACTCAAGGATCGGTACGACGTCAGACTCAACCCCTCGCCAAAGCAGATTGTATGCCATCTGGTTCGAGACTGGACGCTGTATACGGAGGAGGTCTGTGAGGTCGGCCGGCCCGAAATTGCACACACCGAAAGACCGGATCAGACCCGAATCAAGGAGCTCGCTCATCGCTCCACAGGATTCGTCAATCGAAATATCTTGATTCGGCCAGTGGATCTGGTACAAGTCGATGTAATCGGTACCGAGCCGCTCCAAGCTGGCGTGACATGCATGGATGATATCGTCGCGCCGAAGGTTTCCTCTGGCCACCTTAGTTGCGATGATCGCCTTGTCTCGCCGACCGACAAGGGCGGCTCCGAGAACCTCCTCCGAATGATGGTCGTCGACGTAGTTCTCGGATGTGTCGAAGAGGGAGACTCCGCTGTCGAGCGCTGCGTGTACTGTCCTGATCGAATCGTCGAGACTCTGATCCCCCCAGTATTCGCCACCTGCGAACGACCAGCACCCCATTCCGATCTGTGGCAGTGCAAGCTCCGCGTTCTTTCCGATCATATGGACTCACCAACCGATCAACTAGATTCTAACTATTATGATGGAAGGTACAACATAAAGGAAAATATGTTACCTGCCGCCGAGCTGGATGGTAGGATTCCCAAATGGAGCGGCCTGCCAGGAGGCGTTGTGAATCGGGATATCGAAATTTGTACGCACTATGTCGATTCGGGGCACAGCCCCGGCATAGGCGAAGGTGGTATCGGGGATCCGTTGTCTAATAGTTGTAGGATGCCATGGTGCCTGCCGCGGTAGGTGACGCCAGCTTCTCGCTTGACGGCCAGATCGTTTTGGTGACGGGAGCAACTAGGGGGATCGGCGCTGCCATTGTCCGCCGTTTCGTTGCCTCCGGAGCCAGAGTTGCCATCACGCATCGCGGTTCTGAGCGCAATGAGCGACTTGTTGCGGACATGGCTCTCGAGTTGGGCGACGATCGGTTCATGGCTGTCGTCGCCGATGCTGCCGATTCTGGTGAAACGGAAGCCGCAGTGAGGGCTGTCGAGTCAAAATTCGCGTCTGGAATCAACACGGTGATTTTGAACGCCGCATACATTGCGAAGCGCCCGTGGGATGAGATTCCGCTTGAAGAGTGGGATCAGATGATGGCGGTGAATCTGCGTGGAGCATTCGTGGCTGCACTCCATACCATCGAGGGCATGCGGCGCCGAGGTTACGGAAACCTCATCACTGTGGGGTCGGTAATGTCGCACATCGGTGACCCCAGAGCGTTGCACTACGTGACGTCCAAGGGAGGGCTGATCGCGTTCACCAAGTCGCTGGCCCGATCAGAGGGCGGCAACGGCATCCGAGTCAACTGCGTCGTTCCTGGCGCCATTCGAACGGAACATGAGGTGGAACAAGGCAATGATCCCGCGGAGTCTCTCAAGAATCTCCAGTCTCTCCAATCCCTTCAATACCGAGGGGCACCAGATGACATCGCGGCCGGCTGCCAATTCCTTGCCAGCCCCGCTAGTGACTTCATCACAGGGCAGGCCCTCACGATCGACGGTGGGTGGTCTGATTACTAGGCAGCCACGCAGTCGGGGTTCGAGGCCGCTATACCCGTTCGACGTTGAGACGCAGTACCGCCTGTGATTTCGAATGTGCCTACCGTGTCGCGCTGACGCGGACATCGCCAATACATACTCGAACCAGATAGCCACCTGAAAGCGGCCCAGAACTCTGTAGACCGATTCAAGGCCGCACACCAAGTCGGGCCTTCGGGCCCACAGTCGTCGCAAGCCGACTTTGGGATGCGGCTAGGAAACGACGCAGATAGGCGCGAGTCTGCCGTGGGTCAATGATTTCCTCAACTCCGAAGGCCTCGGCCGTACGGAACGGAGACGCGTTTGCCAAGAACTCGGCTTCGATTTCCGCCTCCCTGAGCTTGGGGTCCGGAGCGGCTGCGATCTCCCGGCGAAACGCTGCGGAAACGCCACCCTCTATCGGAAGCGATCCCCACTCGGCCGATGGCCAGGCAATCTTGAAGTCAAGACCATTCTTATCGGTAGAGCCCATACCAGCCATGCCATAGCACTTCCGTACTACCACGGTGAACGATGGCACGGTTGTTTGAAGGCCAACATAGACAGCGCGCATACCCTCTCGAAGTGTCGCAGCCTTCTCCGCCTCTGTTCCTACCATGAATCCCGGGACATCTACGAAGAAGACAAGCGGGATATGAAAGGTGTCGCAGAGTTCTACGAAATGGGTCTGCTTTCTAGCCGCCGATGCATCAACAGCTCCCCCGTAGATCATCGGATTATTTGCGACAATGCCAACCACTCGTCCATCCACCCGACCGAGACCCGTGATGATCGCTTTGCCGAAACTCGGCTGAATCTCAAACATCGTGCCTGTGTCGATGACCATTTCGACCAAAGCTCTCATGTCGTACGGTTTCCGCCTTGAGCTCGGAACGATCCCAAGCAGGCCGTCTTCAGCTCGGTCAGGGTCATCACCGGTGTCGACTATGGGTGGCAGCTCCCACACATTGGTCGGCATGTAAGAAAGAAAGCGCCGGATCATTTCTAGAGCTTCGAGTTCCGAGTCCGCCACGTTGTCGATCGTCCCAGCGGTGTCCACTGCGACTCGGTAGCCACCCAGAACTTCCTTATCTACTATTTGTCCCAGTGAACGAGCTACGACCGGAGGGCCCGCAGCGAATACTTGGCTGGTGTCTTTCACCATGACGGACCAGTGCGAGAGGATCGCTCTGCCCGCCGGTCCCCCGGCGGCGGTACCCATGACGGCGGAAACGACCGGCACTACCCCCATCAGCTCGACGGAGGTATCGAAACCATGTACGCCTGGGAAGACGGTATGGCCGCGCCGGATAATTGATGTCACGCTGCCTCCAGCGCCGTCGATCAGGTTCACTAGGGGAATCCTGTAGGAAGCAGCCATCTCCTCAACGAACCCCCCCTGCCCACCTTTCTTACGATCGCCACTCCAGCTTGTACCGCCGCGGACAGTGAAATCTTCTCCTCCCACAGCGATGGGTCGGCCGTCGATGGACGCCAGTCCCATGACATAGGGAGCCGGGGTAAAGCCGACAAGGTGTCCGTTCTCATATGTGCCTTGACCGGTGAGCGAACCCACCTCGCTAAACGAATCTTGGTCAACGAGGCCATCGATGCGTTCCCTAATCGTGAGTCGCCCTCTGCTGTGATGCTTTTCGACTGCTTCGTCCCCCCCGAGCTCTTTGGCGAAACGCTTCCGTGCGTCTAGTTCTTCAATCCCTGCAGAAGACTCCTCGGAAGCCGATTTTGAGTCGACCATCAGCGATTGTCCTCTATTGAGGCCACGGATTGGCCTTCTGTTACGGCTTCACCTTCCTTGACCAGGATCTCAATTAGCG
>Ga0302123_10002710_pt1 | contig 12010 bp, 11 predicted proteins | sample CB21_321_MG_FD_203109 | JGI IMG/M metagenome (GOLD analysis project Ga0302123, IMG submission 203109) | Marine microbial communities from Western Arctic Ocean, Canada - CB21_32.1 | ecosystem: Environmental > Aquatic > Marine > Oceanic | place: Canada: Western Arctic Ocean | collected 2017-09-28 | reverse complement strand
GTGAGCCTTTCAACCAATGTTCGTGATGTCGATGGCGTAACGTTAGTCGATCTCAGCGGACGCATTACCCTCGGCGAGGGATCCGGCAAGCTGCGCGACACAGTCCGGGAAGTCCTCGGTACGGGACAGAAAAAGATCGTACTGAACCTTGGCGATGTCGGCTATATCGATAGCTCCGGCCTCGGCGAACTCGTATCAAGCTATACCACCGCGTCGAACCAAGGCGCTAAGGTCAAACTGACTAACCTGCAACAGAAGGTCAACGATCTGCTACAGATCACGAAACTTTACACCGTATTCGAAATCTTCGACGACGAAGCCAGCGCCATTCTAAGCTTCTCCTAGCCGTCGGATTTCACCCGTCGGTCAGCGTCGGTCAAACGCCCGCATCAGGGACCGGAAACCCCGGTCCCTGACGGGCCTGAATTCCTCTCCTCTAAAACAACAACGAGAAGGTCGACGAGTATTCCACGTTGTGGAATCGCCCGGAGCTATTCGCGAGGTCGAACGGCTTGCCGGTTACGTGGTCCCGCAGATCGAACCGCAGGCCGAACCGGTCACTCAACTTAAACTTGAGGCCGCCGCCGTAGTTGTAGCCGAACTTGTTGTCTCCTCCGCCGGAAAACGACGACGCGCCCGGCGGGAAGAAGACCGAGACACCTACCCCAACCGTTCCGAATGGACGCACTCGTGAGCCCGAGGGCGTCGCGTGAGCAACAAAGTTGTAGTAGAGGTTCTGAACCGTCATCCCCTCCGACGGGTCGGCTCCGATTTTGAGCGACGTGCGCTGGCCGGCATAGCTGAACTCGTGCCCTAGGAACACCCAACTGTTCGTCGCCCAGCGCGCGCCGATCCGGACACCCTTGCCCAGCGTCGCTGGAATCAAGCCGTCCTCGAACGTGCGCAGTGATCCGATCCCGTTGTTGTTGAACGCCGACACACCCACCGACAGCCCGATTTCCGCAGACTGCGCTGACGCGGAGCCCGCACTCACGATGGCGAAAGCAATGATGAATAGCACTCTTTGCATGCCACTCTCCTTCGAGGAAGTTCCTTAGCGGACAGACGCTTCACCCGCCCCGTTGGTTCCGCCAGCGCCTGTTTGCTAGCTCGAGTGGTAGCGAACGAATTCAATCACGTGCCCGTCCGGGTCTTGGCAGAACACTTGCTCCATGCCCAGATCACGGTTGCCGCCTTCCCGGAAGGCAACTCCGGCTTCGTTGAGCCTTTGACGCACCGCGTCAACATCGCTCACTTCGAGCGCCATGTGGTCGGCACGGCTAATCCGGCGGTCGTGGTCTGCTTCCGCATCAGGGGTTTGGATCAAGTGGAGTTGCCGGTCTCCCAGCGCATACCAGGCTCCAGGGAACCGGAACGCCGCCCGTTCGATTTCTTCAAGCCCCAGAACGCCACCAAAAAACTGCTTCGAGCGCTCCAGGTCCTCAATCGCGAAAGAAACGTGGTGAAGTTTCAATAGATCAATCATCGCCTCTCCCGAGCATAGCGCGGCCCTACTCCCCAGGCGGCCGCGCCTCGTACATGCCTAGGCGATACAGCAGAGCCTCTGCCGGCTTCTCCAGCCGATAGAGCACCGTCACGGTATCGCCCTGCCGCAGCCGCTGCGTGCGCTCCGTTCCCCGCAGTGTTCTGGTCTCGCCCCCGGCTTCGTATTCCACCGTGTAGGTCGACCCTGCCCCTCGTGTCCGCAGCATCTTGATCTTACCCGGCGTCGCGACACCGGACGCCGCCAGCGAACGGTGTCGCCGCCGGATCGCCTCGAACAACAGCAGCAGCAGCGCCGCTAACCCAACGACCAACCAGACGACACGGGGCGCGGGTCTCTCTTCGGCCAGCTCAGGCAGCTCGTGAACAGCAGGGTTCGGAGAAAGGTAGAGGATCTTCAACGTATCGCCGATTTCATAGGCTCCGTACTGTTGTGCCGAGACGACCGTCGACGCCCGAAACCGGCCCGGTACTTGCGGCGATTCAAAGTTGTAGTAGAGATAGAACTTCTCGTCGTCCGAACTCTCCCGTACCGTCTTGTCGTGAATGGTCGCTTCACCCTCGATATATTCGTCTCTGTAGTCAGCAGACTCGGCATCGGTACTTTGCCAGACGAAATAGCCGTAGACCGGCAAGACCAGCAACATCAAGGCCCACCAAGCGACCATCCGCCGGCCCGATCGGCTCAACCGCACCGCCCGAGGGGTCACAGCTCGCAGTTCGGTCTCCGGCAACCAGTCACCGACGGCCGGAGGGGGGACTTCCAAAGAGGGTGACCGCAATCGCGCTCGTTGCACGAGCCCCCAGGTCACGATCAGCGAACCCACGACGACGCAAGCCAAGCCCGCGATCGTAGGCCCACCGAAGTCAGGCAGCGACTGCCAAATCAGCACCGCCCCGGCAATCTCGATCCCCACGCCACCCAGCACCCAAGCGAGTACTTTCTTCCTGGTTTCTTCCGTCTTCCCCATTTCGCGGCAGAAATCGATCGTAGCATCCGGCCTTTTAGGGCGCGGTGCTCATCGAACACGGGCACACCCCGTATCGCGGCGGCTGTGCGCAACGTCACAACCACGGCCCTCAACCCCATTTCGATCCACCGGATCTTGTGACATAATCTACATGTTCCTCACCCTCCAAGACCCATGTGGCGTGTCGCCAAAACCGTTCTCCTCGTTGTATGCGCCCAAGCGCTGTTCGCCGCCGAACCGCCCGAATGGGTCAGCGCGGAACTCAGCGATGTTGCATTCCGAGCACGCCTGGTTCGCGACGTCAACGAAATCCAATCCCGGATCGGCAACGACCTCGATCAGGAATTCATCCTCGTCGAACTAGACGTGCGGCCGCTCTATAATTCCGAAGTCATCCTCAAACGGGATGACTTCTTGTTGCGCTCGTTCCGCAACAACGATCGCTCCCACGCGCAGTCACCCGAGCGTATCGCCGGTGAGGCCGTGCTCGTACTCAGCGACGGTGGCAGCGGGGGCGGGGGCGTCTTCGCGCAGCCCAACGAAACCGTTGTCGGTGGTGGGTTACCCGGTCTGGGTCCCGCCGGATATCCAACGACCGGAATCGGTGTCGGCGGAGGAGGAGGCGGTAGCGGCGATGGCCTGCCCACTGTCACCGAGTCGCGACAACAAACAGGCACACTCGCAGGCCGGCTCGCCGAAATCGAGTTACCGATCGGACCCACGCGCGAGCCCGTCAGCGGATTCCTGTTCTTCCAAGTCGCTCCCAAACACAAAATCAAGCATCTCGTCCTCAACTACGATGGCTCCGCCGGGGAGATCAAAATATCCTTCAAACCCAAGTAGACCCCTTCCCTTCGCCACTCGCGTCCATGTGCAAACAGCGGTGCGCATGTCAATATGCGCGAGTCACCAGCCGAAGGAACAACAGCCCCTCCCCCGCAAATTCAATCCCTTACAATGAACCGCATAAGATTTGGCGGCTCTGATGACTTCTGAAGCGTCCTTCTCGATCGGCCAAACCATCCACCATCGACTCTTCGATTACCGTGGTGTCGTCGTCGACGTCGATCCATTTTTCTCCGGCAGTGAAGACTGGTATCACACCGTCGCCCAATCACGGCCTCCCAAAGACCAGCCCTGGTACCGAGTCTTGGTCGATGGTGGCGAGCAGATGACCTACGTCGCGCAACGAAATCTGGAAGACGACGCCAGCGGCCAACCGATTCAACACCCCGCCCTGCCCCACTTCTTTCGGGGGTTTCAAAACGGCGTCTATATCCCCACCCGCCGAAATAGCTAGGGTGCGGCGGGAGTCCATCCTATGTCACAAACTCTCGCTCTGATCCACACCGCCCCGGTTCTGATCCCCACATTCCAAGCCCTTTGTAGGGAAATCCTAGACGACGTCGAGGTGTTCAACATCGTCGACGAAAGCCTACTCAAAAGCACTATCCGCGACGGGAACATGACGGCCCTTACCGTCCAGCGACTCGTCGGCTACGTGCAGTCCGCCAAACAGGCCGGCGCCGATGCCGTCATGGTTACCTGCTCTTCGATTGGACCGGGCGTCGAAGCGGCCCGTGCCGTCGTTGATATCCCCGTTCTGCGAATCGACGAAGCCATGGCCGATCAAGCGGTCACGACCAGTAGCCGCATCGGTGTCGCGGCCACCTTGAACAGCACTCTGAAGCCTACCGTCGAGCTACTCAACGCCCGCGCCACACGTGCCGGGCAACGTTGTGAAATCGTTTCGCGCTTGTGCGAGGGAGCATTCGAGGCCGTATCGTCCGGAGACGCCGCAACCCACGATCGAATTGTTAGTGAGAACTTGCTCTCCCTGATGGATGACGTCGACGCAATCGTGCTGGCGCAGGCATCCATGGCCCGCGTTGTTGAGTCGATACCGGTGGACAACCGCCGCGTCCCGATCCTATCAAGCCCTCGTCTGGCCGTTGAGCAAGCCGCCGGCGTGCTCGAACAGCTTCGCTAACCCTAACGCGATATTCCGACTGGGTTTTCCTGGCACTGGCTGACAGCTTGTCTCGCGTAGCGTGCGACCGCCTCGTCGAGGCTGTGCACTCCCAACTTCATCAATGCCCGGTAGATGTGATCGTTGGCTTGGTTGACGGTCGTTGACATCTGATTCGCGATATCACACGGCCGCCGACAACCCTCCGCCGCCAACGACAACACCCGCCGTTCACTCGGGGTCAGGCTACGAGATCCTGCGGGAGAACCATCCATGATGTGGTCAGCTTCGCGCGTTCGCGGCGAAAACTCAATAGATCTTTGCACCTAGTTTCCCTAATTACCTTGGTACTACTCGCGCCCTTCACTCGCCCGACCCGAGTGCATCACAACTTGATTTCCAACCACTCCTCCGCTAACCTGGGTTAGGCGAACAAAAGGAGAATCACTCTTGCCTCCCACGAATCTTTCCCTCGACCTCGTTGACGCCGCTCCCCCCGCAAAGCGCAACCCGCTCGTCCGTCAGGATCGGTCCCTCGAAAAAGCCGTTGCGCAGCTCGAAGCCTGGTCCGCCGAACCCGGCTCGCCGATCACGGCCCTGCGACGTCAACCCGCGCGCGAGGCCGACTCCCGCCCAATCCCCGCCGACGTAAGCGCCCCGCTCCAGTCCATCCTCGCCAAGCGAGGCATCCAACAACTCTACTCCCACCAACTCGAAGCCTGGGAAAAGATTGCCGGCGGCGAAAACGTCGTCATCCCCACGCCCACCGCCAGCGGCAAAACGCTCTGCTACAACCTTCCCGTTCTCAACGCGCTTACCCAAGACCCCGAAACCTGCGCGCTCTATCTCTTCCCGACCAAAGCCCTTTCCGAAGACCAACTCGATGAGCTACAGGGGCTCATCTCGGGGATGGAAAGCGACATCAAAGCCTTCACCTACGACGGCGATACACCGCAAGACGCCCGCAAGTCCATCCGCCAACGCGCCAACATCGTACTCACCAACCCCGACATGATGCACAGCGGCGTCTTGCCCCATCACACCAAGTGGGCGCGCTTCTTCGAGCATCTTCAGTACATCGTCGTCGACGAGCTCCACACCTATCGCGGCGTCTTCGGAAGCCACGTCGGCAACGTGTTCCGCCGCCTCAAGCGCATCTGCGATTTCTACGGTTCCAAGCCACGCTTCATTTGCTGCTCGGCCACGATCGCCAACCCGAAAGAACTTGCCGAGAAACTCGTCGAGCAACCGGTCTCTGAAATCGAATCGAACGGTGCGCCCCAGGGCGAACGCTACTTTGCCTTCTACAATCCGCCGGTCGTCAATCAGCAGCTCGGCATTCGCCGCAGCTACATCGCCGAGACGCGCCGTCTCGCCCTGAGCTTTCTCGAACGCGGACAGCAGACACTCGTCTTCGCCAACAGCCGGCTCGCCACCGAGATCCTCGTCCGCTATCTCAAAGACGCCGCCGACCGCGGTACGCTCCCCCCGGGATCCGTGCGAGGCTACCGCGGCGGTTACCTGCCGCGTGAGCGCCGCGAGATCGAGCGGCAACTCCGCGAAGGCGAAATCTCGGGCGTCGTCGCAACGAACGCCCTCGAGTTGGGAATCGACATCGGCTCGCTCGACACCGTCGTGATGGCAGGCTATCCCGGAACGGTTGCTTCGACTTGGCAGCGCGCCGGCCGCGCCGGACGACGCCAGTCCATGTCGCTCTCGCTGCTCGTCGCTTCCAGCGCGCCGCTCGATCAATTCATTGTGCAGCACCCGTCGTATTTTTTCGACGCCTCGCCCGAACACGCCCAAATCAACCCCGACAATCTCGAGATCCTCATCAGCCACGTCAAGTGCGCGGCCTTCGAGCTACCGATTCAAGACGGCGAAAACTTCGGTCCGCATCCCACCGCCGACCTCTGCGACTTCTTGAAAGACGCCGGCCTGCTTCATCACGCCGGTAACTCCTGGCATTGGACGTCCGAATCCTACCCCGCCGACGCCGTCAGCCTCCGCACTGTCACGAGCGACAACTTCGTCGTCGTCGACATCACCGGCGAGGCCAATGTTATCGGCGAAGTCGACTTCAATTCCGCCCTCACCACGCTCTACGAGAAAGCCATTTACCTTCACGAAGGCCGCCTCTTCCACGTCGAGCGATTCGACTACGAAGAGCGCAAAGCCTACGTCAAGAATGTCGAGTGCGACTACTACACCGACGCCATCGACTACACGCAGGTCAAAGTCATCGAGACGTTCGAGACCGTGCCGCTCGGCCCGGCCGCGCGTAGCTACGGCGAGGTCCGCATCAACCGCCAGATCGTCGGCTTCAAAAAACTCAAGTTCTACACGGCGGAAAACGTCGGCGCCGGCAAACTCGCCATGCCCGAGCAAGAGCTGCACACCACCGCCTTCTGGCTCACCTTTCCACACAAGTTTCTGGAAAGCCTCACCGAGTATAGTTCCGCCGAACGCCAAAGCGGCCTCGCCGGACTCGGCAATGTTCTGCGAACCGTTGGATCTCTCCTGCTCATGTGCGACCCACGCGACCTCGGTGTAGCGATGAGCAGCGACCAAGACCGAAGCGGCCCCGAATCCGACCGCGAACTCTATCTCTACGACAACTTCTCGGGCGGCATCGGCCAAAGCGAACCGCTCTATCAGATGCACGCGCAACTCCTTCAGCGCTCGCGCGAACTCCTCGCCGCTTGTCCCTGCAAAGCCGGCTGCCCCTCCTGCGTCGGCCCCCTCGGCGAAGTCGGCGAGAAAGCCAAGGAGGTAGCCGACCGCCTGCTCAAAGACCTCCTAGTAAGCCGACCTGCAACCGTCGAGGAACGGTCCGAACTCGCTCCGTCCGCATGAAGCCCATACAAAAATCCGACCTCGACCGCCTACGCCGTCAAATTCAGGGCGTCAAAGGCGGCCGCATGGACCCCGGCACTTCAGCCTCGGGCGAGAACAGCACAACCACTACCGGTTCCCTTCCCTACTTCCAACAAGAAAAGCCCGAACACTACCACGCCGAGCAAGTCCTCGACGGCGAGGTCATGGAGAACCAGTGGGGCCGCTACTTCCTCTCCGAGCGTTTCTATCCCGCCAACCACTGCCACGGCAACTTCGATGTCTCGACCCTCGCCACGCTCCCTGGTGAACTTCTCAGCGGCATCTCCCGCGACGAAATCCCGCCGCATGATCCCTCACGCTGGGTCTTCCTCGATACCGAAACCACCGGGCTCGCCGGTGGGGCCGGAACCTGCGCTTTCCTCGTCGGCGTCGGCACCATCGAAGACGGCGGTTTTCGCGTCCGCCTCTTTTTCATGCGCGATTTCGACGAAGAGGCCGCCATGCTCGCCGCGCTCGGCGAGTTCCTGCAATGGCGCGACGTCCTCGTCACCTACAACGGCAAAAGCTACGACGTCCCGCTGCTCGAAACCCGCTACCGCCTCGCCCGCAAACCGTTCCCCTTCGAGCGCATGCACCACCTCGACGTGCTCCACGGCGCGCGCCAACTCTGGAAGCTGCGCATGGAAAGCTGCAAACTCACGCATCTCGAATACGAGATCCTCGGCTTCCTACGCGAAGGCGACATCCCCGGCGAGATGATCCCCTACTACTACTTCGAATACCTCCGCACCCGGCAGGCCTTCCGTCTCGTCCCGCTCTTTCATCACAATGTGATGGACATCGTTACATTGGCCTGCCTCACCGGCGTCGTGCTGCCCGCGTTTGCCGCACCGGCCGACGCCGACCTTCACCACGGCGAAGACATGCTCGGCCTCGCTCGTTGGCTTCAGCGAGGCAAGTCCAACGACGATGCCACCGAACTCTATCGCCGCGCCATCGACACCGGACTGCCCGACGAAAGCATGTTCCGCGCCTTGTGGGAAAAAGCAATGATCGAAAAGAAGCAAAGCCGCCGCGATCAGATGCTCGCCATCTGCCGGGACTTAGCCGACGTTCGCAATGACTACCGCGTCGCCGCGCTTGAGGAACTAGCGAAACACTACGAGCATCACGAGAAGAACCTCGACCAAGCCCTGAGCTACACGACGCAAGCTCTCAGCCTCAACGCCTCACCCGAGCTTCACCATCGTCGCGACCGCATCGAACGGAAACTCGCCAGACACGCCTCGCACCAGACGCTCATCCAAGCCGCCTCGACCTAGCCGCCATGATTTGGAGAACCACCTACGTCCTGACGGCTTGCTGGGTTGTCATGGCAATGTGGCACTTCTTCACCGGTGATGAGGAACCCGGCGCCCTACTCGGCGGCCTCTTCCTGATCTCGGTCGGCCTCAGCACCATCGGCTGGGGCTATATGGGAATACAAGCCGGCGAGATCCTCATCAAGCGCAAGACCGCCCGCCGCGACGAACATCCCATCATCTTCTGGACCGTCACCGTCGTCTTCCACTTCGTCCTAGGAGCCATCTTAACCGGCGCCGGCGTCTGGTACCTCTTCCGCCAACCCGTCCTCTAGACGAACGAATCGCTCTTCCTAAAGCACCCACCAATCGACCGCCATCCATCTAGCCGAGCCGCGACTGGAAGGAGCGATGGGACCTTCCGCATTCCCGTACCCGCCGCGAGGCGTGCCGCGACCCAACAACGAACCTACCCTAACACCCCGGCGGTGGAGGCGGTGGCTCCGGCGCTTCCGTATCACCCGGCAACGGCCCGCCGCCGCCCGGAACCGGCAAACCCCCACCCGTCCCGCCGCCACCCGGACGCCCGATACGGCTCCAGATATAGGCCATTTGCCGACCCAGGTCGCCGGCCATGTTCGCTGCCTTGACCTTGTCAAAGCCCGCCTTTGCCAAAGGCGCATCCGAATACACAACGATCCCCTCGCCGTCGCGCAGTTCCAATTCCTCCGCGTTCGGCAACAACCGATGCGTCACGCCGACCACACCTTCGTCCACCAACACGACGGTCGTCTCGTTCGCATCCACTTCCACGTCGAAGGTCGTGCCACGCACTGAGATCACCGCCGTCGGCGTAAAGATGCGGTTATGATTCGGCTGCCCGCCGAATCTCTGAATATGTACCTTGATCTTGCCGAGGAACACATCGAGCAGGTCTCGCAGGTTGCCCGGGTTCTTGCGAAACACTACGTGCGAATTGGGAAAGACGAAGAAAGTGCTGCCGTCCGACACCTGCAACTCAGCGAATCCATCGTCGCCGGTGATGATCGTCTGCCCGGTTTGGACGGACTGCCCATCGAACAACGCCCACGGCTCGTCGTCCTTGAGGATCGACACCTGCCCCTCGGCCTTCACGACTTCGGCGGCCGTCGAGCCGCTGAATTGCGCGTTCAGCGAAGACACTCCCGCCGTTGCCAGGACGAATCCCAGTGGCAAGAGTGACCGAATTCCTGCAGGGCGTACGATCACAACCCTATTAGTATGCACGTGGCGGGCCCTTTCCGCAGAAAGAAAAACGCCTTACAACGTCCACGCAACCGCGATCGAACGCCGCCGCCAACAACACACAACCAACTGATTCAAAAGAAGATTCCCATCCCGCAACCGGTACGCCGGTCGGTTTCCGGCACACACCGCCTGCTCGGCCATCTTCTACAAGGTGTGTCAGAGTGACACGGTTGCATCCGGTGGGTGCGCTCGGCTTACCGGCGTTTGAGCGTCGGACGGTCGCTTTCTTCTTCTTCCGCTTCCGGACCCTCGTCGTCGGTGGGGATCGTAGGGTCTCCGGCAGGACGGCGCAATGTCGGCCGATCGGAATCTTCTTCTTCCGCCTTACGGGTGCCGCGAGTGACCGCCGCCATCAACTGGCTCTTGACGTCGAGAAACTCCGAGGTGCTGACGACGTACTCCGGTTTGTTGGGTAGCAGGCTGTCGATGGTTTTCTGTACCTTGACAATCCGCTTACCATGTGGCGGATGGCTGCGGAAGAGCTTCGACATCGTTCCCGGCTTGCGCTTCTCGGCAGCCTTCATCTTTTCAAAGAAATCGACGAACGCTGTTGGGTCGTAGCCGGACTTATAGAGGTACTGAACGCCCAGGAAATCTGCTTCTTGCTCGGCCTTGCGGCTGAATCGCAGAAACGTGACCGGGATCGCGAAGCCGGCGGCCTGATAGATACCGTAGCCAGTCCAGCCGCCCATGAAGATCAGTGGGATGGTGGCCAACTGCATGACCTGGCCTTTGGTTGCCTGCTTGGTTCCGTGACGCGCCGCCACGTGGGCGATTTCATGCGCCATCACGCCTGCAAGCTCGGCCTCGCTTTCGGCCCGCATGAACAGTCCCGCGTTCACGTAGAAGAAGCCGCCCGGCAGCGCGAACGCGTTGACTTCCTGGCTATCGATCAGCTTGATCGTGAACGGAACCTTGGCGTCGGAGTTGCGAACAAGGTTCTGGCCCACGCGATTGACGTACTCGGCAATGATCGGGTCGTCGACGATCTTGGCGTGGCGTTCGATATCCTGCGCGAGCCGTTTGCCGAGGCCGATTTCCTTCTCAAGGGAGTAGAAGTTCATCCCCCCGCCGACTTCGCGGTCGCCGATGGCGTCGACGTCTTCCTTCTTGTTCTTCGGGTCGCGCTTCTCTTCTTCCGTCTTGGGGTCGGCGGCGAGAGAAAGTGGCAGCGCCAATGCGACAGCGAGTGCCAGAAAACTTCGCCAAATCCTCATCACATTGCCTCCCATTCTCGGACGCCGGGCCGCATGTTGCGCGCTGCCCTCAGTATACCGCCGGTCGCAAGACCAGCCTCTACCTATACTGTAGGCGCTGTCCGGGTTCGCCGGGCTGTGTTCAAGGCGCTTACATGAAAGATGTTACACCCTGTCGGGCCGAGTTCCCTATCACCGAAAGTACTGTTTATCTCAATCACGCCTCGGTCTCTCCGCTGCCCCGGCGCACCGCCCAGGCAATGCAGCAGCTTGCCGAAGACGTCATGCTCAACGGCTTGGCTCACTATCCGAAGTGGATGGAGACCTGCACAGCGGTTCGTGAGGCGGCCGCGCGTCTGATGGGTTGCGGCTCCGACGAGATCGCAATCACGAAGAACACCTCAGAGGGACTGTCGTTCATCGCCAATGGGCTGGACTGGCATCCCGGCGACGTCGTGGTCGGTATTCGCGACGAATTCCCGGCCAACTATTTTCCGTGGCTACGCCTTGAGAAACGAGGCGTGCAGTTGCGGTGGCTCGATCTTCACAACGGGCGCATCGAGTTGGATGAGATCGACAAGGCTTGCGACGGCGCGCGGCTACTCGCCGTCAGTTTCGTGCAGTATCTGAGCGGGTTTCGGCTCGACCTGGACGCGCTCGGAAAAATCTGCCGCCGCCGGAATGTACTGCTTGTGATCGATGGCGTCCAGGGGTTGGGGCCATTCCCGGTAGATGTAAAAAAGAGCGGCATCCACGCCTTCTCGGCTAGCGCGCACAAATGGCTGCTCGGCCCCGAGGGTTGCGGATTGCTCTACATTGACCGCGACTTGATCCCACAGGTAGAACCGGTCGAGTTCGGCTGGACCAACGTTGAGGGTGCGCACAACTACAGTCACGAGCCGACGCTGCTGCCCGACGCCCGCCGATACGAGTGCGGAACGATGA
>Ga0302123_10002709_pt1 | contig 12018 bp, 10 predicted proteins | sample CB21_321_MG_FD_203109 | JGI IMG/M metagenome (GOLD analysis project Ga0302123, IMG submission 203109) | Marine microbial communities from Western Arctic Ocean, Canada - CB21_32.1 | ecosystem: Environmental > Aquatic > Marine > Oceanic | place: Canada: Western Arctic Ocean | collected 2017-09-28 | reverse complement strand
TCGAGTCCGCGATAAATTTCGTCGCAGAACAACCAGACGTTGTTCTCTCGAGCCAGTGTAATCAAACGTTCAAATTCAGCGGTTGACGGAACGAAGCCAGTTGGGTTGTGAGGAAAGTTGACCACAATCATACGTGTTTGCGGACCGATTATGGATTCCAGTTGGTCAAAATCCAGTTCCCATTGGTCTGCGCTGGCAACCAGATTCCAAGGTATTACCTCACGGCATAAATGCCGAGCTACATTATTCAGTGCATCATAGGCTGGTCGCAATGCGACGACTTCATCGTCCAGCTCGAGCAGGGTTTGCATCGCGAGGTAGATGCCTTCTACCGGGGAGGTCAGGATAACGACATCTTCAGCGTCGACATCGGTATACATTTCCGAAACCTGGGACCGAAGTTGGGGATCACCCTGGGATTCGGTATACCCTAGAGTGACACCTCCCAATTCATCCAACGTTGATCCCGCCAACTGCAACAACTCTCCGATCGACATGGTTTCACAGTCTGACGAAGCCAACAGGTAAGGTGCCGAAAACTCGTATTGCGTGAAAAACTGTTCAGTCAGAAATGGTTCTATTTTCATCGGGAAACTCGGTCAATCATTGGTAAGGTTCAAGTTTTTCTAACGGGTACAATCGATCGCGATATCATATCGAGCATCGGCATGACGCATCAAAGATACATGACAACAGCCATTAGAAATCAGCAACGATCAATGGCAATCACAAAAACACTGGTATTGCCAATAAAAAACCCTTAACGGCTACCCGGCTTCGGTCCAACGCTGTGTTATCCGAGAGCCGAGAGAGGCTTGCCGGCGAAAAGAGAAAAGTACACCCGGAGGATGTAAAACAAATGGCGAAAGTAAGGGGTTTAAGCGTCTTCTGATTCAATGGTGTGCGTATGGTGTGCCTAGCGTATACAAATGGGCTAATTTTATAGTCTCATTTTTCAATTGTTCTTCGGGGGCGGTATTTTCGTTAGGTCTGTTAGATATCTAGTTGAGTCTTAGTAATAAAAGTGGTCTTTTGATTTTGGAAATTTGCAAGAGGTCAATTTATCAACTATGATTAAAGCATCACGTTAACCACCTACAACACTTTTTGGCGAATTCACTATGACTAATGAATCACTTTCCCCACGTACTGACACATTCCCCAACACCACCATCAACCACAACCGCTCGACCATCAATTCCCCTATACCGTCACTGTACGACGACAATGCAGATGAACGCTTAACACAAACGGTTGAGGACTTAAAGGCTAAACTGGCCGCAGCTCACACCGCACAATCTGACCTTCAATCTAAACTAGACAATGTATCTACGGAAGCACTGGCTGCTGAACGTAACACGAAAGCACTGACTTTTGAACTTAAACAAGGGAAAGCTGAAGTTGCTACCAAAATCGAAGCGATCACAACTCTTGAAGAGCAAATTGTTGCTTTGACAGAAGAAAAAGATACGTTCGAAGCTAAACTAGCAGAGAGCGAAGAAAAGCTCAACAAAACTTTAGCAGCTATTGAAGAGGAAAGGGCAGAAGCAAGTTTGTTAGCTAGAAAATCTGCTCTCGTTGAAGCTGGAGCTGCAGAAGAAGAAGTCACCGAACTTTTGGCCTCTTTTGCTGACACTACTGACGAGATGTTTGAGCAAGTTGTTGTTCTTGCAAAAAAGGGATTCGTTCCTTTGAGGACGGAAGACGACGACGTAGTTCTTGAAAACGTTCATAAAGTAGCTTCTGAAGACGTTCTTGAAGTAACTTCTGAAGACGTTCTTGAAGTAGCAGAAGAGCAAGCCGAAGCCGATTTGGTTGACGCAGGCGAAACTGACGCAGACGTTCCACTAACTGCTATTGAAACAAACAAATCGCTTGACACTCTGGATGAATTTTAAGATGTTTAACGTTACACAGCATTTCCGCTCGCTTGTCAGTGATCAAGGTTACACCGGATAAATGAAGTGTTATAAGCTTACTTAAAATTTCTGCCTGCCCCCAAGAACCCAAAACGGTATGTACCGTCTTGGCTCGGGTGCAAATGTGCAGTACCGCTAATAAGTGCCTATAGCTGCGTACCAGTGCGACGACTTGCGACAGGCTGTTGCGTACCTATAATGCCTGACCTGCAGCGGGAAACGGAAGTCGACGCTTCAATAGCTTGTGCTACTATTCGGGTTGAAATAGTTCGATAATCTCAATGAATACATTTTTCTCTGTACCAGTCAGTGCTGTAAGTGCAGCCTGAGGCTTTCTTCCCCCCAGGAAAACCTGGTTGATCGTCTCAAGACCAATCCACTTCTGTAAACCTGCTCCGATGACTTCAGGATTGGAAAGAATCGCTTTCTTGAGTTGAACAAGTCCGGCTTTGTCAATCCGGGATTTCTCTTGCTTGACCGCATCCATGAACACCTTCTTAGACCACATAAAAAATTGAACGTGTTGTGCTGTAGTGTCGACAACGAGATTATTGAGTGAGGCCGATCGGCCTAAACTACTTGAGAAAGTCCTTGATATGCTGCAGCAGGCCGAGAGAGGCTTGCCGGCGAAAAGAGAAAAGTACACCCGGAGGGATTCGAACCCCCAACCCTCGGTTCCGAAGACCGATGCTCTATCCAGTTGAGCTACGGATGCAGATTATTAAACAATATCACGGGCACCACGTGTGTCAATGACCCGTCGCAAGTGCTCTAAAATCAGGGCACTAATTACTGACTCGCCGTGGTACGTAGTCATGTGCCCTTTTAGAAATCACTTCGGCTTTGATGATCGTATCTGGGTTCAACTTCGCATCCGGACTATCGGGATTAACCCGAGCAATCATCCGCATAATTTCCAACCCTTTGGTAACTCGACCAAACGCAGTATGCTTAGCATTCAAATTCCCCGTTGGACGGAAAGTAATGAAAAACTGTGAGCCACCAGTATTAGGCCCAGCGTGCGCCATCCCTAATGTGCCCGTGAAAAAACGCCGGAAGTCCGCACGCTTACATTCACAGTAAATGTGGTATCCAGGTCCACCAGTTCCATCACCTTTGGGACACCCCGTTTGAGCCATGAAATTCTGTAACACTCGGTGAAACGACAAGCCGTCGTAATACCCTTGCTCAATTAAGTTGATAAAATTCCCGACGGTCTCAGGCGCTTCATTTTCATACAACTGCAACTCAATCACTCCGGCCGATGTCGTTAAACGTATTAGCGGTAAACGCTCTGCTGGATCTGCCTTCGATTCAGAAGCTCGAATAACCTGCTCCTGTTCCCAATATTTGATGTAACCGTTTTTGATCTCGCCAAAATAATTGTTGCCCATCTGTGACAACACACCAAGCTGCTCTGCCTTCTTAAAGTACTGTTGGGCATCTTCAAAATTGTGCATCGCGTAACTCGAAATACCAGCAATGTCATACAACTTGCGTTCTTCCGCACTGCTACGCAACATGGATATACTAATATGCTCAGCGACTTCGTAGTCATCGGCAAGCAACGCTTTACTTGCGAGTTCCACCAACAAGCGTGTTAACTGCCGATCGGTATTCGGTGATTCGGAATAAGCGGCAACTGCTGCATTGCGTAACTGTGGCAAAAGTGTATCTGCTTTCGCGGTAGTCTCTAACCAACTCTTGCGGATGGCTGCTATTTCCGAAGGCTTGGCCAAGTCAAAGTCACTACGCAACTTTTGTAGATCCTTAAGCATTTGCTTCCATTCGCCCAGTTTCGCAACATACATTTTGCGAGCGGGCCCAACATTCGCGGTGACCTGGGGAACTTGAGCATTCACCATGAATTCCAACGGTGGCGAAAACATAAATGAAAAACAGACTGTAAAAATCAATAATCGATTAAACACGTCAATTACCTTCTATTTAAAAATTGTCGGTATCATAACTTTATGTATCAAATGTACTACTCATGTGGCAATACTTTATACATGTATACAAAAAGAGTACCACACAAACGGGGCTAAATCATTAGTTTCCGGCATTGAGACCTAAGAACTACTACTGCTTTAAATCGCTATATTTCATACGCGCCGTAATATCCTACGACTCGAGTTCCTAAAAAGGTCACTTTCACCACCTCACATCACACGCTACGCTAATTCTATGACTCGCAAACGCTCAAACTCGCCTCGACGGCAGAAACACAATGCCAATTCGCCGGTGGATACCGACGCCACCAAGTTACGGATAATCGGTGGTGATTTGCGCGGCCGTCCCGTGCAATACAGCGGCGAACATCATACCCGTCCGATGAAAAATCGGGTACGTGAAGCGATGTTCAATCTAGTCGGGCCCCTCGTCAAAGGCACATTCACATTGGACCTGTTCGCCGGCACTGGCGCTGTCGCACTCGAGTCCATTAGCCGTGGATCCGTGGGCGCACTCTGTATCGAAAAACATTTTCCTACCGTTCGTTTGATCAACGACAACATTCGTAACTTAGGCGTAGAGGGTATTGCTACCGTCTCTGGCGGAGATGCCTTTCACTGGGTAGAACATCGCATGCTCGAGGAATTCTCACCTCCAGAAAACACTTGCTGGTCCATCTTTCTCTGCCCACCTTATGCATTCTTCGTCGACCGCAAACAAGAAATGCTCGATATGATCCAAACCGTAATTGACCGTTCCCCCGAGGGTAGTCACATCATTGTGGAATGTGATGAACATTTCGACCCACAAGAGTTGCCCGATCCAGAATTGTGGGATGTCCGCAGCTATCCACCAGCTGTAATTGCCCTGAGGCGAGGAAAAACTCTAGCCACAACCATAGATAATCTAGCCGGTAACTAAATCGACCACTACCAAGCGCAAAACAGGCGTTATAATAGTGCCATGACATCCAGTTCTTTACACTCATCACACGACCGTTCTTTTGCGGACAATCGATTCGTGTACCCCGTCCTGAGCCGACGTAGCGGAGGCATGTCGATCGGTGTAAACCTCAATCCAGATAAAATCTGTAACTTCGATTGTATCTATTGCCAGGTAAACCGGACCACTGCAAGTGAAACCCGATTCGTCGAGATACAACAGCTACTCGATGAGTTGCAACATATGCTCGAGCTCGTCCTCTCCGACGATATTTACACCACCGAATGTTTTTCCGCGGTGCCCGAGCACCTCAGGCGACTCAACGATATTGCCTTTTCAGGGGACGGGGAACCAACAACTTATAAAAACTTTGATGACATCATCGGCCAATGCGCCATGCTCAAACAAAACATCAGCCAACACTACGCCGACTCAAATTTACAGCAACCACCTGACCCGATAAAAATGGTGCTCATTACCAATGCAAGTATGTTTCATCGAGAACATGTCGAGCGAGGGCTAAAGATCTTAGATCAAAATCAAGGCGAAATTTGGGCCAAATTAGATGCTGGCACAGACGACTATTACCAGCTCATTGAACGAACAGCGATCCCGTTTCAGCAAGTACTCGATAACCTCCTCACCACAGCTCGCATCCGGCCATTAGTGATTCAATCACTGTTTATGCAAGTTAATGGCACGCCTCCGAGTGACCACGAGATACAAGCTTATTGTCAACGGCTCAACGAAATCACCGACAACGGAGGATCTCTAGCAAGCGTGCAGATCTACACCATTGCGAGACAACCGGCTGAGAGTTATGTGACACCATTGGCAGACGAATATGTCGATGCTATTGTAAAACAAGTCACCACTCAAACCGGACTTCGCGTCGAAGGATTCTATGGATACCAAACCTGATAGCACTGCCGATGGTTCCATCAACGACCCACAACAACGACAGCGCGCCACCTGGGGTCTTGTCCTAGTCGTTATCGCGTGGGGTGCCATCCTAGCAGTCGGTGCTTTTCTTTCGTGGGACCGTATTGAACTCGCTAGTGAACCAGCACAAATTGAGGATCTAATCTCTACGCCAACGCGAGTGATGAAGCTTGTCATCACGCTAGGCACTGTTTTCTTATTCGCCGGTGGATGGAGTCTGGCGTTGTACGTACGACACCGCCGACTGAAAAAAGAAGAAAACAACCCGTCAAACTAACATCCTGTCACCGAGCAATATTATTCGCTCGTTACAGCTATCCGCGGCTCGGATGCCACACAATACGTCAACCATCCATGTTGTACTTGGAAAGTTGCAATTCGCGTGTCTTCAAAGTTAGGGTGCTCAGCAATGCTACTGCCGAGTAAACTCATCGAACGAGTGGACGGAATCACTTTGTTGAAAATCGTCTGCAACGCAATACGGTCACCCAATCGCAAACTACGACCAATAATCTGCAAGACGCCTTCTCGTTTTAGGTTTCCATTGATCGAGTCCAACTGCGGGAAAAATTCAACCAGCACAGCAAAGTTCTTCCAAACAATATTGTTATTTCGCAGTTCTTTAAACTGCAACAGCAATTGCACTCGGCCATTGTAAAAGCGGATGCGAATAGCATCTCGCGTAATCAGTTTGACTGTCATCTTTTCTGAGACTTCTGTCGGGACTTCATAATCCGTAAAGCCCAATTGCTCAGCAACCGTCGACATCACGTCACGTAACTTACCGGACGTGCCGTCCAATGCCAATTTGTGTAACAGGTTATTCATCGCCGACTCATGAACTTGAATCGACACTAACGAATCCCCAATAATTTCTGGACGGTATCCATACGCGGCAAGTTGATCGACTCCGGCTAATCGATAGTCTACAACCAATTGATCCTTTGTCGTCCGCAACTGGGTCGCCACGGGACTAAGTTGCAATTGCCGCATGGGTTCGAGCCAACGATCATTAAATTGGCCGTCCACCTTCGAAACACCTGTCGTTACCTTGTCATCAAGTGTTACTGTTGCCTGCGTACGAACTCGATTTTCAAGTTCTTCGGCTGCTTGGTCTTTCTTCTGACGATATTGTTTTTTCGCCATATTGCGAGCCAATCCACCTAGCAACGAACTATCATAATCTGTTTTGAATTCAAGCAATTCGGTATCGCTCGTCACAGCAGCGTTGGTATCGCTAAATTGAATACCGCTTGGCGAGATTAAGATCTGTTTGTCCGTTTCAAACGTTGCGGTTGCTGCATTTTCAAATGTTGCAGAGCCTTTTTGGGTTACCGTTTTTGTCTTAATATCCCCTACCGCTTCTACTCCGATCACCCAACGTAAACCGTCGGCCTGTAAACGGACTTTGAGTTCAGATGTCGTTTGACTGGTGCCTGTAATTTTGGCACCCGCAAGTGTGTCATCAATTTCCTGTGTTTGATGTGTTGGCCCAGGCAGCAAGCGATTCATAAAGTTTTCTGCGATCCGGATGCGGATGTTCCCACCGCGATAATATTGATCCAACATCGCACCGAGTTGAGCAACCGGTTCATCAGCAGACCAGCGAATGGCTTGGAAGCTTAAGGCAACCGGAACACCTTGATAACTAAAACGACCTGCTTCGTATCGCTCAATATCCATTAACAGTCTTGTATAATCAATCGGCTCAGCACACCAATGTCGCAAACCCTCTTCTAAGGAAACAAAAGGCTCTTCTAGCAGAAGCTCGGCTTGGCCTGGTGTTAGATAGTTAGAATGCAATCGAGTCAGCACTCGTTGGGAATCCTCGGTTCGTTCCGCGGCATCGAGATTCGTATCGACGGTTGTGTATTGCTTGAGTGTCAGTAGCATCAAATACGTGGACCAATTTTCTGCTTCGGCTGAACCATCCAAACGCTCATCAATTCCCTCTAGAGCTCCTGCGACAATGACTCGCGGGTCAACTTTTTCCTCGGTCAACGCCTTTTCATTCGTAATGATCGCTTGTACTGCATGCCAAATTGCCAACCGACGTTTTAAGCCACTTAGCATTTTGAACAACGCTGTTTGGTGCTGCATGTCCATTAGTGTTGCTGCATTATGAATTCCTTGGGTTTGTAATTCGCGAAGCTTTGCCAATCGGCTAACGGATTCAACACTGTCAAATCCGCGGGTGGCATGAAGTAAATCAAGCTCGCGTTGCGTTTCCAACGACCATTGGGTTAAAACGCTAATCTCGGCCAACTTCTTCAATTGGCGATGCAACAGTGGACATTCCGGCCAACTTAATCGCTGCAGATCTAGCGGTTCATTTTCAACTCGGTCGATCTGATCCACGCGGCTAGATTCCGATTCAGGTGGAAGTGTCGCGATATTCAACCGAGGCAAGGAGCTCGTAACTGGCCGACTTGATTGAGGCTGAGTAAGCGTCGAGGCAACCTGTGAACGCTTGATTTTGTTTTCCTTGGCACGCCGTAACGGTTGTCGCGGGACTTCACTCTCCGTCGGTTCAATTGGCTTGCTTGGCGGTGTCGCCGTAGCTTGATTAGCGGCGTCGGACGTGATGGCTTCGGTGGCACTAGCGAGCCATAATTGAATACCCGTTTTTAGCTGCGGGAGTTCGTCGATTTGCGATGGTTCTGGTACAACAACTGGGGCCTCAAACACAAGTGGGGCCGGTACTAAATACGTACTCACTGGAATCGTATATACAATCGGCGATGCTTTGATCGATTGAACTGCAATCGGAATCGGCGTCAACGGGGAATGAGACAATTGGGCATATCCGCCTCCACCAGACACGACGACCAAGCAGAAAAAGAACAGCACAACACTGCTGATCATTATGTGACGTAATACCGGTTTTAGAAACGTTCCGGTTGAGTGGTATTTGTTCTTTGCCATTTTTTCTTTGTACTATCTGAGAATCAATCAAAGCTACAATAAGTGTCTGTATAACTACTAACATCGGAAAAAAATGCCTATCAAATAGACCCGATTACGGCCCTACATCGCAGAAATCACGTAAGATTTGACAATCTGGGTAAATTGCTAAAAGAATACCGTTAAGTCGTCCTCGAAATTGGATTCCAATACTGTTCTCTCAATAACCTCTCGGCTTACTTACTAGTCAGGTCAACCATCCATGAATTCATTTATTTTCAACACAACTGCCAGTATTCGATTCCAAGAAGGCGCTGCTGCTAGTCTCGGTACAGAGTGCCGAGAAATTCTTGGGGAACGAGTATTGTTTGTGACCGATCAAGGACTTATTAAAATTGGCTTAGCCCAAGGTCCACTGGAGTCACCGCAGACGACCTTCCAACCATGGCTAGCGACGCCATGAAGCAAACAAGATTACTCGTGAACAACCCCCGTCCAGTCACTGAACAAGATGCATTAGCGATCTATCAGGCAGCTTGGTAGAGCGGGGTTCCTTACCGAACAATTCGACCCTCAATCGCCTTGCCGCCATAGCGTCCATAAACCCCAGTGCCCCATTGAACGCGCTGGGATATACGCGTTGCCTGCAATAGATCGCGGATCTTCCCCGTAACCTGCGAGCGCGCCAGCAGTAAACCATCTTGGTGAATTGAAAGTTCATTAGCTTTCAAAGAAAACGTCAATAACGTTGGCCCTGCTGTCCACTTCAGAGAGGCCGCCAGACAGCCGGGAGTCGTTAATTGATACACTTTGCCGTAGGACTTCCATTTAGACGGCAGCAAAAACGGGTACTTTTGAGGCTCCCATGGATACGGCGCTTTGGCAGAAGTCGAGACATACAAATGCGCCCCACTGACAACCAAGCTTGTAACTCGCTGGCCCCACATATTACCAACACTGTTGCCCCGATTTTCAAGATCGTACGGATGGGTAATCTTGTCTGACACGATCGGATGTTCAAACATTCGCCGCGTAAAAAGCCATTGGTCGCTATCTGAGTTGTAGCGCCATAACTCGCCCCAAGGCCATACGCCTACCATTAAATCACCACCGTAAATGATCGACGTTTGGGCTTCTCTCGCATTTGTTGACACTCCCTCCAATACCGGAGGCCAACCCGGCTGATCCCGAATCTGTTGACCATCAAAACTGAACACGCGACCCGTCGGATACTGACCCATCAACAACTGGTCGTGAAAACCAATAGTTGAATACAGCTGGTAACTTTTCCCAATATTCGGCGCAAGCAACATTTTCCATTGCCTATTTTCGAATGTATAGAAACCGCCAATATTTGAACCCGTCACAATCTGTTGCCCTAGTTGTCCCCAAGCAAACGTTGTTTCACCAACGACCGGAAGCCGCAGTGTTTCGGCCGTTGACAAATTGACCTGTGCTTGGCCGGGTGACCATGGGCAAGCATAAAGTCGGCTGAATCCTTCTTCACCTTGCTCATAATAATGATAGGGCTTGCCGTTGCGATGAATGTGATAGAAGCAAAGATAGCCGTTGGCATAAAAAAACAACTCATAACGCCCCACTTGTGGAGCGGCTAGTATCTCATGATTGTTATAGGACACAGAACTGTCACCAAACACGAGCACGCCATTACCGACACGCATTGTCTCGTTCGTACCACCTGCAGCACTAACAGTTTTCCACGACTCAGAATCACTATCCCACGACTTTAAACCGCCATAGGTTGAGTACACCACATCATCACGACTGAACAGATAAGCACCCGTTAGATCATCACTTGGTCGAGGTAATTCTTTTACTGTAAATTCACGTTTTCCGTCCGTCGGGCGCACGAAGAACTGAACAGAATGCCGATCGCCGCGGTACCGTGTGTTGTACACGTTTTGAAAACCAGCTCCGATCATCAACGAACCGTTGTCACTGCTCAGTTCGAATAACGAGCCAAAACTCTGGCCCACATCATTTCCGCGATCAACAACAAGGCTAACTGTAAAATCCTCAGCCGCAGCAAACCACGGAAGAGCAAAAATTAGTAGGCTTAATCGACAGGCATAAATCATCGCTTTCATGATAACAATCCTTCTATCAAATATTTTTTGGACATACAAGCGTTCTCATGCGTGCTTACGAGCGACAATAACCCAACCATTGGCACGTAGATTGGGAACCCACCAGCGGTGTTTCAATTCGTGCTGTCGCGTGGAATGTAACGGTATCACTCTCTTAATCTGAAACCCTACCAATCGTAAATCCTTTTTAATCTCTCGCCATCGAAAAACATGCAAAAACATATTTGGCACGCCGCGATACTCAAACGTCTTATCGCCCAACTCTATTTTCCGAGAAAAACAACTCCAGACAATATTTTTCAACAACCACCACGGCCCGCCGGGATCATAGAAATTAAACCAGACGTTATGAATGTGTATCACGCAACTACCCCCAGACCGTGTAATACGTACCATATGCTGTAGTGCTTGACGGCGATTTTCACGACCTTGGATCATTCCCAAAGTGCTGAATAAACAAATACAGTGATCAACACTATCGCTCGCCAATGCATCTAACTCGACCAAATTGGCCCGCACACAGTGAATCGGTAACTCCGCTTTCTTAATTTTCTGCTGAATGACTTTTAACATCGGCCAAGAAAGGTCAACTGCCAGTCCGCGATATCCTGCTGCGCACAACGTCTCAAGTGCCCGGCCAGTTCCACAGCCTAAATCAGCAATCAAATCCTCGAGCTGGCCATTCTGTTTCAGTTCGTCAAGGATGACTTGTTCGTCAAACGAAAACAGGCTGGTATAGGCAAAGTAGTCGTCATAGTCCTCGGCGACGACCTTCGATTGCGTATAATCCCACAGCCCCCGGCTCACTCCGAGAGGTAACTGCCACGGCGGTCGATCCTGATGCTCTGCCATAGGTCATATTCTACCGCACTTAGAAGTTGTATATTAGATGGACAACGTTTGACAAACGACGGTCGTAACACTACCACTCATTTTATTGTTGCCTTAGAAATATCGAGGGACCCAAGTCGATGCGAATCGCATATTTAGATTGTCTAAGTGGAATCTCCGGAGACATGATGCTCGGTGCATTGATTGACGCTGGCGTCGACATTGCACAAATGCAAGCAGGAATTGATTCACTGGGATTACCGACGTGCCGCCTTGTCGCAGACACGGTTAGCAAATGCGGCTTCCGCGCAACCAATGTAAACGTGCAATACGAACCAGAACATGTACATCGACATCTTCATCACATAACCGAGATGATCGATAATAGTCAGCTCACAGAAAACCAAAAAGACTTAGCC
>Ga0302123_10002698_pt1 | contig 12034 bp, 8 predicted proteins | sample CB21_321_MG_FD_203109 | JGI IMG/M metagenome (GOLD analysis project Ga0302123, IMG submission 203109) | Marine microbial communities from Western Arctic Ocean, Canada - CB21_32.1 | ecosystem: Environmental > Aquatic > Marine > Oceanic | place: Canada: Western Arctic Ocean | collected 2017-09-28 | reverse complement strand
TCCGCTGGATTGGGAGGCAAGCCGGTCAGGTCAAAGCTGACGCGGCGGGCGAGCGTATAGCGATCCGCTTGAGGAGCAGGACGCAGGCCACTCCGATTCAACCGTGCGAGGATAAAGTTGTCGATATCATTGCTGGCCCACTTCCAGAATCGCGGGCGGGGTACGGGCGGACGGATGGGAGCTTCAAATGCCCAGTGGTCACGCCACTCAGCCCCTTGCTGGATCCAGCGGCGAATCAGTTCAATCTCATCCGCATCCAGCGACTTGGTCGAGTCCGCCGGTGGCATCATATGATCTGCATCCTTGCTGCTGATTCGCAGCCAGAGTTCGCTCTTTTGAGGATTGCCAGCAAAGACAACAGGTTGGCCGTCCCGCTTGGCGAACATCTGCTGCTGGGTATCCAGTCTCAACTCGGCCTGCAGATTTTCCTCGTCTGGGCCGTGACACTGGAAACAGTTGTCCGAGAGAATCGGGCGAATGTCACGGTCAAAACGGACAGCCTGGTCTTTTCTGGCTGCGGATAATTGGGCCGTGACGAGAAGGCAACAACAGAATAACGCTAATCGTAACGGCAACCTGGGGATGTTTATCATCGGTGGGAGATTCATCGTGCGGAAGGTTAAAAGCGGCCAGGTTGTATTCTAGCGTAAGCTCGTCGATTCGTTTCTTCGCCAGCAAGAATCAACGCCGACAGGGCAAACTCTGTCGATTGGTTGGTGAAAGCGGCATGTCGCTCAATAGTCCGCGCCGGTCAGACTATGCAGCACCGACTGCTGCCACTGGCGCAGCTGCCGTTGCAGATCCGCCACGACATCGGGCCTGGCTTGAGCCAGGTTGTTCTGCTCGGCCAGGTCTTTTCGCACATCAAACAGCTCAACAGATGATTCGCCGCCCACGCCGACGACCAGCTTGTATTCATCACTGACAATGACCCGCGGGCCTTGATAGTCCTGTTCACGGATCTCCTTGTAGTGAAAGTTGCGGAAGTTGCGTGTGTACCGGCCATCCATCATCTTGACCAGCGGCGTCGTCCCCTCTTGCAACTGAAGATCGATGTAAGGCTGCTGGCCAGCAGCAGGGCTGGCTTTGAAACTCCAAAAGCAGATCGGACTGGATCGCTCGTTCATCTCGCCATCCAATAGCGGCTTGAGGCTGATGCCATCCAGCACTCGATCAGGGAGCGGGCAGCCGGCCAGGTCGCACAACGTCGGCAGCATGTCACTGGTCACCGAATTGAGACCGGAGACGCGTGACTGGGTAATCCGTGCCGGCCATTCAATGATTCCTGGCACCCGGATTCCGCCGTCATACATCGTCCCCTTTTGGCCACGCAACGGAGTGGTCGTGCTGGCACCACTGGGTGAACCATTGTCACCACAGTACCAGAGCAGGGTGTCGTCTCGCAGTTTCGACTTTTTGAGCCAGTCCCGGAGCTGCCCCAGGGAGCGGTCCATAGCGGTGATCTCAGCATAGCGTTCCTGCAGCACGTCACCCAACGGCCGCGTGGTCGGCTTGCCGGTCTGGTTCGAAGTCAGCCGCACTTGTTGATCCTCGTAGCTGGCTGGCAGGTCCTGGTAGAGGGCCAGGTCTTTCTTAAGCCCGCTGTAGGGTTCGTGCGGCGATCCATACCAGACGACAACAAAAAAGGGCTGCTGACGCGACCTGGCACTTTTGATAAAGCGGATCGCCTCAGCGATCAGGATCTCCGAGCTTTCACCCTTGATCCGTTTTGGTGGCCCGCCATCGCGTGACAGCACTGGGTTGAGCTCAAAGAAGTTGTCGTGTGACAGCCAGCGATCGAATCCCATTGCGCCCGGGCTGGTGGGAGAATCCGCTTTGACTGGCCCAAGATGCCACTTGCCAAAATGGCCACATGCATATCCCGCCTTCTGGAGGATCTGGGCAATGCTGATCTCCTCCGGCCGGATGGAGCAATTCGGCGTGAATGTGCCGTAACGGTTGGGATGCCGACCTGTGATCACGCTGCCCCGTGTTGGCGAACATGAGGGATGAGCCGAATAGAACCGATCCAACCTGAGTCCCGTGGCCGCCATTTCATCCAGCACCGGAGTTTTCAGATGTGGATGCCCGTTGTAGCCGGTCTCATCCCAGCCGTGATCGTCCCCCATCAGCATAATAATGTTGGGCGGTTGATCGGCAGCGAGCGGCATCGCCAACAAGGCGGAAAGGCCAAATAGCCCCAGCAGGAGGGCATAAGATCGAGGCAGGAGTTTTTTGTCCATCACGTCACGGCTCCAAACTGGGGTACAACCATCAAATGCTACCACGGCGACGCTCAGAACGAGCAGCTGGTTCGAGTCAGTCGTCGCCCACTCCCCTCCCTTGCAGGTTCTCGCACCCGGGTGCATGGATCGGAAAAAGCAGGGTTTCCTCATCCGCAGGAGAAGTGCCTTGCGAGCCCGTGCGAGCCGAAACGTGCAGGTGCTGCGTCAGATTCTGCACCGCTTTTGACGAGCTGTGAATGGCCCGCTCAAAATCCTCGTCGGTCACCTGCCAGCAGTGCTCACCCTTCGTCAGGCATCATTTTTTGTCTCCGTGTGCCAACGGGTGAATCCGACGTAGGAGGTGGCGACATAAGAACTTGTGAAGAGTATTAGACCAATACTCATCACGACCGTACCGCCGTCCTTGTTGTCCGCGTTACTCATCAAAGAGCCTGCGAGGAAGATCAAAGCTGTCGCAATTATTCAATGATCTCTTTCAGGACAACACCTTCCACATCGGTCAGCCGGATATCACGGCCTTCGTGACGATAAGTCAGGTCTTGATGGTTCATTCCCAGCAGGTGCAGGATGGTGGCGTGTAAATCATTAATGCTCACCGGGTTGTCTTCCGCGCGAAGCCCCAGGTCGTCAGTGCTGCCGTAACGTGCAGCTGCTTTAATGCCACCGCCGGCCATCCATGTTGTGAAGGCCAGTGGATTGTGGTCGCGCCCTGTCCCGCCGGTTTGCACCAGCGGAAGGCGGCCGAATTCTCCACAGCAAACGACAAGTGTGGAATCGAGCAACCCACGCTGATCCAGGTCCGTTAATAGCGCCGATATCGGTTGGTCTGTTTCACCAGCAAATTGACGGTGGTTTTTGTCCAGGTTGGCGTGCGCATCCCATGAATCCTCGTTATTAAAACCGCCACTGAATATTTGCACGAACCGGACCCCTCTTTCCACCAAGCGGCGGGCAACGAGCGCCTGCTTTGCAAATGGTGCGCACCGAGGGTTGGCTGTGCCATACATGGAATGCGTGGCTTCTGTTTCACCATCAAGCTCAAATGCTTCAGGCGCGGCAACCTGCATGCGGTATGCGAGTTCAAAGCTCTTGATCCGCGCCTCGAGTTCCGGGCGATCAGGGCTGAAATCGGAGTTGGATCTGTTGAGTTCTTTTAACAACTCCAGTTGTGATCGCTGGGTGGTTGTTGTCCTGCCAGGCAACGGTGAGAGGTGTTCAATTGGAGCGCCCGAGTTATTTAAAGGAGTGCCTTGATAGATTCCGGGAAGAAATCCTGAACCCCAGCTGATTGACCTGGATTTCGGGGTGCCTCGGCCTTTGGCATCATACATCACAATGAAACCGGGCAGGTTTTGGTTCACTGTTCCCAGTCCATACGTTACCCAGGAACCAACGGCAGGGAATCCGAGACGCGCCATGCCCGTGTTCATTTCAATCTGGGCAGGTGCGTGGTTGTTCTCTTTGGCATAGCACGAGTGGATCATCGCCATGCGATCCACATGCGTGCTGAGGTGCGGAAAGATCTCCGAAACCCAGCTGCCGGTTTCCCCGAACTGAGCGAAACGAAATGGCGATTTCATGATCGGGCCGCCGGCGCCAGCAAAGAATCCAGTGGATTGGTCAAAGCCCTCGTGGGTTTGGCCATCTCGTTTGGCGAGTTCCGGTTTGTAATCCCACGTGTCAACATGGCTGGGAGCCCCATGCATGAATAACCAGATCACGGACGTGGCCTTGGCCGGGAAATGAGGATCTTGTGGGGAGAGCGGTGAATCATGCGTCGCACGATCAGCGCGAAGCAGATCCTGTAAAGCCAGTATTCCCGCACCGCAACCAGCACTCGCAAGGAAGTCGCGACGCGAGGCAAAGCGATGCGTGGAATTGAGGTAAGTCGAGTTGAAGCTCATGCTTGCTACCGGATGTAAATGAACTCGTTTAAGCAGGCAAGCGTCTGGCAAAGGTCTGCAACAGCCATTTCCAGCGGGGTGCGAACTAGTTTATGTGCCGGCGTGGCCTCTAAAGCAACGTGGTTCTGCTGGATCTCCAGGTCTGTCAGTGCCCTGTGATAGACCAGCAGGTGGCTGATATCTCCGTGCATCCGTCCTGAAGGGTCTTCGTCGATATCTCCTACTTTTAGCGGCGCATCATTATTGATGTTGATCGGTGATGCTTCCGCACGCGAACGGGAACTTGGGAAGTCGGTATCGATCGTGAGTGACAGGGTGTTCTTTTCTCGTTTGCCAGAGACCACAAACCAGCGCCCTTCTTCAAATCTATCTGGAATATCGAGGTACCCTTGTGGGCCATCGACGGCGGTATTGCGTGTTGCAAATCGAAGCATCGTTCCGATTTGCTGCAGGTAAAAACCAGAATAGACAGGCTGCCCCTTAAATGAATCTGTGCCGAGGATTTGATTGTCGTTGCCCGCCTCTTTGGGAATCCGGAATCGTACTGTAAAGGTAAAGTCACCTGTCCCGATGGGCCTGAACCTGTTGTTTGGAAGAACCAATGGCGTTGACTCTGGTGAAAACCGAACGCGTGGTTCATCCCCGCCTTCAAATCGTGGCGGTTTCGCTGGGTCGAGGGGCCGGAGTGCTGGAATAGCCCGGGATCCACTCCATCCCAGCACCTGGTCTTTTTGGGCCAGTGTGATGGAGGCCAAGTCGCTCGCCTGCAACAAGAGGGTTACACCATTTGTAATCAACGAGGCAGGTGTTTCTTCACTATGCAATTCGGTATAGGACGTGACTTGCTTCCTTAGAAATGCCTCTGCCATCTGCTGTTCAGCGGGGCGGGGTGCTCGCGACATGAATCGTCTGAAGGTGGCATTTACGACCCTTGCAAGGTCGTTGTTATTCGCGGCAAGTGTCTCCGTTGCGTAATCAGCCATCAGTTCGCCAACGGAATGAGAATTCAGTAGAGCCAGCGCTTGAGACGGTACCGTGGAGGTGGGGCGTTTTCCTGATGACTGCAGCGTGTCCGGGCAATCGAAGAGCCTTAGAAACGGATTCAGTTGACTGCGTTTGAGCCTGTAATAAATCGCTCGCCTGTTACTTGACCGGCTGATTACGCTTGGCCCGTACATTTGATGGCTTAATTGGTTGGTTGCTGCCAGCAAGCTGTCGTGAATTGCATCCGCATCCAGTCGACGCACCGGGAAGCCGTGAAATAAGGCGAGCTGGGTTCCAGTCGGATTCTTTTGCAGGCTGATTTGCTGATAGGCGTGGCTGTTGAGGATAAGACGGTGCAGGTATTTGAGGCTCCAGTCATGTTGCACGAGCTCGGCGGCAAGCCATTCCAGCAGCTCTGGATGACTCGGTTGTGCTCCGCGGGCACCGAAGTCATTGGGCGTGGTTACAATTCCGCGGCCAAAGTGGAACTGCCAGACGCGGTTGGCAATCACTCGTGCCAGCAGCGGACCAGCGCCATCATTCAAATCTGTAATCCACCGCGCCGCTGAGGATCGAAAATGGGTGAATTCAGTATCTTCTTCTAGAGGACGCTCCCAGTGATCAAATGCGATGTCATCCCTGGCAGTCAAAATCCCAGGAACTCCTGGCGACACGATGTATTCCTTGAGGTTTACATCTCCTCGATTGAGCATCCAGGTATCTTTGTAAAACGCGGGTCCTGGATTGTAGATCCGCGCCAGCGGTTCCAGGCCTTCACCTGCCACGAGAGCTTTCGTCTTCCCTATCGCAGTGGGTTGGATAGGGACAACCTCGACCTCGCCGCGAATCGATTTATCAAAGACCTTGATGAATTCGTAATACTCTCGTTGTGTGAGCGGATCGAACTTGTGATCGTGGCAGCGTGCACAGCCGATAGTTAATCCAAGAAATCCTGCCCCGATGGTTCGTGCAAAGTCATCTAATTCGTCATATCGTTCTTGCTCCACTCTTACCTGTGCAATGTCAGCGTTTCGCGGACCTGCTGCGAGAAATCCAGTTGCCAGCCTGGCATGCGTGTTGCCTGGTGCCAGTTCGTCTCCGGCGAGTTGCCATCGAATGAACTCGTCAAATGGCTGGTCAGCGTTCCAGGACTGAATCACAAAGTCCCTGAAGTGATACGCGTTATCGTTATCCAGGTCATGTTCAAATCCGTAACTTTCAGCAAACCGGACCACGTCCAGCCAGTAGCGGCCCCATCGTTGTCCATAGCCGGGGCGACTTAATACATCATCCACAAGCTGCGGCCAGGCCAGGGGCGAGTCATCAGTGACAAACGCCTTGACCGCATCGGGTTCTGGTGGAATGCCAAGGAGGTCTAAATAGAGTCGTCGGATTAACACGCCTCTCGTTGCCCTTCGAGGTGGGATTAGTTTCGCTGCCCGCCAGCTCGAGGCAATAAAAGCATCGACGGGGTTTTTCGTGTTGGCCTTGTTGGTCCGTGGGACAACCACATCCTGGAGACGGCGAAATGACCAAAACGAACGGTCAACTTTTATCTGCTCCCTGGCAGCTGTCGGTGCAGTGAGCTCTCGCGTGTATGGAGCACCTGCCGCGATCCATGTTTTCAGGGCCTCGATGGAACTGCCGGGGAGCCTGGGTTGATCGAGGGGCATGCGGGGTTTTTTCCGATGCTCCACTAGTTCAACAAGCCTGCTGTCGTTGGGAGACTCGCTGTTAATCACCGGCCCGGAGGTGCCGCCGGTTGCCAGGCCTTTGGCTGAGGTGAGGTCTAATGCACCCGACAATTCGACCGGGTTGTGGCAGCGAATGCAGCGCTTGATAAGAATCTCCGCGACTGTATTGTCAAAAAGATCATTCGCTGGTCTTTTGTCCTGTTCGGAGATAGCAAGCAAGTGGTCCTGTTGCAGCATGGCACATATTGCCGCGGTGACTGCAATCAGGCAAAGAAGTAGGCGTCTTAAATCCATTGTCCTGCGTGCTTTCCCTTGGATCACGTCCTGGCTGGCACATCTCTTCCAGCTGCGACGGCTCTCGTGCGACCGAGCATGGAGTCACCAGCGTGCCAGGCATGTTGACTAGGTCGATGCTGATCTGGAAGTTGTCGCAATACCTGAACGGTTCATTATGCCACGTGACGTCAGGGGGATGCCAGCGAAGGTCAGCGTTCCACATGCCGGCCGCTGGCCGAGCGGCTACAATCGGGGCATCGCCAATCCCTTAGGACCACCCGGTGCTACCATGGAACGGTTGCTTATAGAACCAAAGAGCCACTGATGGATGGTGGTTTTGATTCGGAAGAAAGCACCGGAGTGCCTTTAAGTTCCTCACCCGCGACAGACAGCGACAGCACCGAGGCAGACGAAGACTAACCCCTGACCATCTTCACCACGGCGTCCTTCACGCTCTCGGGTAGCTCGGCCCAGGCCTCCAGCAGGACCCTTAGCCGCTCATCACCGCCAGAGAGTGCGTTGGATGACGCGTGTCGCTGTTTCAAAACAGGCGTTTTCTGCAGGAAAACGGTCACAGGTTTCAGTCCCGTCTCGCCTCGATTCACGAATCGCGATCGAATACCTTGCGCAATGGCACAGAGACTCGGTCAAGTTGTGCCTTCAGCCGCTTGCCGATGACGCGGGACTTGCGCCACGTAAAAAATATACCGCAACCAAATCCGATGGTCATAACGGCATAGCCGATGCCAAGCAGATCGTCTCCACGGATGAAGTAAACCAGGCAGGCAACAACACTGACCAGCATCCAGTATGCGCTGGAAAGGTATCCAATCTCGATCTTCTTTGACGTCAGCTCCTGCAGCAACGCTAATGCCAGCAGCAGTAAAATGGTAAAGTCAGCCGCAGGCTGATTCTGAAAGAACAGAATTACGATCGCGACGGCAACCCAGAATACCAGGTGTATCCAGAAAGCGAGCTGCTTCCGGAGCGACCATGGATGCTGTTGCCCTGGCAACAAATCCTGTGAGGATTGGCGTCCCATGACTTCATTCCCTGAAAACCCACCTGCAGCTGCCTCCGGATCTTCATGGCTCTTTCGTGCTTGAATTGCTGGTTGACTGATGTAGTCTACTCCAACGTCTAAATCCTTGTTTCCTTGTCCTCCGATTGCCAATAAGATCTAGGTAATGCGAACCGCACAATACCCGCTGACTGTGACGTTCGCTGGCATCGACATAGGATCCAGGCCGCTCGAATTCGTGAGCTGACATAACCTCTTACTGAGTACCTGATCATGACTCGCCCGGTTCCTCTTTCCCGCCGACAGCTGCTGCTCGCTGGGACACTCGGCCTGGGCGGATTCAGCTTGCCGCAGTTGTTTGAAATCCAAGCCAGCCTGGGTGGGCAGCTACAGGGTCGGGCCAAGAATGCCATCTTTGTATTCCTCAATGGGGGCCCATCGCAGCTGGATACGTTCGACATGAAACCCTCAGCACCCGAGGGGATTCGTGGTCCATACAAGCCGATAGCCACCGCCGTAGCGGGAACTCAGATCTGCGAAAAACTGCCGCGACTTGCCCGGCTGACCAACAAGTTCTCCATCCTACGGTCTGCCAAGCATCACCTGACTGCTCACAACAGTAGTGCGGCGTATGCACTCAGCGGTCATTCACCCGGCACCGACGCCGACATTTCCCCGGGGGCGATGGACCATCCAACTTATGGGTCGGTGGTTTCCCGGCTGTGCCCGACCGACAGTGCCATGCCAAGCTTCGTGCTCACACCCCGCCTGCTGTTTGACATGGGCTTTCCCACGCCGAGCGCAGGGGGCGGTTGGCTGGGTCGTGATTACGATCCATTTCCGGTGGCGCGTAATCGCATGATGGCACGGGCACCGGAGTGGGATGGCCGCTTGCCGGTGCCAGCAGCTCTGACGTTGCCTGACGACGTGAGCAGATCACGACTGGCAGATCGCAGCCAGTTGCTCGCTGGATTGAATCGGGATTTCCCGGCGGCAGACAAATACCGACGCATCCGTACACTGGATCACCACCGATCTCAGGCATTGGAATTACTCTTGTCAGCTGGCAGCCGCGAGGCCTTTGACGTCAGCGCCGAGCCGGCCGAGTACCACGAGCGTTATGGCCGCTTTGAGATGGGCCAGGCCATGCTGCTCGCCCGCCGATTGATTGAGTCGGGGGTACGCTTCGTAACAGCCAATGCTGTTTCCAACCCGAAGAATACGCGGCTGTCGCCTTTCCAGATCTGGGACACACATTTCGATCACTTCCGCCTCTACAACGACAACCTTTTACCAGAATTCGACCAGGCATTCTCAGCTTTGATCACGGATCTGGACGAACGGGGCTTGCTGGACGAGACCCTGGTATTCGCGATGGGCGAGATGGGCCGCACGCCGAAAATTAATGACGCCCAGGATGGTGGCCGAGACCACTGGGGCCGAGCCTACTGTGTACTCTGGGCTGGTGCCGGAGTTCATGCTGGTGGCGTCTTCGGCGCAACCGACCGGCAGGCAGGAGATGTTGTCGACATGCCGGCCTCCCCAGATGATATTGCCGCCACCATCTATGAGGCATTCGGAATACCTCACGAAACAGTCTTGCCCGACTTTACTGGGCGGCCTCGCCACATCACTGACGGCAGACCGATAGCGGCACTTCTCAGTTAGCACGTGCCGACGCAGCTGATTTGGCATCAGCGCAGGCACATAACCCGCTTGAGCAGCGATTGATTAAATGGGGAAGAAACCCCATTGAAACTGCCGTACCGCACGAACAGCCCCCTGCTATGAACAAGGAACTGCCCGTGTGATTCGAACAGCATTTCTGAGACGTCGCGATCGAGCTATGCCAGTGTGATCCAAGATCATTGGCAGCCCGGTCGCAAAGTTACCAGTCTGGTTAGACAGGCGTGACGTTCTCAGCACGAGGACCCTTGGGTCCTTCACCTTCCGTGTACGACACACGTTGTCCTTCTTGGAGCTCGTCAAATCGAACACCCTCGACGTTGGACGAGTGAAAGAACATGTCCTTCTCTCCGCCAGTATCGATGAATCCGAAGCCGCGATCTGTGAGTCGTTTGATAGTACCTTCAGCCATTTGTCCACTTCCCAAAAAAATCTTCGCAACGTCACCCGACAAACTGTAGTCAAGTCACTCCGCTGCTATGCCGCAATTCTATAGGATCAGGCGCTCGAATATTAGGCCCGAAGGCCCTAAGAACGAAATTTGTCTGTCACCGCCATTTTGGAGCAAAATCCACATTTGCCTCCAATCACGCGCTCCGGTCCCATTGGGCCTGTCTCATTTAGTACTGGAAAGAGCAGGAAATAGCGTCTGCTGTATCGAACAGGGTCACAAGGCCATGCCGGCAAGGGGCTCATCGCCTGTCATCGTGAACTTGCTGACCTGCCCGTCCGCTTGTTGAATTCTCCAAAATTTTCGTCCGCTGCTCGCCAAAATCAGCTCCGCGATCACCGCCAGGGCGCCTCTGAGCTGATATCAAGCTGTTACCCAGGCATCCGCTACTCCTGCTGCAAGTAGCGTTCCGCGATCAGCCGGCCCAGCTGCACGATGCCATTCGCATCGAGTACCAGCTGTTTCTCCTGCGCCGGCAGGTCGAATGCTTTGATGTGGATAAAGTTATCATCGCTGGCCGCAACCTGCTCCATCGCGGCAACGACGTCTATGTTGTTCACTCGCTCATTGTCGGTCGGCGGCTGCTGGCTAACAAACCACGTGAGCTGCGGCATACCGAGGTCCTGGCGGCTTTGATCAATTGTCGACTGCAACCAGCCAGGTGCGTTTCTCCGGTGAGGGCCGAACGACATGTCATTTTCACCAAGATGATAAAAGACTCCTGCCAGTTCGACATCGTACCCTCGCTGAGCCAGTTGTTTGATCGAGTGCTGAACAAAGGCAATGAATTGTGGGTAGATATTACGCGACTTGGCGACACTCCCCTCCGGCGTCCAGTCGATCACTTGAGTGCCACTGTGTGTGAACTTGGCGATAGCGATATTCTCTTTGAGGCTGGCTTCGAGCGTCTGCGCGAAACTGAGCTCCGGACCGAAAGTATCATAATAGCCCGTCGGCCCCAGCGGCTCCCATCCATCCGACGTCTTGTATCCACCACCCAGACTGTACTTAAACGCGATCCTGGGATTGTCCTCGCGTAACGATCCCTGACCTGGCAGCATATCCAACTGTTGGACAAAGGCACGCTCCCCTTCCATATTGCGATGTCCAGCCAGCACGAACAGCTTGACCCTGCTCTTTTTCTTGTAGGGCAATTTCTTCAGCGTCCGTTCCGATTCAGTTGCCATCCCGATTGTTCGCAGGTAAGCATCGGCATAGTTAACGCCATGCTCCAGTTGGCCCAGTGTGCCGTAGTGATAGTGCAGCCCAACTCCGCCCCCGATTTCCACGCTGACATGAGAGGTGGGAATATACTCAGCCAGAGGATCGACCGAGGTGACTGACTTCTGGCCAACGCTGATGGCATACATTCGCGGCCGCAGGTCCATCCCCCAGATCGTCTTCGTACATAACTCGCCAATATAGAACTTCAAGTTCGGAGTCTTCAGGTCACGTCGCCAACAGGTCAGCAGGTTTGCCAGATTCTTGCCATAGTTAGGCATGTAGTCCTCGTTGAACATGTCGTTCTCGCCCTGGTGCCACATGAATCCCTCGATCCGGTACTTGATGTTCTGCTGATCCAGTTCCGCCAGTGAGGATTGAATCAATTCGAGTGCCAGCGGATACATCTTGAAGCCAATTGGCTCATCCGGGTTCCAATCACCACCCAGGTGTGTACCACCCGCGGCACACTTGATAATCGCGATCGGTGCCTTGATCGTGCCGGACACTCTCCTGGCAAAGCTGAGTTCCGGTCCCACCACATTATTCAC
>Ga0302123_10002697_pt1 | contig 12036 bp, 14 predicted proteins | sample CB21_321_MG_FD_203109 | JGI IMG/M metagenome (GOLD analysis project Ga0302123, IMG submission 203109) | Marine microbial communities from Western Arctic Ocean, Canada - CB21_32.1 | ecosystem: Environmental > Aquatic > Marine > Oceanic | place: Canada: Western Arctic Ocean | collected 2017-09-28 | reverse complement strand
ATTGCAGTTGGTTGCCATTTACTACAGAAATCTTCTAATTGCTGTTGTGTAAAATCTGTTGAATCTGTTACACATAAAACAAGAGTTTTACCAGTCGGAAAATCTTTAATATATTGTTCCGCAAAAATAAGTGTATCTTTACCTTGCTTTACAAAATCAACCTCACCCCTATCTATGCCTGCCCGTGCAAAAGGACACATAGGCATGCCATCCATTTCAGGATTTGGTTTAATAACATGATCTACTAGTTTATTAATTTTGTCTTCAATCATTTACTCATTGCGGGTAGTATATACTCGTAATTTGCTAAACCACTGTCTATTGCAATCATTAATGCACCTTGATCGCTAAGTTTCATAATACAATTTCCACTCATGCCAAGTTTAAGAATACCTAATACTTGAAGCAGTGGCCATGACCAATTTTGTTTAAGATCACCTTCTACGTTATTTGCAAAGATGCGTTTACCAAAATGTCCTGTTCCGTCAGCAGTACCTAATGTAAACACTAAATTACCATTTACAGTACTTGCACTAAATGTTGGATCAATAGAACCATATATAGTTGCTACTTGACCTAACTCGCTTACTTTTGGTTTTGTAGGAGTAACTTGTACATCCCACTTTGCTCCTTTAAACTTAACTGTTCGAAGTTGCTGGTTTACAATTTCTTTACTCATAAACCTATATTGATCTGTATTACCATATTGATCTTCAAATGTTAAACTTTCAGGTACTTCATCGCCATTTATACTGCGAGTCTTTACTTGTATATCAGTTTCAACTTCTTGATAATTATTTAGGCCTAACACGCCATTTAAAAACGATAAATTGCCTAATCCAAATTCACCATTGAATTCTTCTACATTAGTATGTGTTACTGCATTAAGAATAACAGTTCTATCAGTATCCATTGCTTCAATAGTTGTCGTTTCTTTAGTTGACGTAACTTTTGCTGATTCAATGAATCCAAGACCTGCTGTATGCTTTACGATGTCCAGAATTATGTCTTTCATATTTGCCTTTATTAGAGATTTGTTTGTTATATTATAACATGCCGGGAGGCTAATGTCAAGTTAAAATTTTGATATAAATCGTGCCATAGGTTGAATAAATGGTAATAACGCAATTGCCATAAGAGTATTCACTCCTGTATGTATGAAGGCTACCTGTCGTGTAATACCTGTAGGCATTCCGTCACTCACTAATATTCCTGCAATCCATATAGTACCAGTTGTACCAATATTTGCGCCTAATATAGCGGCAATTGCAGAAGGTAAGGGCAATGCACCAGAAGCAACAAGTCCTATAATAGCAGTTGTAGTCAATGATGATGATTGCCAAAGAATAGTAAACACAATAGATCCAAGAAACATCCAATAAGGATTTCCTAAAAACCAGTCAAGTTGTTCTATATGTCCCATAGATTTCATGCCACCTGAGAACATTTTAAGTCCAATGTAAAAAATTACCAAACCTAAAATGGTTTGAAATACTGGATTATTAAATTCCATGAAGTTTCCTTTTTTATATTTCCACGAATCGTAGAGTTTTCTATCGTCTTTTTTCAAGTTTGTTGTTCCATTTAATTAAATTGTGTTACTATTACTAATGCAACTATCCATCCAATAGTTCCCCATTTCATATCTATCCATGAAAAATTATGTCGTGAACTCTGTGCATCCCAGAGTTCTTTTGCAACGGTAATAACTAGACCCGATACGACTAGCGGTTGCCAAACGCATGAAAGTATTACAGTAACAGTAAATGCCCAAAAAAAGTGTAGTTGTTGTTCTTGATATTTGTATAACCATTGATCTAAGTTATCTAACAGTTTCATCGGTGTAGTATCCTTTTCCAGGAATGATGTGTCTAAAGCCACCTGCTGGTTTTTTAACATCTCCTATGTATCTTGGTATTAGATGCATGTGGACATGGAATACAGTTTGTCCGGCATGCTCACCTATATTTACTCCGACGTTCCATCCATCACACCAGACAGTATTTTTATACTCTCGAGCTAGGTAATACATCGAAGTTAATTCATCTGATGTTAAGTTAAAAAAATTTGATACGTGTCGTTTTGGTATAACCAAAGCATGACCTTTAGAAACTGGAAATTTATCTAAAAATATAAGGCTAAGATCAGTTTCTAAATTTAAAGGGGCAAAGTTAATAATTCGTTCTTTATCTAATGTACAAAATTTACAATCTGTCATAATATCTCATTAAGTTTTTTTATTACTTCGAGTTGGCCTTTTTTAGTAAGGTGGTTTGCTGATGTATCACTATACATTAGTTTCTCCCATTTATCTTGAAAATGTTTTGGATCAGCGGTTTCTATCATATTATCAGGAAGAACAAACGGAATATCTCGCATGTGCCAATGCACTATATTAGGATGCATTATAGCATGTTGTTCCAATGGGATTGAGCTTCCTTCGTCATAGCCCTTACCTTCAGGTGTTGGATACCTGTTGTCTATATTTCCACCTATAAAGATTTTAAAATTACAATTTGCTTCTTCTAATTCTGCTATCATTGCCCTTGCTAACACGTAACTATAAAAAAATTGTTTTTCAACAGAAAAATATGATCTCAAATATATGTCTGTTAATTTAGGTTGTTGATCATGCCACGGTATAATAGATTTATTATTGTCCCAATGAGCGTTAAATCGAGCACCATGTGTTAAAAATATTAATATATAATTATAGCCTTCTCTTATTGCTTTATTTACTTGGTAATAAATATCTTCATTAGTACCGCCACCTTGTGAAAAGTTTACTTTTTTATTATAACCAGTGAACCTATTAACCCATAATTCGTTTTCTTTAACATCCGACATTTCTTCTGAAAAATATGATGAGTCGGGATCATTATCAATATATGATGTCGACCACGAGTCACCGCATACTGCTAAATTACAGTTTGATACTTTAATCATTTGATTCCGGTGCATAGTCCCCGGCGATCAGGTTCTTCATTGTATCTTCAATCCAGCTTTGAAACCATTCAAGTTCCCAATACATTTCTATTTCGAGGTTCCATCCTAAATAATCGCATATTTTTTCTAAATCCATAGTAAGCATATCAGGTATATGATAACATTCTTGTCGTTTTCTGAATCTATTTATTTTATGATTTCTTGCCATAAGCTCGCGATGATATTCTATTATTTCGTTTTCGCGATCTAATGTAAAAATTTCCTTATATGAACTATGAAATAATGTATCTAGTTGCCACTTATATAATAATTCATTGTTGTTATATAACTTTTCAGCAAAGGCAATATTATTCTTATATAGTGTCTTCTTATATTCGTCATCGTTGTAATGATGATCGCGACAATGAATATCTATAGATTGTAATATAAAATCCCAACTTACAAGTTTTCGTTTACCATAAACATTAAAAAATAACCTAGCTTCGACGTCACTATCAGCAAGTTGACAATTTATTAATGTAATATCGTCTCTCTCCCATTTCTCTTCTATGTTCCATTGTCCATAACTTAACCCAAGAACACCTACATTAAAAGTTTGAGTAGATAACAATGCATTTAATCTAGGTAGGCTTTCCGGGTCATTTATAGGCTCCATAATTCTTATAAACTCATGGATAAACGGCCTTACTATGTTTCTTGTTTGCGAATCAGTGAAATCATTTTCTAAGATAAGGTCATACGGATCTGGATGCGGATCTTCGAGGTCCTTACAACCAAACGTAGAATCAACAATTGAATTTTGTTGTAAGATATAAGCCATTGGAGCGGCTAAAAAAGTATTACTATAACAATATACAAATTGTTTCATAGATTATGCAAATTCAAATAAACTTTCAAACGTTGTATTTTGTTGCGTTGCCTTTAGATCCCAATGCATAACACTTAGTAAATTACTAATTTTCTTATCAATTATGGCTTCTTCCATTGCTTTATGATCAAATGGTAACTCTTTAAACCATTCCGGCAAATGCAATTCATCAATTGGAAGTGCAATCGATGTCATTTTCATTGGGTTGTCGCGAAGTTTACATACAATAGTTTTCATTCCATCAATAACTTCTAAACTATGCCTGTCATTATATGCTCTTCGCAGTATATTCCAATTAATGCTTGCCTTTACATGTCCCACTCCGCATTTGCCCGTCTTATTGTATTCTTTAGTATAATGTGTTAGTTTATTAACACGTTTCGGAGTGCCTTTTTCCCATCCCGGACGTTCTTTAAACGTTTCTCTGAACTCGGTTATTGTTTTCAGTATTTCTTCTTCTTGGGTACCTTTTAATACAGATAATAATATATCTTCTAAAAACCGTTGCATAAACTCTGGTGTATCACTACGTTTAAGATCAAGTCCCATTGCCTTGAGCTTACCATCACTATCAATATCCTTACGATTACCTTCTTCGTCGTATACTAAAATACCATATCGTTTTTTAGTAATGAACAATCCACGTTCTCCACATAACTCTCTACCTGCTTTAATAATAGCACCATTGTCTCTACTTGTATGAAATGCATCTACCATAAATTCTGCAAATGTATTATTAACTTGATCTGATATTGCATCATATACTTCTATAACAGTATCTTTATTCCATACTATTTTTCCACTTGTAATATCGTTTTTCCATGCATCTGTTGCAGTAAAATAACAACTATCAGTATCACCATATATAATTGCATCACCAATATGATCATATTTGCCTGATATAAGTTCATTAACTTTACTTGCCATATGCTTTACAATACTTCGACCACTTAATGTAGTACTTTGTCCTAAACGCATATCAAAAAATCGTGAACCTGGATTTAACAAAGCACCATATAAACTATTCAAATTAATTTTCCTTACAGTTTGTCGCTTATCCCAAAATTCAATTTGTTCTTTGTTTTTATTAGCAATTGCTTCTTTAAGTTTAACCTGCATAGTTTGACGGTCAGCATACCAACGTTCAAGCAATCCTGGTATTATACCTTTTGTATCATACTTAAATATTACTCCGTTTGCTGTAATACACCAAGGCTTACCATTATTAAATATAAGTTCATATATTTCTGCACCAGTTAAACGCATAGTGTCACCATTAACAAACATTACATCTAGTTGGTGTTCTTTATCTTGCTTCATTACATATTCATATTCCAATGTTGAAAAGCGTGGTAACCATGCATCAGCAAAGCTCATTTTCTTTTCATCAAGCCCTTCAATCCGCCTGTCAATATAATCCTGAGTATAATAAGGATCAATATGTGCAACAATAGTTTCGGGACTCATATTTAATGCACGAATTGCTGATGGATATAGACTGTTAATATCCATTGAACCGACCCAATCATACAACCCAGGTTTTGGATATGCAACATATGCGCCAGCGGCTGAAGTATTTTCTCCATGATCTTTTTTATCATGTACTTGCATACCTAAACTATGTGCTTCATTAATAATTGCTTGGTCACTAATTGCTACCGCTCCTAACGTTGTTTTTAGTAATACTGTATTAGAATGTGCTAATACATTATGTAAATCTATGTAACGTAATTTTTTATCCATCTTAACAAGCATTTCGGTATCCTGCCTGTTATACGCAATAAACTTTTCATAATCATGATTATACAATTGGTCTAATGTACCTTCGTATGCAACTTTGTTTTCACCTAATTCAACCTCACCAATAAAATCTAATCTATATGAATGATGTTCGTGATATGTATTTTTCCTATATATTTGCAAATAATCTAAATGTACTCTACCTATTAAATCATATGTTTCTTGTAGACGCCCATACGATTCGTATTCACGTTTAATAGGATATTTTTGCCATAAACAAAATTCTCGTGTACGTTCTTTACCTAATAGCATTGCAACTCTGTTTACAGTATATGGTATATCATATCCTTCTGAGTTCCATCCACTTAATATGTCTGCGTCTTGTATAATTGCTAAAAAATGGTTTAATAATTCTTCTTCGTTGTCACAATGAAATGTGTCTTCAAACTTATCACAAATTTCAATTGATTGTTCGTTGGTAAGTCCTTTTGGGGGAGTAACAAATGTTATAAGTTTATCAATCCAGTCTAACCCTACTGTAATTGCAGTAATTTTTGCAAATGGATTAGAAGGATCGGCATATCCTCTTGCACTATCAAAGTCTACTTCGATATCAAAAAAGCATGTATTAAGCGTAGGTGTTGCTCCATCAATATAGTTTTCACTTAAACATTGAAAGATAGGATTTATATCACTTTCAAACAATACTTTGTTACCAAGTAACTTGCGTTCTTTTCTAAATGTTTTAGTATTATTGCATTGTACACGTTGTAAAGGATCTCCGTAAATGCTTTTAAATTTGCCTTTAGGATCCTTATAATAAAACGTATACTTGGCAGGGAGAGTTTTGTATTCTCTTGTTGAATTAGCTCGTTCAACAATTTGTATACAATCTTTATCTCTATCTAAAAACGCATCAATATAGCTCATAGTTTTTTATGCATGACATATGTATCTAATAATTGTACTACATTTTCCTTTGGTTGTAAACCTAAAAAATTCAGTATTCCGTGGAAGACTTCTTCGCCAACTTGACTGTATAAGTCACTGTAAAAAACATTGTAAATATCCCACCAATTTTCATTTATTGATGGCGGTATTATATCAATATAATTTAAACCCAAGTAATTTAAATATCCACCGGCATAGTTAAAATTATTTTCAAGTATTTGTTCTAACTCCGACTTATTAGCGTCAGGAGTTGATACTTCCCATCTTGATAATTTGCTCCAACTATGCTTTACACCAATATCAATTTTATTATAATAATTTTTAATTAATGAATTTATGTTAGCAGTATTTAAATCTTGTGATACTTTAGGTATGATTTTAACAACTTTAACATTTTCAAAAAATCGTAAAGTTGGTGTAATATCTAGGTGTAGTGCGGTTAAAAATATAGTATGTTTGTCACCAATTGCCCGATTAACTTGTGTTTTTATTTCTTCAGCGTGTTCGTATGCATTATCAATTTGCCAAAAATGATCTTGTTCTACTATATCTAATTCTAATGTATCAAAATCACTAATGCATTTTCCGCCTTCACCAAATGAAATTGGTTCATGATCATATACATGATTATGTATTAACGTGGCTAAAAAATCTCCGCCCATTCCTACTGGCGCCTGTACAATAATAGTAGGTTGTGTTACTATAAAATTATTATATAACCATGGATGAGTTAACACACTTGTCTCATTTCCACATTCTTTAATAAACGGGCTAAGAGTAGAATGTATGTTATCGACAAAATATTTTGTAGTAAACCAATATTTGTTTGCGTGGGGTTTTTCTAAATAAAATCGTTCTTTTAAGAAATGATATAGTAATGCTTGATGATAATTGTCTAATTCAATAAAGGGAGTAGTAGCATCAAATTCTACTCCCATTCTCTTCATAAAACTTATTGTAGTTCGTTCTATGCTTTGTTCATCTGTAATCATGCAGTTCGGCCGACTTGGGTAAGAATATCTTCAAGATCTTCCATATCATCTTTTGTTTTTTGTAAGTCTGCTTTAAATGCTACACGTATTGCTTTATTAAGAACAGACGGTTTAACATCTAATTCTTCGGCTACTGCATTAACAGTATCACGCAATCCTTCGCGCAGATCTGTTAGTTCTTGCGAAACTTGTATACCTTCACTGATTAGATGCTTTAATTTTGCAAGATCAGTTACTCCGTATGCTCTATTAGTCATATTATACCTTTAGGATTTATTAACTCACAGAATGTGAGCCAACTTATATTGTAACATATCGCCACTAATATGTCAAGTTTTATTTTGTTACAAAACCGTTTAGATAAGAAGTTTTTCCGTTCTTAACTAAAGCGGTCATAGTCTTTTTTCTATTTGTTCCGTCTTTTCTATATGAACAGTGAACCCATCCACTATTAGGACCTTCAGCAGGATTAAAAAATTCTAAGATAAGTTGATCAAAATCTAAATGATCTCTAACCCATGTTGCTAATTCAACATTAGGTAATCCATCAATTTCAAAGTCAACTGCTTCACCATTACAATGTTGGCTAGTTTTTGATCCGCCAACTGCTGTATTAAGTTTAGGACTTCGATATCCGCTGTTTACTCTAACTATTTTTCCATAGTGATCCCGGACAGGCTGGAGAATCATACGAGATACATTTGTAAGATTAACCAGATGCTCGGTGCCTGGCAAATTATCTATACCTTTGCGTATGGCTGTCATACTTTTTGTTAGTTCTCCAAGACTAAAATTTTTTGTTATTTTCATTTTATTTCTTTTTAGTTGCTGTTACTTTTATTGCTTCAGTTGTTGCTACCGCCGACTTTACTGCTGGCATAGCACGAGATCCAAACCAGAAACTGATAATAGCGGCAAATAGCCCTTCGGTTTGTTCGTCCCATACAACATCAAGAGTTGCGTTCAAATCACTACCAGTTTTAATCGCTTGATAAACTAATGTGACTTTAACTCCAATAAATGTTAAAAAGAAAACATAAGTTATAAACGGTCTTACAAATGCTCTTAAAGAATTTATAAATCCTGTTTGGTTTCCTAATGCAGTATCATGTGCCAGAAGCATCTTTTGTTCTTCAAAATCCTTCTTTGCCGCAAATGATTGGAGGTCTAATTCAACACCTTGCTTTTTAGCTTCAAGTTGAAGTTTAAGTTCTTCTGTTTTTTGTTTTTGTTCTTCTTTGCCTTTGAAATAATCTATTACACTTGGAACTGCCGATCCAGCAAAACCAAGCAAACTTCCTAAAATTGTAAGCATAATATTTTTATAATTTAATTGTTATTTTGGTTCTGCTTGCTGAATACCTGTCATCAGTGTTGATACTGATTCAAGTTTAGCAGAATGCATTTCATCTAATGTACTATGAGCCCAATTTGCTATTGCATCACGTCTAACTTCTGGCGCAGATTTTATTGCTGTTTGAGCCGATATTAATTTATTTTTTGTTAGCTCGAATTTTTCTTTAAATCCAGCTGGCCGTTCTTTGCCTCGAGCTATTCTATCATATGTAGATAATTGTTCATACTTGTCACTTAATTTGGTTATTACATTTTCAAAATCTTTTTTTGTATTCGGTCCTGCTAATACGTTGCCAGTTTTATCATATTGCACATTCAATAATTCATTGTTATCATGGCCAGTATCCCATGGGTTCTTAGTTTTTGTATTAAAAATACTGTTTAAAATTTTTCCTCCAAAAAATCCCATTGGAGTTTGGGTGCCCGAAAGGGCAGGAGTTTCAATGCTTGTAGGACGGGCTCCGTGAACTGGAACATCTGCTGATACTCGTGGATTTGTCTTTTGATTAATACTAATAATCTCCGGACTTAGTATGCGATCTATTAGTTTTTTTTGTTCTTCTAACGATTTTCCATTAGCAAATACTTTAGCTATTTGTTCAAATGCCATTCCTCTATGTACAGTAGCATTTTGATCAGCCGCAACTTTTCCTGAGACAACATCTGATCCATAATCAACTGCGGCATACAAATCGTTCCCCCACATAAGTGCATTTGCTATGCCACCTGTCGCGGCACCTAATGCAATATGAGCACCACCTTTTCTAAATATTCTACCTAAAAGTCCTTTAAGACCAGCACCTTGTGCTATGGGTGCAGAGGTAACTCCTTTTTGTAATGCTTGTGAAACTCTTTCTGCAAATTCTTTTTTGGTTATATTTTGTGCATGAAGATCAACTTGTGCTTTTTGTACAGCGAGAAACGTTTCTTGCCCTGCTTTATCCAGTTTCACTGCACCACCTGGGCCAATTGATCCTGCAACTTTTGAGGGTCCTGTTCCTGAAACTGGGCTTGCTGTTGCTACTGTTGGACTGCTTGGCTTCCATAAATCACCAAGAGCTCGTTCACCAGCGGCATATTGTGTAGCTTTTTTAAAACCTCTTGCTGTTTTGTTTGCTAACTTATTACCGAGATACATACCTGTTCCGACACCAGCAAGTGCGGCGGCATCTCCAACAGTCTCATCACTATCTTTGTCATGTGTATCTTTATCTATTACGTTGTAGGCATATCCTGCTCCAGCAACATTTCCACCGAGCTGGGCGCCTCGAGTAACACCTCGTGCGGCATATGTTGTGGGTGTGGCACCTGAAAGAGTACCAACTGCTCGACGTAGAAACGATGGTTTTAAAAGTGTTCCTGCCGGCCCTTCATCAAGTAATTCAAGGTCTAACGATTCAAACTCTTCAACTTTCACTTTACTATGCCTTTTTGGTATTCATTTTAATGCTGTTTAATTGGGCTAATTCGTTTTCAATTGATTCTGGCATTGTTGCTACTTCTTGCTCTGGTTCAACCATAGCTGATCCACTCATTTGAGGTAAATCGCCTTGACCAATTGACGCCTGTAAATATTCCAAATAATGTTTTACAGAACTTAAACGATCAGCGGCTTCAGTAATTTTTACTTGAAGCCAGGGTTGTACCTCATCACTATCGCTAATCATTTGATGAAGTTCAATAGCATACTTGGCAGTTTTATATAATTGCTCTTTTGCTACCCAACCGTCATCATCAGTAGCATCTAGTACACCTTCTTTTAATTCTTTTTCTTTCATAGATTCACCTACACGTTTTCCTTTTATAGATTCTTTTTTTACACGTTTTTGTACTTTGCTAAACAGATTGCTGTTGACACTTGCTACATTTCCAGCAGTCATTTCTTTTATAGTTCTTGATAAAGCATTCATACTACGATCCTTTAGTTTATATTATTTATGTAATTATATCGGTCCATGACATTTTATTCAACTTAAAACAATATTCATGAACTGGCCGATTTAGTTCATAATAATAATCAATCCGTTGTTTAATAAAATCATAATTGGGTCTTTCTAAATCCAACGCATCATATATGTCTAACACATATGCCTTGTTGTGTATTTTACTTTGATCAACTATAAAATCATATTCGTTTTCATTGTCTGCAATTTCAGCCTCGTGTCGTGACATCATACTATTTTTAATATCTGTAATACTTTCATTATTTTCACCAATTTTGTTAGTAGAAGTTGGATCAAATTCCATTGTAGCATAAAAATGTCTTTCTTTAAGTTCGGGCATGTTCCAATATGATTTAATTACAGCATCAATACCTAGTTCTTTTTTATGCTTAAAAATTTCTGCACCATCAAAACAATTTACATATAAAACTAAACAAGTTTCCTTTTTATCAAACCCTTTACATGCTTTCCAAAAACCTACAAAATCTTTCAATCCTTTTAAATTTATTTTATATTCAGGTGGTTTTGCCCTATCAAAAGTCAAATATATTTCAAATAATAGTTTGTTTATGGTAACAAAGTTCCATTCATCAGATATTCTATAATGTATTCCTAGAAAGCCTATGTATGGTGTAAACAAATATCTATGGTCATGTGGACAATCAGGGCTATGATTTAATAACCATGCAGTAAACTCTCCGTTGTTATGCCCGGGATTTGCAACAATAATTATTCTTTTATCCATTTGTATAATCTTTCAGCAATAAGTTTATGTCCTTCTTCGGTTGGATGACCTAAATCATGTAAGTAGTTGCTTAGATCGAATTCTCTATGTACACCAATAGCATCAAATATTTCATCTTCCCATATTTTTTCTTCGCCAACTTCATTTACTATATAGTTAATCATAGGATATGTACCAACTGTCTCCCAATCAATTAAGTTATCAATATTTAAAATTTCTTGCTGTATAAGTCCTTTCATTAACTTTGGAGGATGACACCATGCTGGTTTAACATAATGCTTTATTCCTAACGCTTTACAAGCCAATTGAAATTGTGCAACATGCATAAGATTTCGACTAATCATTTCTGTTTCGCAATGTTCTTCCTTGACATATGCTTCCCATGCAGGTAACATGTTTGGATGTTTACCATCTGATGTGTGCAAACTAATCCAATATCGGCCCATATGAATTAGTTCATGCGGTGATCTCCAAGGCTCAGATATCTTGTCTTGC
>Ga0302123_10002691_pt1 | contig 12049 bp, 10 predicted proteins | sample CB21_321_MG_FD_203109 | JGI IMG/M metagenome (GOLD analysis project Ga0302123, IMG submission 203109) | Marine microbial communities from Western Arctic Ocean, Canada - CB21_32.1 | ecosystem: Environmental > Aquatic > Marine > Oceanic | place: Canada: Western Arctic Ocean | collected 2017-09-28 | reverse complement strand
CGGCGATGATCACCTCGTCCCCGTCATCGACCGTCTGTATGCGGATGATGAAAGAGTCCGGCACCTCGTCCGCCCTCACGTGAATGCGCGGACTGCCCTCTGCCAGTTCGTGCTCAAGGTCCGCGGCAGTCATGCCCGCGACGGCCGGGTCCACCACTACCCTTAGCCCCTCCAGCATTCCCCGGTCCGGGAAGTCCCTCAGTTCGACTCCCGGCAGGTCGGTCAGAGCGGGCCGCACGTTAGCCGTGAGCCGTTCCTCGTAGCCCGTTAGGCGGGCCTCGTGGTCGGTTGTCAGCCACTCGCGCAGGGCCACGTAGGTGGCCACGACCGTCTGGCGGTCCATCTTCATCGACCGCCCGAACATTCGCGCGTGCTCGTACTCGAAGCCGATGAAGCTGTGCCGGTACGCCATGTGCACCAGTTCCTCGTTCGCCCCCAGCATCAACCCCGAAGTATTCAGGCCCTCGAAGTACTTGCCCCCGTAGGCCACTATGTCGGCGCCGCCCCGGGCATACAGGCTCAGCCTGTCGGTGGGGTACACCTGCCCGGCCGCGTCCACTATTAGCGGCAGGTCGTGGCTATGAGCCAGTTCAACGAGCCGACGGAACGGCACAATGTCCGTGCGTGTCTCCCGCTCTTCCGGGTCGTCGTACAGCCCACCGGCGAGGTAGTGAATACCGGCCGTGCGGTCCGTAATCGCAGCCTCAATATGCTCCTCGGTAGTGCCATCTTCTTCGCCTACTTCTACCAGCACGCCTCCCGGTATCGTCAGTGCCTTGTCATAAATCACCCGCAGTTGCCGCTGGATGATGAACTCGTTGGGCATGCCCGTTGTGTCCGGAATCTGCTCCATGCGGTCGGGGTGGTTGCGGGTGATGCAGGCGGCCGCACCGAGGGCCAGGGCGGCGGCTGCGCCCGGCGTCACCATGGCTGCGGGCACGTCCAGCATCTCGGCAATGCGATCGCCCGTCACCTCTACCAGCTCGCTCATCTTTACGTAGTCCCGCGCGGCATCGTCCATCGCCGCCCGCACCGTCTCCGACGGGTTGTTCCCGCCAATAGTCGTCGGGTGGCCATGAGCGTTGATGATGGGCGCAATGCCCAGCTCTTTCATTATTTCGCTGCGTCCAGTCATGGCTTGTTACCTCTGTGCGAAAGCTTCAATAACCCGGAGATACGCGCCCTTAACGTCGGAGTCCACCGCGAACGGCGCGACCACCGGCAGCGCCAGGCCCAGGGCCCGTCTGCGTTCGATTTCGTCACGGCATTCGGCGGCCGTGCCTACCACCGCGACCTGGCTCTGCATCTCAGTCGATATCGTCGCTGCCGCTGCATCTGTGTCGCCTGCTTCTAGCGCCGACTGTGCCTTGTCCATCTCGGCGCCAAACCCGGTCGAAACGAAGAAATTCCAGTAGTAGGGGTGAGAAGCGTACCCGGCAATCTGCAATTGCAGGCTCTTTCGAATTGCGGGCTCTTCATCTCCCGAAATGACGGCCGTGCGCACATACCCGGCCACGTCCACCGACGCCGGGTCGCGCCCGGCTCCTGTGGCAGCCTCGTGCAGCGTGGTGACAGACCCGGCGATGTACTGCGCCGACGTCCAGTTCAGCAGCACGCCGTTGGCCAACCGGCCCGTGAGCGCGATCATCTTCGGCCCCAGCGCGGCCACGTACACCGGTGTCGATACGTCCTTCGTCGCTCTGCCCAGCCTAGCCCCGGTCACCGAGAAGTGCTGCCCCTCTGCGTTGACCGTTTCACCGGCCAAAAGCCCTTTGATAATGCCCACCGTCTCTTCCATGCGGGCCAGCGGTCCTGAGTAGGGGATGCCGTGAATGTTCTCCACCACGGGGCCGTGCCCTGTACCGAGCCCGAGCACGAACCGGTCGCCCGAAACAGCCGCCAGCCCCGTCGCCGACATAGCAGTGACGGCCGGGGTGCGCGAGAAGATGGGCAGAATACCGGTGGCCAAACGCAGCTTTTTGGTGGCACCGGCAAAAGCCGCCAGCAGCGACAGCGCATCACGCCCGCCGCCCTCCGGCACCCACACCGACTCCACGCCAGCCGCCTCGGCGGCGACTGCGATCTCTATCAGGTCTGCCAGCGACAGCCTGGGGTCGTTCTCAATTCTGAATCCGAGTCTGGTAATCATGCGATTCAAAATATACACCGGGTCCTCGTCCCAAGGCCCGTCAGGACGGGCGACCAGACTGGGCGGCCAAGTGGCCACGATTGGTATAATTCGTGGCCCATGAGACTAAAAAATAAAGTCGCCCTCATAACCGGCAGCGCTAACGGCGTCGAAGGCCGAATGATGGGCATCGGCGGTGCAGCCGCAAGCATGTTCGCCCGAGAAGGCGCGGCCGTCGTTGTCGCTGATATCGACGATACGGTCGGTGAGCAGACGGCCTCCGGTATTCGTGCCGCGGGTGGCAAGGCACTGTTCGTCCATCTCGACGTGACCGAGGAGAACCAGTGGACGACCGCAGTCGATGCGGCGACCGGTGAGTTCGGCCCGGTAGACGTGCTGGTCAACAACGCTGGTATCGGCGTCCTGGCCGACATAGAAGAGACCACCGTAGAACTGTGGGACGCTCACCAGCAGGTGCACGGTCGCGGCACCTGGCTCGGTACCAGGACCGTCGCTCCGTCCATGAGAGCGCGGGGCGGCGGTTCGATCATCAACATCTCCTCCGTTCACGCCATGACCGGCAGCCCCACTCTGGCCGCCTACCATGCAGCCAAAGGCGCCGTTCGCAGCTTCACCAAGATGGCCGCCATTCAGTACGCTCCCGTCGGCATCCGGGTGAACTCGGTGCACCCCGGTTACGCCATGACTCCCATGACACAGCCCGGCTTTGAAGACGAGGTCATCGGCCCGCTGGTGATCTCTCGCATACCTATCGGCCGCTTCGCCTGCCCCGAAGAAATCGCCGCCGGGATACTTTTCCTGGCCTCGGACGAATCGTCGTACATCACCGGGTCCGAACTGGTCATCGACGGCGGGGTAACGGCCCAATAGTGCGGCGGGCCAGCAAAGTGACCAGCTCCATAAATTGACCACAAGACACCTATGATCAGGCCGGTAATCCTCGCTGGGGGCTCCGGTACCCGGCTCTGGCCGCTCTCCCGCGAGCACTATCCCAAGCAGTTCCTTTCGCTGCTGGGCGAAGGCACCATGCTGCAACAGGCAGTGCTGCGCTTGAACGCGGCAGGTGCGAACGGGCAGGCAGTAGCAAGCCCACTGGTGGTGTGCAATGACGACCACCGCTTCCTCGCCGTCGAGCAGCTCCAGGCCGTGGACAAGGCCCCCGAAGCGCTCATCCTGGAGCCGATGGGCAAAAACACGGCACCCGCGTTGACCCTGGCTGCGCTGTGGTCAGCCGAGCGCGACGATGACGCTACGCTGCTGGTTATGCCCGCCGACCACCACGTGGCCAACGCCGACGCTTTCGGCAAGGCGGCGTTGGAAGGGGACCGTCTGGCCCGCGAAGGCATGTTCGTCACATTCGGCGTGCCTCCCACCGGCCCGGAGACCGGCTACGGCTATATTCGCGTCACCGCCGACACTGAGCCCCTGGGTTCGGGACCGAACGCGAGCGCCAGGACGGTAGCCGAGTTCGTAGAAAAACCTGACATCGAGACAGCCAGGGGCTACCTGGCGACGGGCGAATACCTGTGGAATAGTGGCACCTTTATGATGCGTGCCTCGGTCTGGCTCAACCAGATAGAGACGCACAGGCCTGACATCGCCGCCGCGTGCCGGGCCGCCTATCTGGCTGGCACCGTCGATGGCGACTTTTTCCGGCCCGGTCTGGAAGAGTTCCGCCCCTGCCCTTCGGACTCCATCGACTACGCGGTAGCCGAGCGGGCCACCGGTCCCGGCGGCGTCGTCGCAGCAGTAGTCCCGTTGGACGCGGGCTGGTCCGACGTCGGTTCGTGGTCGGTCATCCAGGACCGTTCGACCCAAGACCAACGCGGCAACGTACTAAAAGGCGACGTGGTCACATACGACGTCGAGAACTCCTTGATGATCGGTGGGAATCGCCTGTTGGCCGGGGTCGGCATCAGAGACCTGGTCGTGGTGGAAACGCCCGACGCGGTGCTGATCGCGGGCAAGGGCCGGGATCAGGAAGTTCGGCAGGTAGTGGCCGAGCTTCGAGCCAGCGACCGTGACGAACAACTCGAACCCCGCAAAGTGCACCGGCCCTGGGGGACTTACGAGGTGATCGAAAGGGGCGAGGGCTTCCAGGTAAAGCACCTGACAGTGAAGCCAGGGTCGTCCCTTTCCTTGCAGCGCCACGAGCATCGAGCCGAGCACTGGGTGGTGGTGAGCGGAATCGCCGCTGTCGTGACCGACGGGAAGAAATACGAACTCAAGGAAAACCAGTCCACCTACGTACCCCAGGGCGTCAAGCACCGGCTGTCCAACCCCGGCGAGGTTCCCCTGGAAATAGTCGAAGTACAGACGGGCGGCTATCTCGGCGAAGACGACATCGAACGCTTCCAGGACGACTACAGGCGAGTTTGACGGGCGACCCGGTCTTCCAAATGCACGGCTGCAAATTTGATAGTTGACTCGCACGTCCACCTCTTCTCGCCGGAGATCATCCACCGGAGAGAGGCGCTAGTCGCCACCGACCGCACTTTTGCCGAGATGTACGCGGACCCGGCGGCCCGCATGGCCACTGCCGAGGATCTGCTCGGCGACATGGACGAAGATGGCGTAGACGTCTCTGTGGCGATGGGGATCGGCTGGTCCGACCCAGGCCTGGCCCGCGAGTCCAACGACTACATGGCAGAAGTAGTGCACCAACACCCCGAACGCATCGTCGGCTTCGGCACAGTCAACCCGGCAGGCTCAGGTGCCGCAAAGGGCGCAGCAAACGAAGTCGAACGGTGCGCAGGGCTCGGCCTTCGTGGCATCGGCGAGCTGCACCCCGATACCCAGGGCTTCGATCTGGCCGACCCGGCCGTGATGAGTCCAATACTCGACGTCCTCCGAGCGCACGACATGGCGCTGACCGTCCACTGTTCCGAGCCGGTCGGGCACGCCTACCCCGGCAAAGGCCGCACCACACCGGACAAAGTCATGGGGCTGGTCGCCATAGCGTCGGGCGTAAAGCTGCTGCTCGCCCACTGGGGCGGCGGTCTGCCCTTTTACGCCCTCATGCCAGAAGTCGCCGAGGCGCTGTCAAACGTCTACTTCGACACCGCCGCTTCGCCGTTTTTGTACGACCGACGAGTCTTCGAAGTAGCGTCCGCGGTTGTCGGCCCTGACCGCATTCTCGCCGCCAGCGACTACCCGCTCACGCCCTACTCGCGCGTCCGAAGCCAGATCGACAAGGCCGGCCTGTCAGGAGCTGACAGGGCCGCAGTGCTGGGCGAAACCGCCGCCGGGCTCTTCGGGCTAGGCTCATGGGCCGGGGACGCCTAGAAACAGGGGTCGAGGCCGAAGAGCCCTGATGCGCTATGGTATACTTCCGGCGCTTCGGACCCGCTGTAACGAGTCATGTGCTCCCATTGGGAACCAGGTGCGGGCCGAGAGACGTGAATGGAGTAAGAGGGGGCGAATTTTGCAAGGACACGGATACCCGAACTGCCACGCGTGCGAGGACGGCGATCTGCTGCCCCTCTCCGACTTCGGGAGCCAGGGTGCTCCCATCCACTACAAGGCGTGGGTTTGCAGCAACCCCGATTGCGGATACAACATCAAAATCCGCAACGGGGACGTCTACATCAACGAGCCCATCACCAACGGGACCGCTCACTCCCCGCGCATGCGCTAGGCGTCCACGCGCAGGGGAACCGGCAATGCAGGTTTCTCGTAGAAGAAACACATGAGAGTTTTTAGCACCCGAAAGCTCGGGTACGGCATGATGGCTGTTGGGGTGGTCGTGCTGGCCGCTCTCGGTTCCTACGTCGGCTACGGTGCCTACGGTCGTTCAAACCTCGATGACCTCAACTTCAACGTGGCCGAGGTCGAGCGCGTAACCGTCGCCTACACGGCCGAGGACGAGCCTTCCGTCGACCTCACCGATGCGTCGTCTACTGGCGAACCCGAACTCGCGGTCGTTGACGGCCTGGACCATTCACCGTTCAGTTCGGGTGCAGATGAGGGCGCAACGCTCGCACTGGAGTTGGAACCCACCGACGCCCCCCGGGCCACGCTGGCGTCCACCGGTGGCCTGGCGCGACATTACGCCGACATGTACACCGGTGCCGACCTGCACCCCAAGTACTGGCACGAACCCCTTCGAGCGGGCACCGATCTACGGTTAGCCCTGGGTCTGCCCGATGGCTTCGCGGCGGCCTCAGCCGACGACTACCGCCGCTTCGCCGAACCCAAAACAGTGGCAAGCAGGCTGCGCATCCCTTCCATCGACGTCGAGTCGGGTGTCAGCGAACTGGGCATACTCGACCTGGGCAACAGCCGGGCGTACGAGACCCCCGACAACACCGTGGGTCACATTCCCGACACGGCCGACCCTGGCGAACTGGGCAACGGTTGGTTCTTCGGGCACCTGGAAAGCCCATTTGCAGGCGAGGGCAATGTATTCCAGCGCCTGCCAGAGATCCCCCAGCTACTGAAGCACTTCTCAGAAGTGGGAGAGGGCGCAGTCTACGTGGTGGTGGAAAGCACCACCGGCGAGTATCTATACGAAGTCGTGGCCACCCAGGTTATGCATGCCGACGACCTGCGGCTGTACGAAACCGACGGCGTCTACATAACGCTCGTTACATGCGTCCCCAGGCTCGACTACAGCCACCGACTGCTCGTGACCGCCAAGCTGGTGGGCGTCCGGGCCTAGGTCGCTCTAACAGCCAGGGCGTCTCGGAGCGTCTGGATAAACGACTTCGCTGGCGTCGACAGCGTCTTGCCCCGCAGCGTGATAATCCCGGCCTGCTCCACCGGCAGCAGGTGCGCCAGGCCGACTACCCCCAGCTTCTCTTGATCTTCTGGGTCAATGGCTAATCGGGGTCCGACTGACACGCCCATCCCCAGCGCAACGTAGCGCTTAATCATGTCCATACTGTCGAGTTCGACGACGATCTCGTATTCCAGGCCTCGCCTGCGGAACTCGCTCTCCAGCATCACCCTGGTGTACGTGCCCTTGCCCATCATGATGAGCGGCCATCGCGCAATCTCGTCCAAGGAGGTCAACGGGGTCTCCAGCAGCGGGTGATCCGCTGGCGTTATCAGCACGCGCTCGTAGCCGAACAGCGGTTGAAAGTCGAACTCCACCCCGCGTTCAGGACCCGGCACCAGGCCCATATCCACCGTGCCCTCTTCGACCATGTGCACGACCTCTTCACGCCTGCCCGACAGGATGCGTAGGTGCGCGTGCGGGTGAGAACTAAGAAAAATGCGTACCACCCTGAGAAGCCTGTGGGGAATGATGTCGTGCGTCGAGGCCATGCGCACCGGGCTCTCGCGCTCGGCAAGGCCCGTGTCGGCGGCGAGAGAGTCGATGCCCTCTACCAACGGCTCCGCCAGTTCCGAGAGCGTAGCGCCCGCCGGGGTTAGCTGAATCGGCCGTTTTATGCGGTCAAAAAGCACGGTGCCCAGCTCTTTTTCTAGTTTTTTAATGTGAGTTGTTACGGTCGGCTGGCCCATTCCCAGCTCCTCGGCGGCCCGGGTGATGCTGCGCAGCCTCGCCGCCGTGGTGAAACTTCTCAACTCTCTCAACTCCATAGCACCCTCCTTATCAATCCCCTGGGTCTTCTTGCAGGCCTCATGCGAGGTTCAACATTCACGAATTAGATAATTATCATCCAGCAACATATGTAGACGCAATGTAAATATGGGCGGACAATTGATTGCATAGATCAGACGGGCCCGGAGCCCATAGAACATGAGGGCCAGAGGCCCAGAGAAGAAAGAAGACAGGGTAAGAGAAATGTTTAACAGGTTCATCGAAGCAATGCGCGAGACCACGGCTCCGTCCGGGTTCGAGAATTACCTGCGTTCACTGGGAGCCCGCCGGTCCGTCGGCGGCCCCACGATAGATGAAGCCCGCAGGGACTACCGCTCCGCTATGAAGCGCCGATAGCCATTACCAGACTGATTCGGCCGTAAGGCTGAATCGAACTTCGTAACAAACGGGAGCGTCCGCACAAGCGGGCGCTCCTTTTTTGTTGCCTTTCGCCTGCCCATTTGCTGACGGTCCAACTGGCGACTTGTGGCTCTCCATGATAATCTCGTGGAGCCGATGGCACCGGGCTTGCGGGGCGATCGGCCAGGGGAGCCAAACCACACTCGGGAGGACCGATCTGCGTCTGTTCGGAATAGGCCGAAAGAAAAAGGCCGAAAGCGCCATGACCAGGACCGCCCGTAGTTGGACGGGGCGCATATCGTCCCTGTTTCAGCGCGGACGGCTCGATGACAAACTGTGGGACGATCTGGAAGAGGCCCTCATCGCCGCCGACGTCGGCGTCTCCACCACCTTCGCGTTGCTGGAAAAAGTGCGCGACCGGATAGCGGAGGAACGAGTCTCCGACCCTGACGGTGCGCTGGCCGTGCTCCGGTCAGAGGTCGCCGCCATACTCGAAGCCGATGACAGTGCCGCCGAAGTAGACCGCTTGCTCGACCCGGCTGCGGGTCGGCGGCCCCTGGTCATTTTGATGGTCGGCGTCAATGGGGTGGGCAAAACCACCACAATTGCGAAACTGGCTCATCTTTACCAGTCGCGGGACATGGGCGTCGTCCTCGGTGCCGCAGACACCTTCCGGGCGGCAGCCATTGAGCAGTTGCAGGTCTGGGGGGCGAAACTCGACGTCCGTGTGGTCGCTCACAGCGCCAACGCGGACCCCGGAGCCGTCGCGTTCGACACCATTACTTCGGCGAAGGCGCAGGGTGCCGACGTCGCCATCATCGACACCGCCGGGCGTCTGCACACCAAAGCCAATCTCATGGAAGAGATCAAAAAGATCCGCCGTGTGGTGGAGCGAGCCGAAGGCGGGGACCTGCGGGTGGTCATGGTGCTGGACGCGACCACCGGCCAGAACGGGCTTCACCAGGCCCGGTCGTTCGTGGAGGCCGTCGATTGCGACGGAGTCGTACTCTCCAAGCTTGACGGCACCGCAAAGGGCGGCGTCGTTTTGGCCATCGTCTCGGAGCTTGGCTTACCGATCCTGTTCTTGGGCACTGGTGAACAATTAGACGACCTTGCGCCGTTCGACGCCGGGGCGTTCGCCGAAGCCCTCTTCTCGGCGAACGGGGACTAGCCCCTTTGCTAGACGCGGTCCTGTGGCTGATCGGGATCGAGGTCATTGGCCTGGTCGCCATACCGCTCGCCTACGTCGCCCTCGGCGGTCTCAAGGACAGGGGCCTGACCCTGGCCAAGCCGCTCGGCATGCTGCTCGTCGGCTACCTGGCGTGGATACTTAGCTCCGCCCACGTCCTGCCCTATGCCAGTTACGGCCCTGCGGTGGCGCTCATCTTGCTGGCGGCGGTCGCGGCCTTCGTGGTCTATCGGCGAGGTGAAGACCTGCTCGCCCACATCCGCAGCCAGTGGAAACCCCTGGTCGTCGCGGAAGTTGTCTTCCTCGCCGTCTTCATCGGGTGGACCCTCTACCGGGCATTCGACCCGGCCATAAGCCATACCGAACAGCCCATGGACCTGGCGTTCCTCAACGCAACCATGCGCACAGAATTTGCACCGCCCGAAGACCCGTGGCTGCGGGGCGAGTCGGTCAGCTACTACTATTTCGGCTATTGGATGCTCGGCGGCCTGGCCAACCTCACCGGCGCGGTATCGACAGTCGCTTACAACCTGTCACTCGCCCTCATCCCGGCCATGGCCGCCGCCGGGGCCGTGGGTCTTGTGTACAACTTAGTCACCGCGGCCGGGGGCAGGCTTAAGATCGCGCTTGCATCAGGCATTCTCGCGGCGGTCCTGCTGGTGGCGGCGGCAAACCTTGAGGGCGCCCTGGAGTTCATGCGGGCCAACGGCATGGGCTCCAGCCGATTTTGGGGCTGGTTAGCAATAGACGGACTGGACGGCCCTTCCCCCCAGCTAACAGAGAGCTGGCGGCCCAACGAGTTCTGGTGGTGGTGGCGCTCCAGCCGGGTTATCAACACCTTCGAGGGCGGGCAGGGAATCGACTTCACCATCCAGGAGTTCCCCTTCTTCTCCGCGCTACTTGGCGACCTGCACCCGCACTTCATGTCCCTACCGTTCGTCGTCGTTTTCCTATCCCTGTGCGCCAACTTTTTGGAGGCCGGCAAGCCCCTGGTCACTCGCGCTGGCAGCCTGGCCAATGTGTACCGGTGGCGCGGCCCTGTCGCTGCGGGCCGGGCATGGTCCCGGGGCTTCGCGCCCGGCCTGCCGTCGCTGCTTCTGCTCTCGCTCGTGCTCGGCGGCCTGGGCTTCGTCAACGCCTGGGACCTGCCTGTGTTCTCCGCGGTCTTCCTCGGCGTGGCTAGCTTCAGGGCGTACGCCGTACGGGGGCCGTCACTGCGCGAAATCGTCGCCTCGGCGCTGCCGGTGAGCGCAGTCGTCATCGGCCTGGCGTTCTTTCTGTACCTTCCCTACTTCGGTTCGATGCAGAGCCAGTTCTCCGGTATTCGCCCGGTGGTAGATGCAACCACCCGGCCCATTCACTTCATCGTCGTGTGGGGGCTGATGCTCGCCGCAGTCTTGCCCATGCTCGTGTCGGTCTTCTGGTCCACACGCCTTCAATCCGAATGGCGCAGGACGGCGTTTGCCGCGCTGATGATCGCGTTACTTCCCTTCATTGCGTGGCTGGGCGTGCTGGAATGGGGTTCACAGGGCGATGCCAGTGCGACCGGCAGGTTCGTCCAGTTGCTACCTTTAATGGTGCTCATAGGCGGCGGCGTCTACGCGGTGTTGTGGACGCTTAGGTCGGGGCATCGGGCGGTGCGAGGCAACGCATTCCCGCTGGCGCTGGCGGTGTTCGGCCTGCTGCTCTTGATCGGGCCGGAGTTGGTGTTCGTGGGCGACCAGTTCGGCAGCCGTATGAACACGGTGTTCAAGTTCTACTACCAGGCCTGGGTCTTACTGTCATTGGCCGGGGGCTTCGCGCTGTATTACTGGGTGTCCCGATTTGACGCCCTGGTGGGTTACAAGCGCGTGTTGGCAACCGTGTGGGCGGGGGCGTTCTGCGTACTGCTGGTCATTGCGCTCTACTACCCGGCGGCGGCCCTGGGCAGCAAGCCCAATCTGCCGAACGGTCCCGTCGGACTGGACGGACTCGCGCACCTGGCCAGCGGCAATACAGACGAGCTTGAGGCCATCCAGTTTCTCCGGACCGCTGCTAGTCGGGACTCAGGCATGGTCGAGGCGGTCGGCGGCTCGTATACCGAGTTCGGTCGCGTGTCCTCGGCTACCGGCATACCCACCGTACTGGGCTGGCCGGGTCACGAGCTACAGTGGCGGGGAACCTCTGCGTCGTTCGACGGGCGCGAGGAGGACATCAAACTCATCTACCAGTCCACCGACTTCGAGATCGTCAAGAACTTGCTCCACCGATACGACGTAGATTACGTGTACGTTGGCCCCAGGGAGCGCAGGACATACGGCACCGACGGGATAGACAAGTTCGACGAGTTTATGGAGAAGATCTTTTTAAATAGCACGGTGGTCATCTACCGGCTCCGGAGTTCGGGCTCTTGACGTCCCCAGTGCTGGACAGAGGGCTGGGCAGAGCGTTAGACGGGCTACTGGGCGAGATTCGCCGTTTCGCAAACGGCGACTGCGAAGACCGGCGACTGCGCTGGGCCGAACTAACGGCCTATGCCAGCCTCATAGCTGTCGCGGCCGGGATGCGGCTGTGGGACCTTGGCTCCCGCGCCCTGCACCACGACGAAAGCCTGCACGCGTACTTCTCATGGGAGCTATCCGAGGGGCGGGCCTTCGTGCACAACCCGATGATGCACGGCCCGCTCCAGTTCGAGGCCAACGCCGGGGTGTTCTTTTTGTTCGGGGCGACCGACTTCACCGCGCGCATCCTGTACGTCATCGCCGGAGTGGCCATCGTCGCCGTGCCGTACTTGCTGAGACGACGCCTCGGGCGCATCGGTGCAGTG
>Ga0302123_10002688_pt1 | contig 12064 bp, 4 predicted proteins | sample CB21_321_MG_FD_203109 | JGI IMG/M metagenome (GOLD analysis project Ga0302123, IMG submission 203109) | Marine microbial communities from Western Arctic Ocean, Canada - CB21_32.1 | ecosystem: Environmental > Aquatic > Marine > Oceanic | place: Canada: Western Arctic Ocean | collected 2017-09-28 | reverse complement strand
CATAACCGATCCACGTGCTAGCTTCTTCTCGAACATGCGGGCCAGTGCATCTAGGTTGGCACGTACGTCTTGACGCATCTCAGCTTCAATCTGCGCTTGTTCTGCCATTTCTTTAGCGGCTAACGCGGCATCACGTTTACGGAACATCTCAACATAGTCAGTGCTTTCAATCCTTTGTATCTCGCGTATTTCTTTAGCGAGGGTCTCGTCTATCCACTTATTTGTCTCTGGCGATAAGTTAGCTTTAGCCCAATCAAGCACTTGTTGCGCGGGTTTGTTACCCATGCCTTGGAAGAAATCAACTTCAGCTTGAGGCGTATCAGGAGTTTTACGGAATTGTGAGGTGACGTTCGCTACATCAAAGATAGCCATGTATAGACCGTCAGTGGGGCGAGGAACCTTACCTAAATACGTTGCCACAGCCCTACCCAACTTATCACGTGCTGTTGTACCTTGGGTTAGTAGTGTAAGTATCTTTAGTTTGTCGTTGGGCGTAGTTCTTTCCTTGCCCACAATTGCGCTAAACTCTTGGCTAGTCTGCGCTGCAAATTGTCTGACTGGTTCTGGCTGTTGGTCAAACCGCTCAGTAAGTTGTTTATCTGCTTCCGCCCTAGTAGGAGCTAACGCAGGTGTAGTTTTCTTTGCCTCCAGTACAGGCGTGACTTTACGCGTCGTAGAGGTTGTCTTCTTCTTCGCTGAATCTTTTGTAGTAACTTGCTTTGGTGTGGTAGTTGACTCAGGCAGCGCAGCAGGCGCGTCAGATACCAGTTTCTTCTTTGCCGCTACCCTACGTACGGGTTTCTTAGCCGTAGCTTTCTTCTTAGTCTCACGCTTTGGCGTTTCTATTTTTGGTAGCGCGATTGGTTCTGGTGGGTCTAGTGCAGATTGCTGTGCTCCTTCTCCTCGTACAGAATCGCTAGTGCGTCGTTCAGCATCTGCCACTCTTCTTCTTCTAGGTGGCGTAAGCCCTTCGGTACTTGGCTGGGCGGTAACAGTGGCAGGTGTGGCCCCCCCAAATGGTCTAGGAATTTGAACGCTAGCTCCACTTGTTGTTGGCTGAGCTGTCCTAGTCGTCCCATTGGTGCCTCCTTCAGCAGGTGCAGTGCGCTTACGCGACTGAGGTTGGAATAACTCAAGCTGTGCTTCTGGCACGCCCTCAAGTTTCCGAGCTACATTCAGCCGAGTTTGTTCAGGTACTTTGCTGTTGTTAGCGAATGCAACAAACTGTTCGCGGATCGTAGGATCGTTAAGGTCTTTACCTCCTGCGCGTTTTCGTATTGGTGCCTTTGGCGCGATACCAAGGTCATCCATAAATTCTTTTGTTATTGTATTTGGAGCAGGTGGTGTCTCCTTTACAGGTGGCGTCTTCTTACGGCCCATACCAGGGAACGACACCTGTGACGGGGTAACAGATTTATCTGTACGCTCTGGAATACGTGCTTCTATGCCCTCAAGTTGTGTAGCCTCTGGTGGAGATTTAATGGTTTCAGGTTCTGGTTCAGCAAGCACTTCTTGGACTTTTAATCGTGGTGGGCGTTTACGTTTAATTTCACCAACATGAGTTTTAATTGCACGTTCTTCGCGGTTTGTAAGTTTGGTCTTAGGATTTACTTTCACCGCAAGCGAATCAGGTTTAATACCTTCAGCTTCAAGTGCCTTCACAAATACTTTTTGAGTATTGACGATACTGCTTGTAGACGAGCCACGGAGCACTTTTTCGAGCACTGCCGTACGCCTACCACCCGCATCTTTGTATTGTTGCTGTCGTCCACGTATATTGTTTAGTTCTGTCTCTGCTACTGCATCCGCTTGTAGCATAGCTTCGATCTCAGCGATCTCGGCATCGTCAATCTCCATCTTATCCAGACGGTCGATCATATCCTCTTGCACGGGGGTAGGTTGTGCGGGTGCCGCCACAGGCTCTGTAATGCTCTCCTGCTGTGGTACTCGTTCTGCCCCCTGTGATTCTAACTGTCCACGCAGTGCCGCCTCTGGGCGGGCCTCACGCGCTTCTTGTAGCTCACGTGTAAACAGATCAGGTTGTGCGGCTTCAGCACTGGCCTGCTCAAAGGTAGCTTCATCGCCACGGTCAGCCGCTTCTAGTGCTTGAGCTTCTAGCGCGGATGTTTCTGCCTCACGTGCTAACGTCTCAGCCTCTATAGGGTCAGTCTCTGGAAGTATTATACCTTCTACGTCGCTTGCTACGTCGCTTGCTACGTCGCTTGAAGAATCGGTCGCGGATCGTTTTACAGCGCGTCCTCTAACAAAAAAGTCTACTACGCCTTGGACAATGACACCTGCACCGCCACCTGCAATGGCTTCGTCGATTATGCCTGCGTCTAATAATTCTTTCTCGGGGTTATAGCCCTGTTCATTCATGTTCTGTAGGAACGCGGCGGCGGCTTCCTGGGCGGCTTCTGCTCCACCTGTAGCCAACGCGCTACGTATTTTACTACCACCTTCTTCGACAGTTTTACCGCCGATTTTGCCCATGAGCTTAGTCGCGCCCGGAACTTTTAAAATTCGACCTAAAGGTATTATTTCAAGAGAACCGATTGCGGCACCCCATAGAGTAGCGACATTACGTTCTTCTTCAGTAGCATTTGCGGCACGTGCCCGTTCACTCGCTTCACCCGCACCTGCACCGACACCAATACCAGCAGCAGTAAGTAGACCCGCTCCACTTGCAGCAAGCGCACCCGCACCTAAAGCACCTGCACCATACGTAGCACCTGCGGCGGCACCGAGCGCACCAACAACAGAACCTAAACCAGAGGATATTTTGTAGGATAAAGCGTCTTGATCCCCGCCTTCTGGACGTAGGTAATCAGCGGCAGATTGTATCTTTTCACGAGCGGCAAGTTCGTTTTCTTCTTCAAGCAACGCGGCACCGCCAAGCGCCGCCATCTCTCCAGTGTTAACAACACCAGAACCAAAGCCCGACATAATATTTCCAATAAACCCTGACTCTTCGGAAGAACTCCGATCTATACCTCTATAGGTAGACGCAAGTTGACTTCCAAGAGAAGAACTAAGTTCATCGCTTTGCCCCTGCATCTGTGCTTGAATAGCGGCAATAACTTGTTCTCTAGTCGCTCCTTCAGGACCTTCTAATTCGTAAGTTCTTCCATCAGGCCCTTGAATGCTATACAGCGGCATATATTGTTCCCCCTATGGTTTAACAGTCAGAGGACCAAAGCCGTTGGCATTCAACCCTGGGGTAGGACCAGTAGGTAGATTACCTAAAGATATATCTTCTCCTTGATATAACCTTAACGCTAAAGCTTCAACTTCGTTGAAACTTAGTCCGTTGTCAGAGCTCATTTCAAAGTAACTATTAGCACGTATTTGAAGTGCTTTATAGGCCGCATCATAAGCATCGATGGCGGCAGAATCATCAGGGTTTGCTTGTACAGCAGTCGTTGCGTTTTGTAATCTTCTATCTGATTCAGCCAAGTCCTTAAATATATCAGTTTTCTGTCTTTGTAAGTCTGTTAAAAGCGTTAGACCTCGTTGAGAGGCATCGGAGGATTCTATTGCTTGCCGTAAAGCGCGGGTATGATTTATTTCAGCCGCGTCCAAGCGGTTTCTTATATTATCTGCATCGGCGGCATAGTCTAATCTTGCCTGTTCCATAGAGACTTGAAGGTCTTGATTACTTGTGGATGCTAAAACTTGAGAGGCTTGCCTACGATTAGCCATAACTTGCGCATAAATATCATCACCAGAGGACTGCGCTGACTTGGCAATATCCAAATCCATGTCCATTGCGCTCTTCTCGATGTTTAAACGACTCAATAATCGGTCGCGGGACGATTTTTCTTGTGCTGAGCGTTCATCTGCCATGCCCTGAGAACCGCCAGCCATAGTTTGTCCAAACGAACCACCACCTGCTGTACCGCGTAAGAATGCCGAAATCTCTTGATCCCATAACTTTTTGGGGTCTTGTTGGCTAACGTCCATAGCCTTGAGTTGTTCAAGGTGGTCATTCATTGTATCGCGTTTTTCATCGCGTCCGAGGAACGTAGCGGCATCATCACGTGCATCTGTTCTTGCAGCATTAGGGTTTTGTAGTGATTCTAATCCTAACCCTGTTTGTTCAAGAATGTTTTCCCCTCTAGCTCCTGCACCAGACACGTCAATAATTGGAGCAGTTAACTGGTTTTCTTGCAACATTGCTGCAAGGCCAGTTTCAGTAGTAGTTTCAGCAGGGCTAGTTTCATCAGTAGTTCTAGGTGGTTTAGGTACCCCTGTAGTATCGAATTGGTTACGTCTATTACTCGCTGATCTGTCTTGAAGATCATATTCTCCTGGCCCCGGCCTAGGGGTACTAGCTTCAGCACCTTTTTCTTCAAACTCTGCCGTTTCGATTTGTCCAGAAAGAATGTTACGAATACGTTCGTCACTCATTACCATTGCAGAACGTCTGACCCATGGGTTAGTTTTCTTTAACCTTTCACGATACGCATCAATATCGGCTTGAGTAACTTCTCCACCTTCTTGAAATGCAACTATACCACCTGCCGCCATGCGCATTGGAGCCTGACCCTGTTGACGTTGTGCTAATGCACCAAGTCCAGATTGCACTTGTTGCATCTGTTGAGGACTTGGTGCGCCTTGTTTAGCCACACGCTGCATGTTTTTCTGTTGTTTCTTTTGCGCATTCTGCATGATCCCCGCCGTTTGATTGGTAAGGTCTTGCTTAGTCATCTCAAGTAACTGACGTTCTTTTTGCTGTTTGATGGTCTGAGGGTCTTGTTCCATCTCCAACTGCACTTTACGCATAGCATCGTCTTTTTCAGACTTCAGGCGTTGTAGTGCTAACAGATCAAGAAGTTCTTGATTGGCCGCATATCGTTGCTGTAGTGCTTGAGGATTGCCTCGGTACGCGTCTACGCGTTGTGCAATATCTTGATCAATCGCCATTTCTTATCTTCCTGTTCAGCCGTACTACCTATTAGAAAGGTGTATCCAATAATGGGTCTAAGAAGGGGGTCATATCGACTGGAGTTAAACCGTCACGGGCTGGGATGGAGGCCAAGGGAAAGACGGTGTGGGCCCCGGTATCCTTGGTGCCTCCATATCCCCAAGCCATTAGCTTTGTTCAGGCTTGTGCTGAGGCGTTATTACCTCGGGATCGTAAGTACCCGGTACTGCTGGCTGTGTACCCGGCAAAAACACTTTGCTAAGCAAGTCATATACACCACCAGAACCGGATAAAAAGTCTGATAATGCGCTAGGTTGCGCATAAGAATATGATTGTGCGCCAATAGGGAGTCCTTGTAGTAACGACTGTTGGTACTGCGTTTGTTTGTATGGGAAATCTCGTTCTTCCTCGAACTGCAGTCGGTCTGCTGTAATACCTTCTTGCTCAATGTTTCGCTGTAACTGTCCAGCCTGTACTTGATTAGCCAATGCTTGCAAGCCGAATTGGTTTGCGAGACCTTGCGCTTGCTGCCCCCGCTGTTGTTCTGTGTTGAATTGCCCCTGCGCTTGTTGGAACGCTTGGTTATACCCTTGGCCTGTAACATTTGCCATATTAGACAACATAGCGCGAGTAAGCGCTGAATCAGCCAATGCGTGTCTTGTACCACCATAGGCACCAGCTTTAGTAAGCCGCCCTGCTTGTTCAACGCGTGCCTTTTCAGTTTGCTTACGCAGTTTGTCAAGTTGTGGCTGTAAAGCTGCATTCAGGTACGGGTTCATGTACTGTTGTGCAGTACCCTGTTGCGTAAAAGATTGTGGCTGGTAATTGCCCATTTGCTCTGTTGGAACTGTTAGCCCTGCAATACCTTGAAACGCTTGGTTTTGTAGGTTTGATTGCCCCGCAGTAAGAGGTCCTGAATAACCCTGATAGTTTTCATTGGCGAGTGCGGCACCCTTACCAAGCATGGACGTTACATATGGGCCTGCCCAGTTGGATAAGGAAGATTCCCTACCTGTTTCTTGCCCTATAATAGATTCAACCATTTCTCACCTCACACTGGTAATACAGTTTTAGGGTTAATCTCTTTACCCTGTTTTTTATTGCCTGTACGTTCTTTTCGTACTCGGCCCATCATTTGTTCTAAAACTTTTGCCCCTGCATCGGAGTTACCGTTACCAAGGTGACTGACAACATCAGCGGGAATAACAAATTCACCATCACTTAGACGTGCTTCTTGATGTCTACCAATCCGTGCAGGTACTCTATCTGCCATACCATCTGTGCTACCGTTCAAATACTTTCCCTTTTCTAACCCAGCAATTCCACCTGCCGCCATTTGTTGTGATTGAGAACCCCCTCGCCGATTGGCAGGTGGGCGGCGTATGTTACTTTTTGATAACTCAGCAGCCTGTGCTGCCATACGTTTATCTGCGACTGCTATATCATCGTCTTCGGCTACATACTGCGTATCAGTAAAGTATCTACGACCAGAGCTACCGGGGCGTCTATTAGGCTCATACATCATTCGGGCTTCTCTACCCGTACCTTGTGATCCTGTAAGTGCTCCAAGCCCTGTGGGTGCAAAAAAGTCCATTGGACGGGAAGAACCGCCTGACATTTCTTCGCCCAGCATTTGAGGAATTTGTGTTCGTTGGGCGCGTAAAGCGGGAATACCGCCTTGATACCCTGTGGGTTGGATTTGTGGTTGACCCGCGCTTGATTGACTACCTAAGTACCCTAAACCCATTGAGCCGAGGCGTACAATGCCCTCGGGGCTTGTAAAATAATCTGTTGCACTACTACCTGCTTCGGATATACCTTCACCAAAACTACCTACTAGATCACTAAACCATCCCATCATGAAGCTCCAATTATATTTAACAACTTATCAGTTGTATCGTCTACTTGTCCACCCTTTGCATACGGACTAGGAAACATTCCTGCTTGCTGAGGATTAGCAAATATGCTGTTAAAGTCGTAAATGTAGCGTAAATTTAACGGGTCGGGTTGTTTGACAGTAACTTGTTGCCCCGCAGCATCGGGGGCTTGCAACGCTTGCTGTAGGAACTGACGACCTCCAGCACGTAGTGCTTCGTCTTCAATATTAGTAACAATGTTCTGTTCCATTTTGGTAATAGCATCCGTTGTTTGGTCCCGATTTTGATCTATTGTATTAATTAAATTCGTTTCAGTATCGCTTATTGTGTCAGTTAAATTCGTTTCAGTATCACTTATTACATCATATACACCTGTCGGTGCGTAGATCGAAGTATCTGCAACTTGATCATAAACTTGATCCCCAGCAAGCAATTGTTCCAGAAGTGTCTGGTCATCTATAGTAATCTGCCCATCGCCAGTAACATCGTACTGGGCAAATAAATCTTGCTGGTTTTCTTCTATAACCTGTTGCCCAGCGATAAGATCAATAACAAAATCAATATCAGTCTGAGTTACTTCCGCCGCAGGTTTACCTACAAGGTTACTTACTGCATCAATATCTTCAGTAAGACCTTTCTCTACATCAGTAATTTGATCGCCAATGTCGTCTACGTCTTCTTTTACGCCCTCAACGTCTTCTTTTACGCCCTCAACGCCTTCTTTTACGCCCTCAACGCCTTCTTTTACGCCCTCAACATCGTCGATTACCGCATCGATTTTATCGCGCAGGCGATCTTCAGTTAGACCAATCTCGTCTAGTAGGGCGTCCTTTGTAACGCCCATATCAGTAGCTAGTTTATCAATAGCAGCTTGTAAGGCTTCGTCGCGTGTAGCACCTGCCTCTAACTCCGCGTATACACCTGTGGCATCTTTAGATTCGTCTACGTCTGTGTTCGGGTCATCCGGTACCGCAGGGGAACCCATGATTTGGTTAAACACATTAAATGTAGCCGTAGGCATATATGTGCGTAGCGCGTCCATTTGTGCAGACTGGAACCCTGCGCCGTCATTTTCAGCATCGAAATCAAATTCATACTGCCCAACAAACCGATCAATGTCTTCCTGCGCTACGTCTACAAGACCTAACTCTTCGTATGCTGCACGGACCTCACCTACGTCGAAGTAACGTGGGTCTACATATTCGTCAATAGCGGCCTTTTGAGTAACTTGGTAGTTCTTGTCGTTTAGCTGCCCCGTAAAGTCTGCGACCTCTTGGTCTGCCGGATTGTACCCAATCTCACTAAAGAACTCTTCTGCTTCATCGGAAGTAATTTGGCGTGGGTCTACATACGCTCCGATAGCACTTGTTTGTACTTCCTCTGTTTTAGAAGCAACGAACTGCGCGATTTCTTCTGGAGTAGCCGTATAGTTCGTATCCGCAAAGAATTGCGTAGCCTCATCTACAGTAGTCGCAAGTGGATCATACTCAGTACGTGCTGCGTCCAACCGCTCTGTCTGGAACGTATCAGCCTCACTTTGTCCAACATACGCAGCCGCTAGAGCATCTGTTAGTGTAAGCCCCTCTTCGTCAGCAATAGCTTGTACTTCTGCACGCGTTACTTGCCGTGGGTCTATATATTTAGAGATAACATCTTGTTGTGTGGTCTCTTTGACTTGCGCAACAAATTGCGCAACTTGTTCGTCTGTTGGGTCGTTGTACCCAAGGTCTGCAAAGAACTGTCGCGCTTCTTCGTCGGTGACTTGTCGTGGGTCTACATACTCGCCAATTGCTTCGGCTTGCTGCTCTTCACGTACTTGTCCTGTAAAGCGTGCAACTTCTTCATCAGATGGGTCGTAGCCCAGTGCAGTTAAGAACTCTCGTGCTTCGTCTGCATCGGTATAACGTGGGTCTACAAACGCAGCAATAGCTTCCTTCTGCGTCTCTTCAGTTGTTGCGCCCACATACGCTTCAATTTCTTCTTTAGTAGGCGTAAACCCAAGATCATTGAAGAATTGTTTAGCTTCATCATATGTTGTTACAAATGGATCAGCGTACTCAAACGCAAATTCTTGTTGCCCAGATTCAAACTCTGCATCACCTTGTCCTACAAATTCTGCAATCTGTTCCGCAGTTGGTTCGGGTATGCCTTGCGCAGCCAATGCAGCGCGGGCTTCTGCTTCAGTAACTTGGCGTGGGTCTACATAAGTACCAATTGCGGTATCTTGGCCTGTAGCAAAGTCTGCATCGCCTTGTCCTATGTACGCTTGTACTTCTTCGTCGGTCGGTGTGTAACCTTGATCTTCAAAAAACGCTTCAGCTTCCGCTTCAGTAACTTGACGTGGGTCTACATAAGTACCGACTGCGCTGTCTTGTCCAGTTTCAAAACTGTTACCACCCTGACCCATATACGCTTGTACTTCAGCGTCGGAAGGCGTGTAGCCTTGATCTGAGAAAAAGGCTCTAGCTTCTGCTTCTGTTACCTGACGTGGGTCTATATAACCAACAACATCATTACCTGTGGTAGCTTCAAATTCTTTATCGCCCTGTGCAATACGTGCTGAAACTTCTGCATCAGTGGGCGTATAGCCTTGTGAGGCAAACATTTCACGGACTTCAGCGTCTGTAGTAGCCCGTGGATCAGCAAAGCTAGTAATATTAGATTCTGCGCTTTTTTGTGTATCCGCACTGGTACCTTGCGCAACATATTGCGCAACTTCTGCATCACTAGGTGAGTATCCTTGTGCATCAAATGCGGCTCGGGCTTCAGCTTCAGAAACCATACGTGGGTCTACAAACGTACTAACTGCTGAACCTTGATCAGTTTCAAATGTATCCGTGCCTTGGCCTGCAAACTGAGCAATTTGAGCGTCGGTTGCATCGTAGCCAAGCCCGCCAAAGAAGGCTTCAGCTTCAGCAGTAGTAACCTGTCGTGGGTCTACATAGGATGTTACGTTAGCATTTGTTTCAAAGTTGGCTCCACCTTGCCCTATAAACTCGGCAAGATCGGCATCAGAAGGTTCAAAATTTTGGTTTGCAAACAGTGCTGTAGCTTCAGCATTAGTTACTTGACGTGGGTCTACATAAGTACCAATTGCGGCTTCTTGAGTAGATTCAGCAACATTTCCTACATAAGACGCAACTTCTGCATCAGAAGGGTTATACCCCAAAGCGGCAAACATAGCCCGTGCCTCACCTTCGTTGGTGTATCCGGGTCCAAGTTCTAGTCCAATTTGTTCAAGTACATCAGTTTCATGCCCCGCAGGACCTTGTCCTACGTACTCTTGTGCTTGTTCTTCGGTAAGTGTTACGCCCTGCGCTGCTGCCGCTGCAATGACTTCTTGTGCATCCACGTAACGATCATCCACGTAACGATCAATGTTAGCATCAAGCTCGCTTTGACCCCCTTCTTGCACATACGAGTCAATTTCCGCTTGAGTTGGGCTGTAATCTGGGTTGGCATTAATAAATGCTTCGGTAGCTTCGGCTTGGTTAACATAGTTTTCTGGCTGTACTTGGCTAAGAATATTAGTACGGATCGTTGGATCGGTAACACCAAGGTTGTCTAACGCAGTATTTGCTGCGGTTACGTCACCACTTTCAATGGCTCCACGAACATCAGGGTCTACGGCTGATACAAAGTTAGAGTACATATCTCCAACTTGGCTAACACCGTAGGCACCACCAGATACTGGACCACCAACTAAGAAGCCCATAAAGGCTGCACCAGCAACCTCGCTAGAGATGTCAATACTAGAGTCTATCTGATGTAAATTACCTTCGCGGTATGCGGTAGCAAGACCTTCTTCGAGAGCTTCAGTTAAGCCCTCTTTAATCATGATAGTAGCGCCAGTTTTAGCGCGGCTAGCAAGCGCGTCTATTCCAGCCGCAACAAATCCAGTGGCTACTCCTTTATCTCCAAGAAGAGCTTTCTCCAAGGCCATGCCACCGATACCCATTGTAGCGGCGGTTATTGTAGCGGCTACTGTACCTGTTTGCACAGCCAGTTTCATCGCATATTTTTCGGCTTCTTCTTGAGTAAATAGCTGTCCTGTTTCTGGGTTAGGCGAAGCTAAAGCAACTGCTAGTGCGCGATCATAGGCTTCAGAAGCAGAGCCACCATAGCTTTCTGTAATATCAGTAATTGCTGCCGCAGTAAGACCAGTGCGTGCTGCCATACGTGTAGACAGCGTACGACCCATAGCCATTGCCGTACCTTTAGCGCCAAGGGTAGCAAAACCACCAATAGCAAGTGGTACAAGTTCTTGTAGTGCTTCAACACCAATATACTCAGAGATAAATGCACTGGGGTGCGTAGCTGCGGCACCTGCAATAGTAGCTACTTTATCAAATGCTCGTTCGTACCATGCGGCATCTTCTGGTAAATCAGACTCCGCGTTCATCATGGCTTCGAGTTTGCCTAGTTCTTCTTTGTACTCTTCAGTGTTACCTGCGGTACCAATGTCTTGTAGTTGTTGCGCAAATTTACCAAGTGATGTACTATCTGGCGCTATGCCAAACAGTGTAGACATACCATTAAAGGCATCTAAAATACCGCCTCCAGCTTTCATGGCATTGGCAAGGAAGTTCTGAGCATTAAACCCAAGAAACTCGGTATCAGTGCTTTCTGCCCAGTTAAGAGCATTTTGAGCCGTATCTATTAAAGCATCAGACCATCCAAGACTTTCTTGTACTTGGTCCCACGTAGTGCCTTCTTGAACGGCGGTAAAAACTATATCTGCCTGTTGCTTTTTAGTCATGTACTCGTCATTACCAGTAGTAATAATAACGCTTAAAGGTTGTGTGTTTGTATTGGTATTTCCGTCTTTATCAACCCAGTCATATGCAATAGGCTCTCCTGCGGTGTTTACCACTAACCTCCTAGTTACCCAACCTGCTTCGGAGTCCCAACGAGTCATTTCTTCTGGCATTTTCCACTCTATGCCAGATGCAGTATATGTAATGACGGCTGCACCAGAGACGACATCCGAAGCGGTAACGCCATCTCCTAATGAAATTACGCTACCGTCTTCACTATTACCACGAATAAATTGATCTAATGCCAATGCTTCTTCGGCGGTAGCAGGAGTTCCTTCCGCTACTTCACGCATGTCGTAGCCGGTTCTATCAAGAATAGCTAAAGCGTCTGCGGTTAAAGGCTGTCCTGTTTGATAGGTATTGCTTGGATCAGAACCAATAGCTTCGACCCACTGATTAAATACAGCTTCTTGAAGTTCAGTGTTGTTTGATAGTTCTTGTAA
>Ga0302123_10002686_pt1 | contig 12070 bp, 6 predicted proteins | sample CB21_321_MG_FD_203109 | JGI IMG/M metagenome (GOLD analysis project Ga0302123, IMG submission 203109) | Marine microbial communities from Western Arctic Ocean, Canada - CB21_32.1 | ecosystem: Environmental > Aquatic > Marine > Oceanic | place: Canada: Western Arctic Ocean | collected 2017-09-28 | reverse complement strand
TACTCACGCGGCTCAGCACCCTCTTCGTCCGGCACCACGATGACCCTGCGCATCCCCTTAACGATGCTGCCGGTCTTCACCACGCCGTCAATCTCGGTAATAACTGCTGTCTCCCTCGGCTTTCTGGCCTCGAATAACTCCACCACCCGCGGCAATCCACCGGTAATATCCTTGGTCTTCGTCGTCTCTCTAGGGATCTTTGCCAGTATCTCACCGGCCGTCACCGGCTGGGCATCGCTCACCATGAGATGCGCATGCGACGGCATGTTGTACTTGCGCTCGATCTTGCCGTTCTGGCCCCGGATCTCGATCAGCGGTTGCCTCTTCTCGTCGGGCGACTCCACGATGATCAGCCGAGACAACCCGGTCACCTCGTCCACGTCTTCGCGCACCGTCACGCCCTCGGCGATTTCTTTGAAACGAACCACCCCCGGCACCTCGGTGACAATCGAGAACGTGTAGGGATCCCACTCGATCATCCCCTGCCCCTGCTCCACCTGCTGGCCATCGGAAACCTTCAGATGCGCACCGTACACGACCGGATACCGCTCGCGGTCGTGGCCCTTGGCGTCCTGCACCACGAGCGACCCGGTCCGGTTCATGACAACAAGGCTGCCGTCCTGTGCCTTGACCCACTTGATGCCATTAAACCGAGCGGTGCCGTCGTGCTTCGCCTCCAACGTGGACTGGGACGACACCCGCGACGCCGTGCCGCCAATGTGAAAGGTTCGCATCGTCAGCTGCGTGCCAGGCTCACCAATCGACTGGGCCGCAATCACCCCCACCGCGAGACCGAGTTCGGTCAACTCGCCCGTGGAGAGGTCTCGACCGTAGCACTTCGCACAGACCCCACGCCGAGCCGCGCACGTCAGCACCGACCGAATCTTCACCTTTTCCACACCCGAATCCTCGACCAGCGAGGCCAGCTCCTCGGTGATGAGTTCGCTGGCCTTCGCGATCGATTCACCGCTGAACGGGTCGTTGATATCCTCAAGGGCAACTCGACCCAAGATCCGGTCGCGCAACGGCTCGATGACCTCACCGCTCTCGACGATGGCCCGAGACTCGATTCCGTCAAGCGTCTCGCAGTCAATCGTCGAAATGATGACGTCTTGCGCCACGTCGACGAGCCGCCGGGTGAGATACCCCGAGTCCGCCGTCTTGAGGGCAGTGTCCGCCAGCCCCTTCCGGGCGCCGTGCGTCGAGATGAAATACTGCTGCACCGTGAGCCCTTCGCGGAAGTTGGAGGTAATCGGAATCTCGATGATCGCGCCCGACGGCTTGGCCATCAGCCCGCGCATCCCGGCCAGTTGTCGAATCTGCTGCTTACTGCCGCGTGCGCCCGAGTCGGCCATGATGTAAACGGCGTTAAAGTCCCCCCCCTCCTCGTGATGCTCCATCTCACTGAACATCGCGTCGGCAACCTTCTCGGTCGCGTCCGACCAGATCGCAATGACCTTGTTGTAGCGCTCGCCGTTCGTGATCGCCCCTTCCAAGTATTGCTGCTCGACCCGCAGAACCTCGTCGTTTGATTCTTTGACCAGCAATTCCTTCTGAGCCGGCACGATGAGGTCGTCGATGCCAATCGATAGACCGGACCGGGTCGCGTAGCCGAACCCGAGGTTCTTGAGACCATCCAGCATATCGACAGTTTTGGTCACGCCGTGTCGGAGATAGCAGTATTGGACGAGCTGAGCGAGCCCTTTCTTCTTGAGTAACCCGTTGATATACGGCAGCCCGTCAGGCAGCGAGCTGTTGAAGATGGCGCGCCCGACGGTGGTATTGATGACTTTCTTCTCGATCTGCTGTACCTCGGTCCGGAGCACATCCTGGTCGTCGCGGGCCGCGGTCAGGTCCATGAACTCGCCGCTCACCCGTAGCCGGATCGGGCTCAAGGTCTCAACCTCGCCTGCCATGAGCGCCAGCTGGACATCGTCAGTGGTGCCGAACACCCGACCTTCCCCCTTCGCGTCGCGCTTGGACTTGGTCAGGTAGTAGCAGCCAAGCACGATGTCCTGCGACGGGACCGTGATCGGCGCGCCATTGGCCGGCGAGAGGATGTTCTTGGACGACTTCATCAGCACCGAGGCTTCAATCTGTGCTTCGGGGGCCAGTGGAATGTGTACCGCCATCTGGTCGCCGTCGAAGTCGGCGTTGAACGCCGTGCAGACCAGCGGATGAATCCGAATCGCCTTGCCCTCGACGAGCACCGGTTCGAATGCCTGGATCCCGAGTCGATGCAGCGTCGGCGCGCGGTTCAGCAGCACCGGGTGCTCGTGAATCACCTCTTCGAGAACGTCCCAGACATCGGGGAGTTGCTGCTCGACCATCTCCTTGGCCTGCTTGATGGTCGCGACCAGCCCGCGCTTCTCGAGCTTGTTGTAAATAAACGGTTTAAACAACTCAAGGGCCATCTTCTTCGGGAGCCCGCACTGGTGCAGCTGCAGCTCTGGACCGACAACGATGACCGACCGGCCCGAGTAGTCGACCCGCTTGCCCAGCAGGTTCTGTCGGAACCGCCCCTGTTTCCCTTTGAGCGTATCGGACAGCGACTTGAGTGGCCGGTTGTTGGCGCCGCGCAGCACGCGACCGCGGCGCCCGTTGTCGAAGAGAGCGTCGACCGCCTCCTGCAGCATCCGCTTTTCGTTCCGGATGATGACATCGGGCGCTTTGAGCTCCATCAGCTTCTTCAGCCGATTGTTGCGGTTGATCACCCGTCGGTACAAATCGTTCAAGTCCGAGGTCGCGAACCGCCCGCCGTCGAGTGGTACGAGGGGACGCAACTCAGGCGGAATGACCGGGAGGATATCCAGAATCATCCACTCGGGCCGGTTGGTCGACTTACGGAACGACCCGACGACCTTGAGTCGCTTGGCGACCTTCAGCTTCTTCTGAACAGAAATCTCGGTGCGCATCTGTTCACGCAGCACCACGGCGAGCTCCTCGATGTCAGAACGCTTGAGCAACTCCTTGATCGCCTCGGCACCCATCTGCGCCCGAAAATTTGGCCCGTAGTCCGCCCTGGCCTTGCGAAACTGCTCCTCGGTCAGTAACTCGTTCGGCTTAAACTCGCCATCCCCTGGGTCGATGACCACATAGGCCTCAAAATAGAGGATCCGCTCGAGGTCGCGGAGCGTAATGTCGAGCAGGTGACCGATCCGACTCGGCAAGCCCTTGAAAAACCAGACATGGCTGACCGGGGTGGCCAGGGTGATGTGCCCTAAACGCTCGCGGCGGACCTTGGCCTGGGTGACCTCAACCCCGCACTTGTCACAGATCACTCCCCGGTGCTTCATGCGCTTGTACTTGCCGCATAAGCACTCCCAGTCGGTAACAGGGCCAAAGATCTTCGCGCAGAACAACCCGTCCCGCTCCGGTTTGAACGTCCGATAGTTGATGGTCTCCGGCTTGGTGACCTCGCCATGGGACCAAGATCGGATTCGTTCGGGCGATGCCAGGCTGATCCGGATGGCATCAAAATCGGCCGTCAGCGAGCTGCGTTCAGAGAAACTAGGTCTCATGGATTACCTTCACTCCTTCAGGCCTTGTCGAGCGCTAATTCGGCGTCGGCGTCGGCGTCAACTCCTGGCGTCGCGTCCGGTTCAGGCAACGCCTTCGTCGGTCGCGTCTTGAGCAACTCCACATCGAGGCACAGCGCCTGGAGCTCTCGGATCAGGACGTTGAACGACTCGGGCAGCCCCGGCGTGAACGACGCGTCGCCCTTGACGATTGCCTCGTAGATCTTGGCTCGTCCGGTCACGTCGTCCGACTTGGCGGTCAAGAGCTCCTGGAGGATGTGCGCCGCGCCATAGGCCTCGAGCGCCCAGACCTCCATCTCGCCGAACCGCTGTCCACCGAACTGCGCCTTCCCGCCCAACGGCTGCTGGGTGATGAGCGAGTAGGGACCGATCGACCGCGCGTGGATCTTGTCATCGACCAGGTGGGACAGCTTCAACATGTAGATATAGCCAACCGTCACGCTCTGCTCGAACTCCTCACCCGTCATGCCGTCGATGAGCCGACTCTTACCGCTAGTTGGTAGCCCGGCCTTCTCGAGCCACCCCTTAATTTCCGACTCCCTGGCGCCGTCGAACACGGGAGTCGCGAAGTGCAACCCTAGCGCCCCCGCGGCCCATCCCAGGTGGGTCTCCAAGATCTGCCCGACGTTCATGCGAGAAGGCACACCAAGCGGATTGAGCACGATCTCAACAGGCGTGCCGTCTGGCAGATACGGCATGTCCTCTTCAGGCAGCACCCTGGCGATGACGCCCTTGTTGCCATGACGCCCGGCCATCTTGTCGCCAACTGACAGTTTACGCTTCATCGCGACGTAGACCTTGACGAGCTTGATGACCCCGGGAGGCAGCTCGTCGCCGCGACGAACCTTCTCCTTTTTCTCCTCGAACATCTGGCGGATCACGTCGACTTGCCGCTCGGTCCGCTCCTCGAGCGTCCGCCGCGCGCTCTCGAGTTCTCCGTCCCTCCCGACGAGCCGGATCCCGGTGATTGCCTGATATGAAAGCTTGCGCAACTCGTCCGGTGTCAGCGCAGCGCCCTTGGGCAGCAGCTTCTCGCGGCCGTGCTCGTCGAACAGGTCAGCCCCGAGAGTCTGGCCGTCGAGCATCAACGAAAGCCGCTTCTTGACCTCCTCGTGCAGAATCCGGACCTCGTCCTCGAGATTCCTCTCCATCAAGTCGAGCTCGTCAGCCTCGATGGCCTTGGCCCGGTCGTCCTTCTCGATTCCCTTGCGGGAGAAGATCTTGACGCCGACGATGATGCCGTCGATCCCGGGCGGGCACAGCAGCGACGCGTCCCGCACGTCACCAGCCTTTTCGCCGAAGATGGCCCGCAGGAGCTTCTCCTCCGGTGTCAGTTGGGTCTCGCCCTTCGGAGTGACCTTGCCAATCAGGATGTCAGAGGGTTTCACGTAGGCCCCGATCCTGATGATGCCGCTGTCGTCGAGATCTGTCAGGAAGCCCTCCGACACGTTCGGGATGTCCCGGGTGATTTCCTCGGGCCCCAGCTTGGTGTCCCGCGACTCGGTCTCGAACTCCTCAATGTGGATCGAGGTGTAGTAGTCCTCCTTGACCATCCGCTCGGACACCAGGATGGCGTCCTCGAAGTTGTAGCCGCGCCACGGCATGAACGCGACCAGCACGTTCTGGCCAAGCGCCAACTCACCCAACTCGGTGCAGGGCCCGTCAGCCAGCACCTGCCCCTTGGCCACCTTCTCCCCGACCCGCACGATCGGTTTCTGATTAATGCAGGTATTCTGGTTTGACCGGCGGAACTTGGTCAGGTTGTAGATATCCGCGCCCATCTCACGAGACATCTCGCCGGCTTCGCCCTCCACTCGGACCACAACGCGCTGGGAATCGACATAGTCGACAGCCCCACTCCGGCGGGTCACGACGACGGCGCCCGAGTCGCGGGCCGTGATGTACTCCATCCCCGTTCCAACGAACGGCGCGCGCGCGCGCAGCAGCGGCACCGCCTGCCGTTGCATGTTCGAGCCCATCAGCGCCCGGTTGGCGTCATCGTGCTCCAGGAACGGGATAAGCGACGCGGCCACCGACACCAACTGCTTCGGCGAAACGTCGATGAAGTCGATCTTCTCGCGCTGTGTGAGGAGGAATTCGCCAGCCTGGCGCGCGTTGACGCGCGAGTCAGTCAGGTTGCCATCCTCGTCGAGACTGGCGTTCGCCTGCGCAATGATGTACCGGTCCTCTTCCCACGCAGAGAGATAGAACGAGTAGGGGGCGAATTCGGCAACCTTTTTCTTGCGGCCCTTGGCGGCCGCACTCGCCTTCTCCGCTTCCGCCGCTTCGACCACGTCGCCCAGCTTTAACCGGGTGCCCCCACCGTTGCTGACCTGCACGAAGTCGGCCGCACGGTTCTCCATGACACGGCGATAGGGCGACTCGATGAACCCGAACTCGTTGATCCGGGCATAGCAGGCCAACGACGATATCAACCCGATGTTGGGACCTTCCGGCGTCTCGATCGGACAGATACGACCGTAGTGTGTCGGATGAACGTCACGCACTTCGAACCCGGCCCGTTCACGCGACAGCCCGCCGGGTCCCAGGGCCGAGAGCCGACGTTTGTGTGTTACCTCGGACAGCGGGTTTGTCTGGTCCATGAACTGGGAGAGCTGGGACGACCCGAAGAACTCCCGAATCGCCGCCATGACCGGTTTGGCGTTGATCAGGTCATGCGGCATCGCCGTCGCCATCTCCTGATAGACGGACATCTTCTCCTTGATCGCCCGCTCCATCCGGACTAGCCCGATGCGAAACTGGTTCTCCAGCAGCTCGCCGACCGACCGCACCCTCCGGTTCCCGAGATGGTCGATGTCGTCAGCATTCATCGGGTTGCTACGTAACCCAAGTAGATACTTGATGGCGGCGTAGAAGTCCGTCGGATGCAGCACCTTCTCGTCGAGCGGCGTGTCGAGACCAAGCTTGGTATTGAGCTTCAACCGCCCGACGCGCGAGAAGTCGTATTTCTGCGCGTTGAAGAACATGTTCTCGAACAGTGAGCGTGAGCTGTCGAGCGTCGGCGGGTCCCCCGGACGCAGGCGGCGATAGATCTCGATCAGCGCCTCTTCGTGTGTATGAACGGTGTCCTTGCGCAACGTCATCGACAGCACCGAGCCAATTTCGTCGCGTTCCGGGAAGAAGAGATCAAGCTCATCGACCCGCTTCTCCTGCGCCATCGACACATCCCGCGGCGTCAACTCCTCATTGGCCTCGAGGATGACCTCACCCGTTGACGGGTCGATGACATCGCTCGCCGCGTACGCGCCCTCGAGCTCGGCTGGGGACAATTCCACCCACCGGACCCTCGCCTTCTTCAGCGCGGCGACCGCCGACGCACTGATCTTCTTTCCGGCGCCGATTTTGTGCTTGGGATCCACCACGATCTGCGTGGCAGCCCGCCGCCCAACGAGTGTCTCGCTCACCGCCCACTTGGGCGGATCGTCACGTAGCGAGACTCGATCCACGTCATAGAATGTCCGGATAACCTCGTCGGCGCCACGCAGACCCAGGGCACGTAGGAAGACCGAGGCCAGGAACTTTCGTTTCCGGTCGATCCGGACATGCAAGAGGTTCTTCGTGTCGTACTCGAACTCGACCCAGGACCCTCGATAGGGGATGATCTGCGCGACGAAGAGTTGCCGGTCCTCCGAGTGAAAAAACGCGCCTGGAGACCGATGCAACTGGGACACGACGACACGCTCGGTGCCGTTGATGATGAAGGTCCCTTTGTCGGTCATCAGTGGGACATCACCAAAATAGACTTCCTGCTCCTTGATGTCCCGGATCGTCTTCACTCCGGTCTCGGGGTCTTTGTTCCAGACGACCAACCGGATCGTTACCTTGAGCGGCACGGCATACGTCATGCCAGCCTCCTGGCACTCCTCGACGTCGTACTTCAGCTTCAGCCCGACGGTGTTTTCACAGATGTCGCACACAACACCCCTGGCGTTGTTGGAGGTTCCGCACTGCAGACAGACAACCTCGTGCCCGCCGTAGGGTTCAGCCACGAGGGTCGTTCCGCACGAGGAGCACGGCTGGCGGAGTTGATGCAAACCGGTCAGACGCCCACACTTGCATTCCCAGTTCCCGATCGAGTACTCGATAAACTCCAGAGAAGAGTTCTCGCGAAAGTCACTGATCGGAAACACCGACTTGAACACCGACTGCAGCCCTGAGTCGTCCCGCTCGGACGCCAGACGGGTCATCTGCAGAAAACGTTCGTAGGATTTCTTTTGGATCTCGATGAGGTTCGGAATCGGGATCGTCGTCTTGATCTTCGAAAAATCGATACGCTCCCGATAAACGTTCTTGGGCTGACTCTGCATTCTGCAACACCCTCGGAACTAGCGAGGCTTCGCCTCAAACAGCCTGGGACAATCTGAAAGCACCACGTGACTACGCATCGCTGGGCAGTCTCTCTCACAGCCCGCGATCGTGGTCAACGGGGCACAGAGGACGCCGGCGACTACTTCAACTCGGCCTTTGCACCGGCATCCTCGAACTTCTTCACAATTGCTTCGGCCTCATCCTTGGGGATGCCTTCCTTGACCGCCTGCGGCGCGCCCTCGACCAGATCCTTGGCCTCCTTGAGACCCAGGCTGGTAACCTCGCGGACGGCCTTGATCACGTTGATTTTCTTGGCACCGAAGTCGAGGAGCATCACCGTAAACTCCGTCTGCTCCTCGGCTGCCTCTCCGGGCGCACCCGGTGCAACGGCGCCCGCCACGGCAACCGGCATCGCCGCGGCAGCCGAGACACCGAGCTCCTCCTCGAGCGTCTTGACCAGCTGGGAGAGCTCCAGCACCGAGATTCCCTTGATGTACTCGACAACCTGTTCCTGCGTCACGTCAGCCATGGCATCTCACTCCTACTCTGTTGCTACGGGTCGACTCGAACGCCGCCCCGTGAGGTTCTGCGATTACTCCGATTTCTTCTTTTCCACCTGGACGAGCACGCTGAGGAAGTCACGTGGCACGGCGCTCAGCACCCGCACCAGCTGGGTCGCCGGCGCCTGCAGCAGCATCAACAAAGTGGCCTGCAGTACCGGCTTGCTGGGCAACTTGGCGAGGCTCTCAACCTCGTCTGGCGCGAGCTGCCGCCCATCAACCATGGCGGTCTTCACCCTGAGCTCGGGCGCATCCTTCTGGAAGGCGACGAGGGCCTTGGCCAGCCCCACCGGGTCGTCCTCGCTGAAGGCGATCGCCGTTGTGCCCGAAAACGAATCCCGCAGCGGCTCGAACGCGGTGCCAATCACCGCGCGTTGAGCAAGCGTGTTCTTCACGACGCGGTAGACACCACTCGCCGCACGCATCTGACGCCGCAACTCGGTGACCCTCGGCACATCCAAGCCGGTGAAGTCGAGCAGAATCATGCTCTCCGCGTTGGCCATGGCCTCGCCGAGCTCTTTAACCGCTTCTTCCTTGGCGCTTCTACTGACCGGCATCTGACTCTGTATCCTTTTACGACCCGGCACCGCCGCTGCGAGCCAGATCTGCTAGCAGGCAGCAGGCGACGCCCAGGGCTTCTCCTGACCTCCGCCTCGCTGCCGTGTACGTGCCCGGTATCTCGACTCGGAACACTACTCCTTAGCCACCAGCGCATCCACATTGGAAGCGTCGACCTTAATCCCGGGACCCATCGTCGACGACACGGTCACGCTCCGAACGTATTTGCCCTTCGCCGCCGACGGCTTGGCGCGCACGACGCTGGCGATCAGTGCCTCCCCGTTTTCGACCAACCGGTCGGACTCGAACGAAGACTTCCCAATCGGCGCGTGCACAACACCCGCTTTGTCAGCGCGATACGCAACCTTACCGGCCTTGATTTCCTTCACGGCCTGGGCCACGTCGAAGGTCACGGTGCCCGTCTTCGGATTCGGCATCAGCCCACGGGGCCCGAGCACCCTGCCCAGCTTGCCAACCACGCGCATCATATCGGGTGTGGCGATCACGGCGTCAAACTCCAACCAGCCACCCTGGATGCGCTCGACCATTTCCTCCCCGCCCACGACATCGGCGCCAGCGTCCTCGGCTTCCTTTTGCTTCTCGCCACCAGCCACCACCAGCACGCGCCTGGAGCGACCAAGCCCGTGCGGGAGAATTATCGTGCCCCGCACCATCTGGTCAGCGTGCTTGGGATCTACGCCCAACCGGAGCGCCATTTCCACCGACTCGTCGAATCCGGCGTAGCGCACCTGCTGCACAAGCGATATCGCCTCTTTGAGGCCGTAGACTCGATCCTCGACCTGTTCGGCTGCCGCCCTGAACTTCTTGCCGTTCTTCATTTGCTTACGTGGGGTCCTACCCACACCCCGGCTCGTCGCTTGCGGGGGCCCAACGCCCCGCGCCGCTTCCTCGCGGGCGCGCATGTGCGCGCCGTTACTCTCGTGGGGTCCTACCCCACACCCCGGCTCGTCGCTTGCGGGGGCCCAACGCCCCGCGCCACTCCCAGCGGGCGCGTATCGTCGTGCGCCTTCAGCCCTCTATTTCTATCCCCATCGACCTCGCGGTGCCAGAAACGACCAGTACCGCCCCCGCCAGGCTGTTGCAGTTGAGATCTGGCATCTTTGTTTTCGCTATCTCCTGAACCTGTTCAGCCGTCACCGTGCCGACCTTTGTGCGGTTCGGCTCGCCGGACCCCTTAGCGATGTTCGCTGCGCGCTTCAACAGTACCGCGGCGGGCGGGGTCTTCGTGATGAAGCTCAGTGTCCGATCCGCGTAGATCGTCACAACCGCCGGGATGATGAGCCCTTCCTGACTGGCGGTCTTGGCGTTGAAGGCCTTGCAGAACTCCATGATGTTCACGCCGTGCGGGCCAAGCGCCGTTCCGACCGGGGGTGCGGGTGTCGCCTTGCCCGCAGCGATCTGGAGCTTGACCATGCCGATGACCTTCTTTGCCATTCAGTACGACCTCTGAAAAACTGCTCTACCAGGCACTTGACTGGAAGCGAGCGAAGCCATCCGGCTCCCTCGTGCCCCCCTGCGTTCATTCACGTGCGCCTTCCCACGCGAACTACGGCGAGGTCTCGCCGAAGCCTTGGCGAAGGCGGACTGACTCCTGGCTTCTCCAGCATGCGCTTCCATGCGCTTCTCTACAGCTTCTCGACCTGCAGGAAGTCGAGTTCGACCGGTGTCGACCGCCCAAAGATTGTCACCATCACCTTCACCGTGTTCCGATCCAGATTGAGGTCGTCAACGACACCGTTGAAGCTGGTGAACGGCCCTTCGTTGATGCGCACCTGGTCGCCCTTCTCGAACGAGTACTTTGGCTTCGGCTTCTCGGCGGCAACGGTCACCTGATGGAGAATCTGGTCGACCTCCTCATGTGTGAGCGGGGTCGGCTTCGACCCAGCGCCGACGAACCCGGTCACCTTCGGAGTATTTCGAACCACGTGCCACGCCTGGTCCGACATCTGCATTTCGACCAGGATGTACCCGGGAAAGAATCGCTTCGAGCTGACCACACGCTTGCCGCCGCGCATCTCGACGACGTCCTCGGTCGGGATGAGAATCTCGCCGATCTCAGACTGCAGACCATAGGCCTGCACGCGCTGCTCAAGTGACTCGGACACCTTGTTCTCGAAGCCCGAGTAGGTGTGCACGATGTACCACTGTTTGGTGATGACGTCGGTCATTGCACTTTAATCGAACGACTCAAAGAGGAGCCCGGCCAGTCGGTTCAGGACCAAGTCGATGCTCCACAGATAGAGACCAAAAAAGACTGATGTCAGAATCACGACGAGCGTTGTCGCGTAGACCTCCTTGCGAGTCGGCCACGTGACCCGCTCCATCTCATTCTTGACCTGCGCGAGAAACACCCGCGACCGACCGACCCACCCGGTCAGGCTCGACGAGACCTCTCTAACGTGCTCCAGTCGTGCTGTCTTAGCCAACTAAGTCCGATCCCTTCACCACCACCTAGACGGGGAACCCGAGAGCCCCACTCCGCGCCCGCAAGGCGCGCAGTGCGCGCCATTCCCGTTACGCATGGTCCACAACGAGTAATAGGTCTCGCCCCTCCATTATTCCACCAGCGGGACCACCGCCCCGGGGTGATTGGCAGGCCAGGAGGGAATCGAACCCCCAACCCCCGGTTTTGGAGACCGGTGCTCTGCCAATTGAGCTACTGGCCTGTGCCATGCGCCACGCGCACCCGTTGACCGTCCGGGCAGCCCTGTATCTACTTCGACTCCCGATGCACAGTATGCGTGCGACACCACCGGCAGTATTTCTTTAACTCCAACTTACCTGTCGTCGTCCGCTTGTTCTTCGTCGTGCTGTAGTTGCGCCGCTTGCAGTCAATGCACGCGAGCGAAATGATGGTCCGCATGGTCCTATTTAGTTACTTGTTTCGTGAACATCGGGAATTATCGAACCGCCGCTCTTACATTCCCGGCCAAGTGCTACTCGATGATTTCGGTGACGGCGCCGGACCCGACCGTGCGCCCGCCTTCCCGGATAGCGAACCGCAGCCCCTTTTCGATGGCCACCGGCGTGATCAGCTCCACGACCATCGCCACATTGTCCCCC
>Ga0302123_10002685_pt1 | contig 12071 bp, 12 predicted proteins | sample CB21_321_MG_FD_203109 | JGI IMG/M metagenome (GOLD analysis project Ga0302123, IMG submission 203109) | Marine microbial communities from Western Arctic Ocean, Canada - CB21_32.1 | ecosystem: Environmental > Aquatic > Marine > Oceanic | place: Canada: Western Arctic Ocean | collected 2017-09-28 | reverse complement strand
ATGTCACCCACACGCGCGGCCCGCTGGTCACGGAAAAATCCTTTTGCACCCGGCCGCCATAATGAATTGGCCTGGCGCGCCACGAACACTGGTGCTGGCATGGGCATGATTAGCGGCTGGTAGGTCGGCGCCTGCAAGGGGTTTTCAATATGCGCCAATGGCAATTGTTCGCCAATATTGGTGACCCGGTCATAGGTCGACGCGCATGCCCCGAGCAAAAGCAACGAGGCCATGACGGTCAGGCGACGCAAAGGTGGGGTCATTGGGATGAGTGGAAAGCGTTTCATGAGAACCTCAGAAAAAAATGGCATTAGACAGAAGCGCGTGCTCTTCAGTTTTGTGCATGAACAAGGGTTTTACGCAGATCGATACGTACTTGGCCGGCGCCGTAGACGGTGCCTTCAACCGTTTTGTGGGTTTGGGTATTCACCACTTGGACTGATTCGCCCGCACCGGCATCCGCCAGGGCCCTGCCAACGGCCGTCAGGACAATGCCCGGCGCTTCGACGATTATCAGAACGGTTTCTCCTTTGGCGATCACCACGGGGCGTTGGACGTCGGTGCTGCGCACCGGCTCGTTAATCCGCAGGGGCCGTTTTGGCGACTGACCGGCCAGACCGGTGTATGCGGTAATCATGTTTGACCGCATGCGATCCACCCGCATATCAGTCCAACCCAGATCGGCATCAGTGATCACACCACCCACAGCCACGGCGCGGATCAACACGGGGATCTCGATGACTTCATAAGCGCGACCGCGCACGGCCACGCGCACCGCTGCCGGGTCACCCGCAGGGGCTACCAAAATGGCGGAGAAGTTCCCGCGGGTGGGATCAAAATTCAGATTTTCCACAGCCACAGCGTTGCCAGCACCTCGGGGCACGTACATGGCGAAGGAAGAATTCGAAATTTCCGGGCCCATGTTGCGCTGGGATGTGGCGCTTAGGGCATTGGCCAAAATGTTCAAGATCAAGGTGCGGGGCACCAAATCTCCTGCCCGTTCCACGGTAAGGCCAGTGGCCCCGTCCGGTGTCCAATCAATGCCGTTGGCATTGGCGATCGCGGCAATGTTCCGGACCGCCAGGGTCATGGATTGTCCGGGGGCGGGTGCGGCGGAGACACGAACATCCGCCACTGCACCGGCGTCGGTGAAAAGGTCACCAAGGGTAACCCAGGGCCCGTCAACAATGATCGGCCTAGGGCGAGGTGTGTCGGCTTTGGCAGCCTCGGCGGCCAGGGTCGCGGTTGCGAACACCACGACGGTGAGGAATAGAATTTTGACGGCTCGCATGATCATCATTTCAAGCGTTCCTAACGAAGTGTCGTCACGGTCCGCATCATTTCGTCCGCTGCAGAGATGACTTTGGAGTTCAGTTCATAGGCACGCTGGGCGGTGATCAGCGCGGTGATTTCAGAAACAGCGTTGATGTTTGCGGTCTCTAAAAATCCCTGGCGAATGCTGCCAAATCCGGTTGCACCCGGGCTGCCCAACGTGGCGGTGCCAGACGCTGGGGTTTCCAGCAACAGATTGTCGCCGATGGTTTCAAGCCCGGCTTCGTTGGCGAAGGTCGCCAACTCAAATTGCCCGATATTGTTCAATTCAGTTTGACCGGCGACTTTGATTTGCACCTCGCCAGTTTGGTTGATGACCACATCGATGGCTTCGGGGGGGATCGTGATAGCCGGTTGAACAGTAAAGCCATCGTGGGTGACAATTTCGCCAGTGGCGCTGCGCTGGAATGATCCTGCGCGGGTGTAGGCGTCCTGGCCGTCCGGCAAGGTGATTCGGAACAGGCCCTTGCCTTCGATGGCCATATCCAATTGATTTTCAGTGGAAACCAAATCGCCTTGGGAAACGATGCGGTAAACGCCGCTGACTTTCACTCCAATGCCGATCTGAACACCGGTGGGAATGATGGTTCCGGCATCCGATGATGTGGCACCCGCCCGGCGCAGATCCTGGTACAGAAGATCCTGGAATTCCGCGCGCTGGCGTTTGTGGCCCGTCGTATTGACGTTGGCGATGTTGTTCGAAATGACTTCGACGTTGGTTTGTTGGGCCAACATTCCTGTCGCTGCGATGCTTAGGGCTCTCATGGTATTTCCTTCCCCTACTGGGCTAGCCGAACTTCGGCAGGCTATCGGCTACTTTGCGCTGCAGTTTGTGTTCCGTATCGATGATGCGTTGGGCGGCTTGATAAGATCGCGACGTGGCGATCATTGCGGTGAGCTCGATGATCGGCTCAACGTTGGAGGATTCCAACATGTACTGGACGGTCTGGGAGCCCTCATCCAAGATTTCTTCGGAGTCGGTTCTGAAATAACCGCTGCCGATTCTCTCTAACTCCTGGGTGTTGGCAAAGGTCACCATCTGGATTTTCTCGGGGGGCTGATCGCCAACGGAAATTGTTCCGTCCTGATTGATGTTGATTGCGCCCAGGGCCAGATCAATCACAATGGGCTGGTCGTTTGACCCAAGAATTGGGTCGCCGCTGGCCGTCACTAGGCGGCCTTCTGAATCTAATTGGAAATGTCCGTTGCGGGTGTACAGGCGACCGATGGGTGTATCGGCGACGAAAAACCCCTCGCCCTTAATTGCAACGTCCATGGGGGAGCCAGTATGGGTGATGGCGCCTTCTTGGAAACTAGTGAGATCGCCAAAATCATGAACGTAGGAAATCTCTCGCTTGCTGCTAGACGACACCAGAAACTGCTCGAACAGGGGTTTGTTTGACTTGAAGGCTGTGGTGTTAGCGTTGGCGATGTTGTTAGCAATCACTTCCAATTGCCGGCCTAACGCCATTTGATGTGAAAGGGCTACGTAGCCTGTCGTTTGTGTGGTCATGGTGCGGTTCCAATCGCTTCCAATCGCCAAATAATTGGCTTTAATGCGATCGCATCAGTGCAACCCTCGTGCCAGATTTATAATCGTTGAAAATCAATAGCTTACCGTAAATTTCACCCGGCAAGCCTTGAGGGGGCCCGGCCTCAGGTGGCACCGATTGCCGGGCAGAAGTTTCCAAATCTCCGGGGAGCCAACACTTCAGGACCACTGATAAATTGGCTAAACCCTTGGGTTTTTGGGGGTTGCCAATCCTGCCCCACCGGGTCGGCGGATGGCCCAGGGGTTGCATAGACCCCTGGCGCACCTGTCGGGCACGGATTTCCTGTGTCTCGGCAGCACACTGAACCTGGAACGGCGAGGCTGAGCGTATGTACCGCGTCAACCTCTTCTTAACTATCGCGTCCTAGGTTGCGGGGTGTACGATCCTGCTTGGCGTGGGGTTTCCTAAATTTTACAAGGTGCCAGCTAGCAAATGAGCGACGAAGACGAAGACGACGGCGAAGACGAAGACGAAGACGGTGAAGGCGGAGGCGGACGAAGTTTCAGTGGCAAGAAAATTGGACTGTTCGTCGGGCTTCCAGTGCTGCTGCTCGTTGGTGGTGGTGCAGCTGCATTTTTCTTCGGCCTTTTAGATCCGCTGTTTGGCGGTGGTGAAGATGCCGAAGAGCACGTCGAGGAAGAGGTGATCCCACGTGAAGAAGTGGTGTTCATCGAACTGCCGGAAATGTTGATCAATCTCAACAACACCGGCAATCAGGTTTCGTTTTTGAAGTTGTCGGTATCGTTAGAGGTCAAGGATCCGGAGTTGGCGCTGCATATTGAAGAGCTAATGCCCAGGGTGATCGATAATTTCCAAGTTTTCTTGCGCGAATTGCGCGTGGAGGATTTGACGGGCGCCCGCGGCACATTCCGGATCAAAGAGGAGCTGTTGGCGCGGGTAAACGCCGCCGTAGCTCCGGCCCGTATCGAAGACGTGTTGTTCAGGGAAATTTTGGTGCAATAGAGCGCCTGAAGTTAGAATTGGACTGGTATGGCTGACGACACAGAAGATCAATCTGACGAGGACATGGCGGCCGGATCGGCTGCGATGGCCGAGGACGGTGACGGTGAGGGTGGCGGCGATGAAGGCGGCGCCGACGATGATGTCGCTGCTGCCGAATGGGACGCCATGGCCGCCGCCGACCCCAGCGGCGGAGAATCGACCCGTGTTCTAGACCAAGACGAAATCGATAGCCTGTTGGGCTTCGATATGGGCGGCGACGGCGATGGCGAGCGTTCCGGCATTCGCGCCATAGTCAATTCCGCGCTTGTTTCCTATGAACGTCTGCCGATGTTGGAAGTGGTGTTCGATCGCCTGGTGCGGTTGATGTCCACATCCCTGCGGAATTTCACCTCGGACAATGTTGAAGTGTCCCTGGACACCATCACATCGATCCGTTTTGGCGATTACCTGAATTCGATCCCGTTACCGGCGGTGATCAGCGTGATCCGCGCTGTGGAATGGGACAACTACGGTGTCATCACCGTGGACAGCGCCCTGGTGTATTCAATCGTTGACGTGCTGTTGGGCGGACAACGGGGCGCAGCCCTGATGCGCATCGAAGGCCGCCCGTATACGACCATTGAACGGGGTTTGGTAGAACGCATGGTGGCGGTTGTTCTGGCAGATTTGAGCGCCGCCTTTGAGCCGTTGAGCCCCGTGACATTTTCTTATGACCGGCTGGAAACCAATCCGCGGTTTGCCGCCATCGCCCGCCCGGCCAACGCCGCCATCCTGATCAAACTCAGGATCGATATGGAGGACCGGGGCGGTCGCCTAGAAATTCTGCTGCCCTATGCCACCCTGGAGCCGGTTCGTGAACTTCTGTTGCAGATGTTCATGGGTGAAAAGTTCGGCCGTGACAGCATTTGGGAAGGCCATTTGGCCACCGAGCTTTGGTCCACCGAAGTGGACTTGGAAGCCGTTTTGGACACCATGACCATGCCGTTGCAAGGAGTTCTGGCGTTCGAAGTGGGTACCACCATTATGCTCAACGCCACCGCGACCTCGACGGTTCATCTGAGTTGCGGCGGGGTGCCGTTAATGACGGGTAAAATGGGTCGGGTTGATAATCATGTTGCGATCCGCGTCACCCGGGGATTGAAAGGCGTGCATCATTCAGCGTAACACCCACTGGAACATTTCCCCTTGTACCTTCCAAACCGCGATTCGTGGGCGGCGGGCGCCAGCGAAGACGACAGCGAATACATTGAACAGGGCGGATTAGGGACCAAATGAGCTTGGAATCATCCCTTGGGCTTTTTCTTGATGGGCTGATTGTGGTCTCGTTGGCCTCGGCCATCGGGTTCGGCTTCGTTTTGAACCGACGCCTGACCGCCCTGCGCAAGGCCACCGAAGATGCCAACGGGATGGTTGGCGGCTTTGACGCGGCAACCAAGGCGGCCAAGGCCAGTGTTGATGCTCTGGATGCGGCGGGAAAAGACACCGGCCGCCAGCTTCAGGACCAAATCAACACGGCCCGCAAGCTTAGGGACGAGCTGCAATTTTTAACCGGCGCAGGGGAAAAATCCCTGTCGGGTATTCAGACCATGGGCGGTGCCTCAACTGATGGGCTAAGCAATCCGAGCGAGGGCAAGGCCACCCAAGCGGGACCCAGGGCCACCCTGGCTGAAACCAGGGCCCTGGAGTTGGCGGCGGAAGTGACCCGCGAAGCCGAGAAATCGGCGGAGAATTTAGAGCCCACAGAGGCGGAGCGGGAGCTTCGTGAAGCGCTCCGCCATGTGAAGTGACCACGAACGCCCCCATGCGAATAGGCAAATAGATGAACAACACACCCAGATTTCTTCCCGTAGCGCTGGTTTTTGCGGTCGCTTTGCTGGCTGTCAAAGCCAGCGATGTTTGGGAAGGCACCCAGCAATTGATCGCAGAATTGTCCGTAGCCGAAGCCATGGCCCAGGAAGACCCTGCACTTGCCGCTGAACCACCGGCGGAAGGCGAGCCGGAGCCGGAGCCGGAGCCGGAGCCGGAGCCCGGTGAAGGCGGTGCGGTCGAAGGTGAAGGTGCGTTGGCTCCTGCTGAACCCGCGGGGCCATTAACATTGAACCCAAATTCGCCGTTTACCGCCGCCGAGTTGGATATGTTGCAGAGATTGGCCCTGCGTCGGGAAGAATTGAACGCCCGGGAGGCTGAAATGGGCCTGCGTGCCAATCTTTTGGCGGTCACCGAGGCACGGATCGAAGGGCGCATTGCCGAATTGCGGGCGGTGGAAGCGACGATTCAGTCCCTGCTCATCACCTATGACGAGCAAGAAGAGGCCCAATTGCAAAGCGTTGTCGCCATTTACGAGGCCATGAAGCCCGGCGACGCTGCAAAAATTTTTAATAATCTGGATATGATGATCCTGATCGAGCTGGCGGAACGCATGCGTGAGCGGCTGATTGCACCAATTTTGGCCGATATGGAGACGGATGCTGCCAACGCCCTGACCGTCGAACTTGCCACCCGTCGGTCGTTGCCCGTGACTGGGCGCCCCGCCGAATAAATGGAAGATAGCCCGTCGCCGCCGATCCAGAATCCGACCCTGTTTCTGGGTCTGTTTCTGCTCATGCTGGCGTTTTTCATCATGCTCAATGCGTTGGCGGTGGAGGACAAAGAGAAATCCGCGGAAGTCGCCGAAAACCTCGCCGCCCAGTTTGGCGATGCTGTGGTAGCGCTACCGGCCGAAATTGCCACAGCGCTGAGATTTCACGAAGAAATAGAATCCTCATTCAGGGCAGTTTTGCCACTGGCGGAATTTGTGCTGATCCCCAAATCCAACGCCCTTCAGGTCACCGTCCCTGCGTCGTCCATGTTTTTCACCAATGAATTCAGAATTAGCCTTCCGGCCGAAGAGCTGCTGGACCGTATATCCCCAACTCTGTCTCAACAGGGGGTCGCCTCAACCTTCCAAATCGAAGTGATTTTTGATCAGCCCGTGGATGCACCCGAAGAAATCCAAGCGCTGAACGGCAAACGCGCCGGCGCCTTCGCCCGGGCCTTGGTGGACAGGGGGGTGCCACCAAGACGGGTTTCCGCCGGGGTCGATGTGGGCGACACTGCGCAGTTGCGTATGTATTTCATTGAGCGCCCAGGGGATCCGCAAAGAATTACCCTTGAGCCGCCGCCGCGCTAGGCCACGGCAACTGGTAGAAAACGAACACACAGAGATACCCCATGAAGACCAACAAGCCCGAAGATCAGACTTCTCCCCTGTTCGCACAAACGCCCGCATGGCTGCTGACATTCACGGATCTGACGGCCTTGCTGTTAGCATTTTTCGTTATGTTGCTGTCCATGCAGAAATTGGAAGAGGAAACATGGCAGGCCATTACCGAATCCATGAACCGTCAACTTAACCCGGACGAAGAGAAGCGCGTTGAAGCGGTTGACGACGACGAGGGTGTGGAGGAAGTTTTTCTTACCCAGGCGGCCAATCTGGACTACTTAGCAGCGCTGGTGACGGAGAAAATCAATGACCATCCGCTCCTCATCCGTGCCCATTTGAGCAGGCTGCACGACAGGCTGGTACTCTCGCTTCCGGGGGACCTTGTTTTCGACCCTGGGCAAGTCACAATTTCGGAGGACGGATTGGCTGCCGCTGGGGCGCTGGCTGAAGTTTTGGTGCTGCTTGGCAACCGCGTTGAAATCGCCGGCCACACCGATCCCGATCCCGTTGTCAGTGAACAATTCCCATCGAATTGGGAATTATCCCTGGCCCGCGCCACGGCCATGGCCGCCGCCATTCGCCGGGCAGGGTACACCGGCACGATTGCAGCCTTTGGGCTGGCAGACTCGCGGTTCGAAGATCTGTCCAAAACCTTCACCGACGCCGAACGCGCAATTTTGGCCCGGCGCGTGGATATCATTATTCGCCAAAGCGCTGGTGACGCCTATGCGCCATAGGTGGACGGGCGCTTCATTACTTGCCGGACTTCTAATTCTGGCCTCTGCCGCCGCCGCCGATCCGGTCACGGTTCGCACAGACGTGCAACCGGGGTTTGGCCGTCTCACCTTTATTTGGCCGTCCGCGATCACCCATACGGCTAAGCTTGAAGCCGGTGTCTTGACCCTGGCATTTGGCCGCCCGGTGGAAGCGGACTGGACCGGCCTTTCTCAGTCCTTCGGCGGCTATGTCTCCGGGACGCTGATTTCTACGGACGGCCGCACAGTTCAACTGCAACTAACAAAGCATTTTCTGTTTCGGTCCTTTGAAGCCGGCAACCAGATCACCGTTGACTTTCTCGGTGTAGGTGCTCCGGTTGCCGGCCAGGCGCGTCTTCCGCCAGCATCGACACCGGTCCAGACACCGGCCCCAGCGCCAGCGGTCCAAGCCGCAGCCCCAGCGCCCCAACCCCAACCGGTGGCCGCGGCCGCGGTGAGGGTGCGCATCGGCCAGCACGAAGGCTATGGCCGCATGGTGTTCGACTGGAAACAAGACGTGGCATACACCGCTGTGCGTGACGGCAATCGGATGGTGATTGATTTCGGTGAAGGCACCCCTATCGATCTGTCAGTTTTCAATCGTAATTCCTTGGTGCAGGTGGCCGGGGTCACCGCCGAAGCTGGGGGCGGCCACACGGTCGTCAGCGTCGCGGTCGAGCCGGGGACCCGTCTGCGGCATTTCCGCAACGGAACTTCGGTGGTGGTGGACATTCTTGATCCGCAGCCCAACGAAGGCGCACGCGCGCCAGCGGCGCCAGAACCACCAGCGCCAACGCCTGAAAATGCGGTGGCCCCACAGACTCCGGCCTCCGCCGCCGCTATTGCCGCCGCACAACCCGCCATCGCTGGCGGTGCTGTGGTGGAAGGTGGCCTGGCGGGAGTGAGCCTTGGGCTTCAGGTGACCTATACGATCCCCGATGAAGGCGCCCCACAAATCAGTTTGGTGACGTCTCGCCCGGTGGCCATGGCGGCCTTTATGCGGGCGGGTTACCTTTGGGTGGTCTTGGACGGTGTCGCCGAGGGCAGCGGCATGGCGGACATCCCAGAAGCCTTGGCTGAGACGGTGTTTTTGGCCGACCGGGTGGGCCACACCACCGCCACAGCCTTGCGGTTTCGCCTGGCCGATGGGGTGTTCCCGGCCATCGGCTTGAACGCCGACGGTTGGATAATCAATCTGGAACAGGAGCCCACGGCTTTGAATCAGCCGGTGGAACTCGTGCGGCAAAATACGGCTGATCTGGGTCCGGTGTTGATTCTCTCCATCACCCAATGGGGAAATATGATGGAGATCACCGACCCCGAGGTCGGCGACAATCTGCAAGTCATTTTGGTCGGCGTTCCTGGCCACGGTGTGGCCCGGGAGCATTCGTTCCTGCAATTCCGCTTGTTGGAAACGCATCAAGGGGTGGTCCTGCAAAAACAGGATGATCGGGTGCAATTGGTGGAATTTCCGAACGGGGTGGCCATTGCCGGAACCGAGGCCTTGTACCTGACACCGGTGCCCGACGGCACGGTCTTGGGAGCCGACAACGCCGCCGCCACCGAAGCGCGGCTGCTGCCACCGGAAACCATCCTGAAATTTGCCGAGTGGGGGGAGGGTCCGGGGGAGCGCCTGGTCGATACCGTTCGCGCGTATATGTATGATCTAAGCCAGCTGCCGGCCGAAAACCGCAATCCACTGCGCGTGAAATTGGCCCAGTTCTTGTTGACACACGGGTTTGAGACCGAGGCCCTGGGCATCATGGAGGTGGTCGCTAAAGACGTCCCGGAAAGGGCGACGCAGCCCTTGTTGATGGGGATGATGGGGGTGGGATATTTGGGTGCCGACCTCATTCTCAAGGCCGATGAAATCCTGATGGATCCGATCTTAGATGGGGACCCGGAAATGGCCCTGTGGCGCGGCGTTTTATTGGCCCGGGAAGACGCCTGGGATGCCGCCCATGAACAGTTCACCATCGCCGTCAATGTGGCCAACGGCTATCCGCCCGAATTCCGCACCCGGGCAAATTTGTGGAAGGGCAGGGTGGCCTTCGAAACAAACGACTTCATCATGCTGGATGAAGTTCTGGCCCAACTGGACTTTGATGCTCCGGAAGGCGAAGCAGGTGCCCGGGCGGACATTTTGAAAGCCGAGGCCTTTGCCATCGTCGAAGCCGTGGATGAAGCTTTGGCGTTGTATGACCACGTGGCATCGTTAAAAATTCAGCCGACGACGGCAGAAGCCAAATACAAAGCCGTGCATTTGTTGATGGACGCGGGGGAGCTAACACCGGCCCAAGCGGTCCAGGATTTAGAACAGCTTAGGTATTCGTGGCGCGGTGGCGAATTCGAATTTAATTTGCTCAAGGATTTGGGTGAACTGGCCATCGCTGCCGGGAATTACAGTCTTGCTTTGGGCGAGCTGCGCCAGGTTGTTGCGGTTTTCCCGGACCGAGCAAAGGAAGCCGGTATCGCCCAAAAGATGAACCAGCTATTCGAAGACTTATTTCTTGGCGGTATGGCTGAAGGGCTGGCACCAGTCAGCGCCTTGGCTTTGTATTACGAATTCCGTGAACTAACCCCTGTGGGGGATGATGGCGATGAAATGGTCAGGCTCCTGGCCGACCGTTTGGTGGAAGTAGATTTGTTGGGCCAAGCCGCGGATCTTTTGAAATACCAAGTGGCCTTCCGCCTAGAGGGCGAACAGCGCGCCTTGGTGGCGGCCCGATTGGCAGTGATCTACTTGCTCAATCGCCAATACCAAGAAGCTTTGGATTCCATTCGCGGGTCTCGGTACCGCTTGGCCGATCCGGCGTTGTTGCAAGAACGCGCCCAGCTGGAAGCCGAAGCCTTGTCGGGTTTGGAATTGCACGAAGAAGGCTTGGCTTTGATTGCCAACGATATCAGCCCGGAGGCAAAACTTTTACGCGGTGACATTTATTGGCGGTCGGAACGGTGGGCCGAAAACGCCGCTGCCATCGATGATTATTTGGGCGACCGGTGGGACACCACCGATCCGTTTGATGATCAAACTCGGGCCTTGGTGATGCGGGCAGCCGTGTCCCTGGCCCTGGCGAAGGATGAAGCAGGCACGCAATGGCTGCGTGATCGCTATCTGGCGAAAATGGGCGAAACCGTTGATGCTGCTGCGTTTGATGTGGTGACATACCAAGTTGATCTCACCACCGTAGCGTTCCGCTTGGTGGCAACCTCCGTGGCTCAACTGGCCACGTTGGATTCGTTCATGACAACATATCTAAGCCGCATCCAAGACGGCGGCGTTGAAGCGATCAACTAGTGCAGATCGTGGTCGCACCGTCCTTGGAAACCTGACAGTTGTGTCGGCGACGCCGGTGCTTTGGATAAAGCCCTAACGTCCACGGACGGACGGAGAAATTATGTTCGAGACACTTAAAAAATATGCTGTATTCACTGGCCGAGCAAATCGAAGCGAATTTTGGCTATTCTTTTTGACCGCCTTTGTTCTCTCTATCCCAATAGCATTTATCGGCGTATTTGTCGGCCTTGTTGGCTGGGTATTATTAGGTATCTACACACTTGCTCTGGCGATACCAAATATTTTTGTCAGTGTTCGCAGGTTGCATGACACAGACGCGCAGCGCGTGGTGGTTTCTAATCAGCTTCATTCCTTTAGGTGGTTTGGTACTTCTCATATTCTTCTGCTTCGAGGGGACTGAAGGGCCAAATAGATACGGAGATGACCCACTACCTATCTAGCTACACTAACCAAGGATAGATTTCCCTATAAGTAGATAGTAAGGGGTCCAATGCCGGGGCTGTCTCGGCAGAAGGCCTCCAGGGCGATGCCGCCCGCATACGCGCCCGGCTCCGGGAGTAACAACCGCTAGGAGGCCTCGTCCTTCGATGGGCTCAGGATGTTGCGTCACCCCCGGGGGTTCGAGCGTCAGAGAAAATGAGAGCAGACCGCGCCATCTCGGAACCCGTCATGGCCGGACTTGATCCGCCCATCCACGTTTATTGAAATTTTTTGGGATGGGCTGGAAACAAAAAAGTAAAGCGTGGACCCCCGGATCAAGTCCGGAGGTGACGGTACCATGAGGCGGGTTTATTGTGCCGTTCAAGATTCACGCGGCGCGAAGACGCGCCGCGATCTGCACTATCCGAAACTTTTAACCAGGCTGGAGGCGACGAGGCCCCAGCCGTCCACCAGCACGAAGAAAATCAGTTTGAACGGCAGGGAGATCATGATGGGTGGCAGCATCATCATGCCCATGGACATGAGCA
>Ga0302123_10002684_pt1 | contig 12071 bp, 14 predicted proteins | sample CB21_321_MG_FD_203109 | JGI IMG/M metagenome (GOLD analysis project Ga0302123, IMG submission 203109) | Marine microbial communities from Western Arctic Ocean, Canada - CB21_32.1 | ecosystem: Environmental > Aquatic > Marine > Oceanic | place: Canada: Western Arctic Ocean | collected 2017-09-28 | reverse complement strand
GGACCATTTGGAAAGTGATTCACTTTCCACAACAAGGATTACCATTGGAGAAGACCCCAAAGCGGGCAAAGTAAGCGTAGAGTCCCAGTGGAAGGACGATTATGACCCAGTCAAGGCGTGGGAGTCCGCAGAGAAAAGGGGTCGGAAAGCGATACGGAAAGCAGTTAACAACGGTGTTTTCGATGTTAACTTTGAAAAGGGACCGATTGCTATATCAGTTATCAGTGACCAGCACATCGCACCAGGCTCTACCTGTGACTTCGAACGATTGCGGGAAGATGCGGAACTAATCCGTGATACCCCAGGATTCTACGCAGTATTCGGAGGAGATGGCGTTGATAACCATATCAAACACCGAAGTGCCCTGATTCACGCCCAATCTTCCCCAGACCAGCAGTGGAAGCTGTTCGATCACTACCTTCAACTCTTTGGTGACAAGATATTAACTATTATCTCCGGTAATCACGACGCATGGACCGCTCAAATTGGAGGAGTGGACTTTCTCGGGGAGATCGCCAAGCAAAATAAGATATGTTACGCACCAGCCGAGGCGAGATTGAATATATCCGTGGCAGGTCAGGAATATAAAATGATGGTCCGCCATCAGAGCGGAAGATTCAACTCATCTCTAAATCAAACCCATGCTGTTAAGCGACATTACGAATATGGCACCGACTTATTTGATATCGGAGTTATATGCCACCATCATGAAGCAGCATGCGAAGCATTCATCCGACATGGCCTTAAAAGGTACGCAGCACGTCCAGGTAGTTACCAAATCCTCAGTCCTTACGCACATCAGTACGGATATAGCCGAGCAATCCCAACATGCCCCACATTTATTCTGTTTCCTGAAGAAAGACGGATGATTGGGTTCGATGATGTCAAAGATGCCGTTTGGGCTTGGGGTAACTTGGAATTATAATTGATGCCAACCGCAAACCGGAACAAACCGGAACAAACCGGAACAAACCGGAACAAACCGGAACAAACCGGATTAAACCGGATTAAACCGGATTAAAAGCGGATGTTTCAAAATGCCCTGTTTATAGGTGTATTTGTGACAAACGGATGAAACCGGATTAAACCGGATTAAAAGCGGATTTTTTATGAAAGTAAACCATAGACCAAGTTTTACGCTCAAATTTATGAGCAAGGCTACAATTTGGTTCTTCTTAACATTGTCGCTAGGCTTCTGGGTTAGTACAATGATTGCTGGTTGTAACCTATAAGGAAAACAAAATGCACGAAGATAAAGACGATAAAAATGAAATGTGCGAAGCCTGCGGCGAGAAGATGGAAGATTGCAAGTGCGATAAGCCAGCAGAAGGCAAGGGACCTCTTAAGCCAGGGCATATGACTTTAAAAATTCAAATCATCATGGAAAAGCCAGATTCAGAACTTGAAGAAGGCGATGTTGAAGAATTAATGAAACACGCTTCCAAAAATCACCAGAGCAGGAAGTTTGGAAAATCCAAAAGTGAATTTGGAGAAAAAGATGCCAGATAATCTCCCTGAAGGACGACGTTCAAATAATTACAATCAACCGCCGCCAACTAGGTTTCCATTTGAGAAACTCGCTGACCCTGAGCCCACTGCGGACCACCCAAAAAATCAGCAGCGAGACAGTCTTGGGCGAGAACCATACGATCCAAATTATGGAATGCCTCATCGTGGTAGACCTACAATTGGTCCAGATGCAGAATACCAATCGCTCCCCGATACCAATGTTTATAGTGAGCCGTCTTCAGCAGCACCTGCACCCGCTGCTCCAGTTCCTCCACCAAATCCTCCACCTTATCCGCCAAATGCGGAAGAGATAATTGCTCGGCTGAAAGAAGGACGGGGGACCCGTGCTGACGACATCGCAATTAGAAAATACAGACGGCAGGTGAAAAAATACAACAAGCATGGAGGGACATGGTAATGCCAGGTAAATATCCAAGCAAAAGACCAAGCAAAACACCGGCTCCCCCGACCAAATTCACTCAGGCTCAATTAGATGCAGGCGAGCGTCAGCGTCCCAGTGAAAAACAGCCATTTGGATATTCTTTTTATAAGAACCCATGGTTGGGTCCTTTATCTTATCTCTTTGGGGCAGGTGGGATGACACAAGCTAAATCCGACGAAAAAATGCGGCAGCTTGAGGAAAAGAGAAGGGTGGAAGAAGAACTAAGATTAAGAGAAGAGAGAATTAGGAAATCAAATGCTGATAAAGAAAGGTCACGCCGGATACAAGCGCAGGCAAAAGAGGACAGGGAAGAACAAGAAGAAACAGACAGATACTATGAAGAGCTAGATAGAAAAAACAGAGAAAAGGAAGGACAAGGAAATGCCATTTAGAGGACACGGTCCACAAGAAACTCCTGCGCCGCTGCCAGTACCACCGCCAGGACAAAATCCATTTGGGCCACAACCACAGATTGTAACTCCGCCGAGATGGGATGAGGACAGGGAAATTGAGCTGGACCAAGAACTGCACCGTGATGCAGAAAGAATAGCCGCAATGCAACAATACAATAGTCCCATTATGTCAAATGAGCGAGAGCAGCGAAGGTTGGCTAGACAAGCAAGGAAGGCGGCACCAAAACCAGGGAAATTTAATTTAGTCCTGCCAGGAAAAAATGTATTTCCAGGTCCACCAGGTCCAGCACAATAAATGATAAAATGTAGTGAATGTGGTTCCCAAGAAACCTTTATAATCCGCTCAACGTTTGGCGGAGTCGAAATGCCACCCAAGGTAGTCTGCAAAGACTGCCATAACAACCAAGCCCTTATGCCCGAAGATCGAAATACGCCGCCTCCTCATTATGCCCAAGGCAAACTCCAGCCATGGGATGTCATCAAAGACTGGAATCTAGATTTTTGGCAAGGCAATGTAATAAAATACATGTGTCGAGTTGGAAAAAAAGAATCTGAGCATCCTCGTAAAGAGTATGAGAAGATGATAGACTACATTGAAGAATGTATGAGGCATCTAGATGGATGATGAATCAGAAAAAAAGATAATGGAAAACATTCTTGAGGCTAACGATATTGTCATTAGTATGGTCAAGGATACGAGAATGCTACTGCTAGGATTGAATCATGATTCAGCAGAAGAGTTCACAAATGCATTGAGACATGTAGAGGCAACTAGAAACTGTATAAAAAAGGCAATGGGGGCAAGTAAGCGTGGCAGACCCAAGAATATATCTAGCTGACCTGCGATATGCACTGGCAGCACTAGAATCAGCAACAGAACTACTACACTGCAATGAAAGCCACGAGGATAAGAGGCTTGCAAAGTTTTGTGGAAGTGTATCGAGAGATGCAGGACAGGTTGCTAAAAGATTAAGAAAAAAAGTTTTGAGCATAGAAAAATAGTTGACACTAATTTACGTTATCGGTATATTTAATAGTGCCTCCGACGGCTTCTTCCACCACACTGGAAGTCGTTAACTGAAGGGTTAGTATCCTCTACTAGCCCTTCTTTTTTTATATAATCACAAAACTACTGTTTCCTTTTCTAGCATGTTTTGTGTAGGATTAACAACATAAGGAGAGCGAAATGAAAAAGCGTTTTATTATACCCCATACCCGCCGCCGTGCCATGATCCGAAGTCGTGATGCGGAAGCTCATGTTTTAGTGGCAGATACTTTGAAAAGCCTAGGATTTGAGCCAGTAGGACTACCCAAGTTCCTAGCACATATGTTATTTTGGTGGAGAAAACCAAAGAGCAAGTAGGGTAGGTGGAAATGGATTTCGCATCACATGGATTGTAACTAACCCCAGACATTAAGGAACCAGAAATGGCAACCGACATTAGCGAAGACATGGAAGTGTCAGAAAACGAAACAATAGCAGACTCAGGAGCAGAGAATCTGGGACTCGACGATGTGTCTCCCGAACTACCGGTAGAGGCAGCTCAGGAAACATATTCCGAGCCAACGGGACCAAGCCTTGCTGATCAGGTTTCCGAATTAGGATTCACAGATGTAGCCGATGACGCAGATGCTCGCTACAGATTGCTAGAGCATTATCAGCAGTTGCAAGATGCTAATACTCAATGGTCACAGTATGACCAGAATCAGCAACAGCAACAGCAACAACAGCAACAGTATCAGCAACAGCAACAGTATCAGCAACAGCAACAGCAACAGCAATACTATGCTCAACAACAAGCTCCGCAGCAACAAGCTCAGCCAGAAGCACCAACTGGTCCAGTGCAAGATATTACCGGAGTTGCACATTGGTGGAACCCTCCAGGTACTACCTTAGAGGAATTGGAACAGCACAGAGAAAACAAGGTTCACCCAGAAACGGGCGAGATTTATGCTGACTGGAAAGAGGGCACGCCCGCTGATGTTATCAGTGGTGCAGAAACCCACGTCGGTTATTTGGAACAGTGGGCTAATGATATTATCAGGAACCCACAGAAAGTCTTGCCCAATATAATTGAGCAGGAATTTGATAAGCTCTTTGCAGACCGCTACAGTTCGCTGCTTGCCTACCAGCAGGAGCAGACCCAAGTTGGTCATCAAGAGCAAACAGTTCAGGACATTACGTCCCGAAATTCGGACTGGTTATATCTAACCAGTCCGGTGGATAATCAACCACTTAGTGACAACTCTGGCCAATTGGTATTATCACCACAGGGCGAAGCTGTTACAAAGTATATTAACTATTTTCGTGGTATGGGAATTGACGACCCATCCACATTATGGGACCTAGCTACACGGATGTACTCAGGGGATATTTCTACAAGTCAGTTGCAGCAACCGCCGCAGCAGACTTATGCTGAGCCCCAAGTTCAGCAGCAGCAGGTAGGGCATGTACAACAACAGGTGCAACAGCCGCCAGTCGGGGACACTCTTCGACAAGCGACTCATATACCATCTGCTGGAGGAAGTGTTCCATCTGGGTCAAACCCAAGCCCTTTTAGTCAGAACCCACACGCAAGTGCGGGTGATAAGTTACGTCAACAAGCGTTGACGGACGGTTTGTTTTAGGGTTTTTTTTGAAAGGGTTTTAAAGTGGCATATAAAGGCTTTAACCCAGTCGCATTCTCCCGAACAGCTGCAACAACTCTGGCGAAGCACATCCGTGAAGTTGAAGAGGTAATGCTCCGAAACTATCAGATGGGTGCGCTCCTAGAAGCCGCTGGTCGTGTGAATTACAACAACTCTGGTGAGGGCTTCGACTGGCCCGTACAGTATCGACTACATAACGTAGAAGGTAACACCGGAGAAACGCAGCGAAACTTTACTCGCCGCAATTTGTGGAAGACAGCGAACATGGAATATCGTGGCTACCAAGCTACAGATTCTATGTACTATCGTGAATTCCGTAGTAATAAGGGACCGGAAGGCGTAGTCAAAGTATTTGAAAACTTTGTCGAACGTCTAGAAACGTCTATTACTCAAGTACTTGGAAGCGAGTACTATGTTGATGGTTCTGCCTCTGGCAACGAATCGTCTTGGCATGGTATCGAATCCTTGTTCTCTGTTAATGGTACTTTGCACATTGGTGCTGGTACTCAACGTACAGCCAATTCAGCTGACCAAGTAGGTTATCCTAATGATACCTATGCTGGTCTTAGTACTGCTCTTGGTAACTACGGCGGAGAAAATGAAAGTGGGCTATATTGGCCAAACGGTATTGCTGACCCAGAATTTGATTTCTGGAGTCCTCTGGTTGTAAACTATACGTCAACTGCCTTTGGTGGTTCGGCTGATACGTTTGCTAAACAGGGCGACGAAGCAATGCGTTATGCTATTATTCATGCCCAACGTAACACTAGCAAAGACGGACAGATAACGAACATCTTCTTAGATCGTTCGTTATACATGGACCTTCTAAACCTGATTGATGACAAGGAACGAATCCAAATTTCCAGTGAGCATAGCTTACGGGCACTTGGTTTCAAAAATGTCCTCAACTTTGACGGTATTGAAGTTTCATGGGAAGCTGCTGTTCCTGCTGGTGTAGGTTATGGTGTTAATTACGAATGCATGGAATTGAAGTCGATGGACAGTTCGCTACTACGTAGTGAAGGTCCTGAGTACGATATTCACTCTCAATCGTTTAATGCTGTTGTATCAACGTTGTCAAACTTGAAGTTTAGTTCCCCACGGAACTTCTTCAAATTGGCAGCTTTAGCATAGTCTCTTTTTATGAAAGGAATTAAAAGATGATTCATGTAGATCCTCCTTTTGACTTAGGGGAAACCCTAAAAGGGACAGACGATGACAGTAACCTTATCAATACCCATTGGGAAGGTGCAATCTTTTCGTTTCCAGATGTAGACCGCTCTGTCGGTCCACGTGCTGGACGAACTCGTCGAAGTGGTGCTGCAATCCGTGCAGTGTGTGTCCGCAATACTAGCGGTGGCGCACTCGTGGTAGCAAAGAAAGTACTGAAATTTGACCTCACGCCCGGTGCAACCACCGGACGAAAGCTACTTGGTAGCGTTGATGGTCAAGGCAGTGCTGTTAACCAATTCGGCGGTGTCGGTGATAATGAGCTGACTACCAGTGTTGCCTCGAACGATTTGTTCTGGCTAGTAGTTGGTGGTCCAGTTGAAGTGCTGTACAAAGATGGCGAAAGCATTGCTGTCGGTGACTTGTTAATAACAAGTGCAACCGCTGGTTCTGTTATTGAAGCCGCCGCTGGTTCAGCAACTATTGGCATGGTCGCTGCTGTTAACATCATTGGACGCGCTTTGGTTGCCGAAGGCACGACAAGCTCGACCACGGGGTTAATTCAGGTTGCAGTAAACATTTAGTTTACTCACCTAGCAGCCAACCGAGTACTTCTCAGTTTTCTGAGTCGTATAAGGGTCTTGGGTGTTCCTCTAGGTCTTCGGGCCTAGGGGAACTTTTTTTCAGAAAGGATGGATTCGTGCCTGAAGAACAGATCAGAGAATGCGACCAATGCTTTCGGGAGATGCCTCTGACAGCAGAGAACTACCATCGTGACGCTACTAAGCCAGATGGTTTCAAATCTACCTGCAAAGATTGCAGAAACAAAGCAGGCAGAGAAAAAGAAAACAAGGTTATAGACAGCCGCATCAAGAAACTTGATGAAGAAGGTGCTAACCTAATAAGCAACATGTTACAGGGTGGAAGTAAAATTCCACACATGGCAGAAACTTACCAGCGTTTACTAGAAGTATTCGGTGGCTCTATGGGTTTTGCTCAGCACTATATGGCTAACTATTTGTCCACTACACCTGGTAGTGCAGGACGAACACGCATACTAGGAGACCTTCTCAAGTTAAATGTTGAGGTGTCCAAGTCTGGCGCAGCTAAGAAAAGTCTAGAAGAGATTACAGATGAGGAACTAGACCTAGAAATTGCACGAACAGCTAGAACTATATTACTAATAGACCCTAGGGAGGAAGATGTCGGAACTTCCAAATGAGCCAAAGTCAGTGCCATCCGTATATAACGAACGGGCAACTGACCAAGAAATTAAAGAGATGCGGGAGATGGTTGCCGAAAGGTCTAAGCGTCGCTCGGAGGCTCTTCGTCTATATGAACCGCTGCCATTTCAAGAGAGATTCCATCAGTCAAATGCGAAAGAAGTTCTTATACAGGCCGGAAACCAAGTAGGTAAATCTCTAGTTGCATTTGCAGAAGATGCCAGAGCAGTAACCGGTCAGGACCCATACAATAAGTATCCCAAGGAAAACGGGGTGCTTGTCTGTTTAGGTATGGATGAAGGTCACATTGGACGAACAATACATAAGTATCTGTTCCGTAAAGGTGCCTTTAAGATAATCAAAGATGAGGAAACAGGGCTTTGGCGTTCTTGGAAGCCTTGGAATGAAAGCGACTGGGCAAGGAAAGAATATGCTCAGCCAGCACCACCTTTGATTCCAGAGCGGTTTATTAAGAAGTTTGCATGGAAGAAGCGTGCTCAGCATGTGTTTGAGATATGTGAACTTACTAATGGCTGGATAATATATGCGATGGGTTCTAAGGGTGATCCTGCACAGGGTTTTCAAGCAGACCTAGTTCATATTGATGAAGACCTCGAAAAGCCAGAATGGTATGACGAAATGATAGCTAGGCTCTCCATGAGAGATGGCAAGCTACGATGGTCCGCCCTGCCCCACGCAAAGAACGACGCACTGATTAATCTAACTGAGCGTGCTGAAGATGAAAAAAGCATGGCTAATCCCTCAACTCTGGTAATAAGGGCTACGATATTTGACAACCCGTTCATGCCGGAGCAGGTCAAGCAAGAGAACATAAAGAGGTGGAAAGCTAAGGGAGATGATGAGTATCGAAAGCGTGCGTTAGGTGAGATGGTCACGGACAGCGTATTGATGTATCCTACATTTTCTAAAGATTTACATGGGTCCATAAGATTTGAAGAGCCACGCAATGCAGTTCAGAAGATACTCACAGAGAATGACGGAAATCCTCCACCCAATTGGGCAAGATACATGGTTGTTGACCCAGGTCATAGTGTCTGTGCTGTCACGTTTTGGGCAGTAACTCCACCAGAGCTAGGTGAGCACGTAATTGCATATGACGAGTTATATATGCAACAGTGTACGGCAGAAAAGTTTGGTGAAGCTGTAGCACATAAAGTTGGCGGCGACACATTCCAATCATTTATAATTGATGCTCATGGTGGTAGAATTAGAGAAATAGGAAGTGGTGTTCTGCCTAGGCGACAGTACAGTCTACAATTAGAGAAACACGGTGTCCGAAGCATAGAAACTGGGTCTAACTTTCGTTCTGGTAGTGATGACATTGCCGGAAGAGAGATGAAACTTCGAGACTGGCTTAGCGTGGGACAGAATGGATCAACGAAGATGATGGTAACTCTGCAAAGATGTCCCAACCTTATCAGGGAATTCTTTAGGTTTAAAAAGAAAATCATCAACGGGTTTGTTACGGATGACGGAAATCGTAGGGGTAATTGCCATGCAATTGAAACCTGTGAGTATGCAGCAGCTCATGGATTACCTTACGTAAAACCGGAAAACGGGATTAAAAAATTATCTATTGCTGGTAGAATAATAAAAGACAGAAATGCTCGGTCAGAACAAAGGAGCATTAACAAAAGAGTAGAGAGTGGTCGGTTCCATTCTTACATTAACCTTGGTCCTTCGGGAGATTAAAAATGACTGTATCCAATACAGAAACATTCGAGATGCCAGAAGTAGTTATCGGAACACCGGTAACCTTCTATACAACTGGAATGGTATCGGGTACGGAGCCACGGATAGGCTTTGTCGTGCGTATGTCACGGTCAGGTCGAAACTTAGTGCTTCGTGCCGCAGGCGGTGGTTACTATGAGTCAGTAAGACACATAGATGACCCTAAACTAAAGATTAACTCTGACCATAGAGAAAATGGTGCGTGGGATTTTACAGAATACCACAAAGATGCACTGATGTCAGCAAAGGCTTTGGCTAAGCGACTTAACCGAATTGAAGAGGTTATGGGTCTTAGTGGACCGATTGAAGAAAAGGCAGAAAAAAAACCTGCTGAACCTCAAGAAGTTAGCTATAAGAGTCTACGTGAACAGGCGTTAGAACTAGGTATTGAGTTCAAAGGCAATCCTAAGCGACAATGGCTAGAAGAAAAAGTTGCGGTTCTAAGTTAAAAGGAAATTAGGCAATGCTAGATACGACGGACAATGCATCTCACCCGATGTCATCCATCTGCAAACAGTGGATGGAGAAAATCAAGGATGCCAAGAAGGTAAAAAAGGAGAAGTTTGGTCAGTACGCTGACGAAGCTATGCGATTTTACGATGGCTCCCATGATTGGATGTGGAATGGTGAATATGCAAAATCCGACGGGGGATTCTTAGATAAGAATGCTCAAGGAGCAATGCCAAATTTCCGAATGACAGTGAACAGAGTGTTTGAGGCCGTGGCATTATTCGGCCCTGTGTTGTACCATCGTAACCCGACAGTACAAGTTACTCCTCGCATGGAGCCGGATATTGCCCCTCAAGCCCTCGGTATTAGTATTGATGACCCTGCGTTAGCCCCTTATCTGGAAAAGTATGAAGAGCAGAAGGAAACTATATCTGAGATAAAAAGAACTCATGCTAATGTTAAGAGCCATTATCTTAACTGGTTACAGCAAGAAACAAACAAGAAGGTGCAGTGTCGTCGTGCTGTAACAGAGGCAATCATAAAAGGAATGTCCTTATTGTGGACAGACTTGCATCAGCCAGATGGCTCTTCTTTAAGGCACCCACTGAGCACCTATGGCTCTGTTGATGACTTAGTTATTGATCCTGATGCGGATTACTGGGAAGACATCACATGGATTGCTCGTCGTCGAGTTCACCCCGTGTGGAAGGCAGACAAAAAGTTTGACCTTCAAGGGCAGCTAATTGGAAACATGGAGTCCCTTAGTTCGCAAGGTGAAACCTATGCAGGTGGACGCAGTAAGACATCTGAAGAAAAGCAAAAGGGCAAGACACATGACCTTATCGAGTACTGGGAAGTCTATTCCAAGTGTGGGTTTGGCGACAAGTTAAAGCTGAAAGGCAATCAGGGCAAGAGCAGTACATATGAATGGGAGCAGTTTGGTGACTTTTGTTACATCGCTGTTTGTGCAGATGTTCCTTATCCTCTAAATTTTCCTTCCTCGGACATGGAAACAAAGTCATTTGATGAAGCGTTTATGCAGGTTCAATGGCCTATTCCATATTGGACAGACGGTGGCTGGCCGTTTTCACGGTTACACTTCCATAACAAGCCAAAGGAAGTATGGCCAATCTCTTTAATCAAGCCAGCAATCGGTGAGCTCCGATTTGTTAACTGGTGTATGTCATTCTTGGCAGACAAGGTTGCAGCATCTAGCACGACGTATGTGGCTATTGCTAAAGCAGCTGGAGCTGAGATACAAGACCAAATCAAATCAGGGCTAGGCCCATACACTCACATTGAACTGAGTGATCTATTTGGCAAGAGTATTAAGGACGTAATCACGTTTCTCGATGCCCCACAATTCAATGTAGACATCTGGAATATGGTAGCACAGGTTCTGGAACTAATTGATAAACGGACTGGACTCACAGAATTAATGTACGGTCTATCAGGACCTACACAAATTAGGAGTGCATCCGAGGCAGAGATTCGAAATCAGAATGTTTCCATACGTCCCGACGACATGAGCAGCCAGGTCGAGGATTGGCTTAGTGAATGCCTGATGAAGGAGATGGAAGCCGCTGAATGGGCTCTCACAGCAGACGATGTCGGTCCTGTCCTCGGTAGCACCGCTTCTATTATTTGGACGAAGCAAATTAAAACACAGCGATTCGAAAGAGTTGTTCGTGATTTTGATTATCGTGTAGAAGCTGGCTCAGCACGTAAACCTAACAAGGTGAATCGTGTACGACAGCTTAACGAGTTTGCTCAAATTGCTATGCCTCAGCTGCAACAGTTTGCAGGCATGGGCATGACAGGTCCATACAACGCCCTGATTGAAGACTGGGCAAAGGCAAATGACTTAGACCCTGCTCGATACATGATTGACCTTGAGAAAGAAAAAGCTAAGCAGGAACCAGATGAAGCTCAGCAGCAACAGCAACAGCAGATGCAGGCGCAGCAGCAAGCTGAACAGCAGCAGGCTCAGGCACAACAGCAAGCTGAACAGCAAGCTCAACAATTTGAGATGCAGCTTAAACAGCTAGACATGCAGGGCAAACAGATGGACCTCCAAGGTAAACAGCTGGATGTTCAGTCTAAACGAGAACTACTGGAGATAGACAAGCAGAAGAAACAAATGGAATTGGAATTTATGCGAGCTAAGAAACAGGAAGAATAATGTCTTACGAACTATACAAGAAGCAATGTGAAGTAGCGGGTCCCGCACGATTAGCGTTCTATGAGAAGCTGATTAAGGAAGGGAACAATCCAGGATTTGCAGCTATGTTAGCGTTGCAATCCCCAGCAGGAACCAAGGGAACTGAGCGTGCATTTTTAGAAGGCATGCATGATTGGGCAGGGGACATGAACCCTGAGAATCGAAAGCTGCTATTTGAAAAAGCGCATAAGGCTGGTGTTAGCACACAGGGCAAGAAGTATATCGGTGGATTGGGTAAGCCT
>Ga0302123_10002679_pt1 | contig 12081 bp, 6 predicted proteins | sample CB21_321_MG_FD_203109 | JGI IMG/M metagenome (GOLD analysis project Ga0302123, IMG submission 203109) | Marine microbial communities from Western Arctic Ocean, Canada - CB21_32.1 | ecosystem: Environmental > Aquatic > Marine > Oceanic | place: Canada: Western Arctic Ocean | collected 2017-09-28 | reverse complement strand
AAGGACGCCGCTTTCTCCAAGACCACTTCAACTCACGGCAAAAGCCGAAGAACTCCAACTCACAACTCCCACGTGTTGTCGCCTCAGAGAGATCACACCCGTTGAGTCCGGCTTGAGGAGTGAGGCCAGCAATTCACCACTCAGATCCCGTTGTGCGAGGACTCGGCCCAGGATTCTTGCCAGTTCTTTATTAGTCCGATCGATGTCCTTCTTTCCGGCTCCCTTCTCGAATCGGAAGGGACTTCGGAGTAGATCCGTCTGCAGGTCGAACGCCGCTACGAGCTTATCAACGAGCGTAATGACGACGGACAACATGAGCTGAAATGCGCGTTCGGTAAATAGACCAGCCGCCAGGCCGAGAAAGGCGCTGGTGTAGGGGTTTAGCATGTACGAGGCACCATCGATTTGAAGCAGCAGGACGCTGCGACCGCTACGGATGACGAGAAACGTGATGAGCCCGGCCGATAACCCCAGAACCAGTTCTCGACCGGTAAAGACATTGCCCTGTCGCATGCTGGCAATCACAGAACCGATTGTGCCCGCCAGAATCACGACAATGGAGAGCAGAAGGTCGCTGCTTTGATAGGGAACCCACCCGTCCACAAGACGTAAGCGCTGGATCCAGCTGTTCAGGCAGCAGGTCACGGAGCCCGAACCAGTCGATTTGGTGACGTCCTCATCACACTCAGTCAGTAGCCGATCTCTGAGCGCGCCAAGCAGATTGCAGTCGTGTTCCGCCCCAGTCGAAATCAGTAGTTGCGCTTCATTCCGGATGCGCTCGAGCTCGTCAAGTTGTGACCGTGGTCCATCTGGATCGGGCTGTAGCCAGCCCACCAGCCACCAGATAGGTGGGGGACCCGAAAAGTTGTGACCATCGGTGAGATCTTCTTCGATCCGGTCGATTCCGACACGCAGGATTCGCACAAAGTCCTGTCGTGACTGAATCTCAGAAATCGCGAGCAGAGTGACCAGAACCGAGCTTACCAGGAAACAGATCGCGACCCCCAGCATCAGAGATTCAAGATTCCAGAAACGCTCTTTCAGTGTCTTGAAGGAGAATGGTGTTTCGTAGGCAACCTTCGTTTCCACGTCACGCAGTTTGTCCCTTGTTGCCTCCAGGTCCTTTTGCAGCCGACGTCTGGCCCCGTCGGCTTCAGCCAACTCGCCGCTGTGTTCTTCGGACCGCGCCGAAAACTCCGCACGAGAGCGCTGCAGCTCCCGTTTTGACCGGTCAACTTCTGCTTTCAGGTCGTCAATGACTGCCCGCGAGCGCCGGTTCCCTAATACGTCATCCAACTGCAGTTTTAAATCGGCATACCATTTGGGTCGTTCTCCGCCCCAAAGGTCGCCAATCGGTCCCTTTTCTGAAGAGTCGATTCGTTTGCCGAGGTTGCCGAACTTTCCAAGTTCCGCCGCCTCAAGAGACCGAAGGTCTCTCGTGTTCGCTTCGGGAATGTGCCGTAAATCTAGTCCAACGGTCATCAGGCGATCTGCATGCTCAGTGGCTGCCTCGGGTGTCCCCGCAGCGGCGCGCCCCACAATCCGCGCCGCGAGCGACGCTGCGAGGAGAGCTTCACCTCTCCGATAGGAATCGACGCCATCAATCATCCGATAGGAATCGCCGCCATCAATCAGCCGCTCAATTTGGACTGCGGCATCATCTAATTCTGATGATCGAGTCTTGTCGCCCCGACAGAATCCTTCAGCCAGCGCGAGCGCCTTCTCGACCAGCTCAATGTCGTCAGTTGAGTCTGTTTCACGTTCAATCAAACCTGGCTGCAGTCGGCGGGCACAACGAGTCGCGAATGCCGCGACTGCGCGCAGCGGCAGCTTTGTAAACGAGGAAATCGATTTCGGTGCCGCTTTGCGGGTGCGGGGGCTCTTTCGGCGAGTTGTTCTCTTGGCCACTGCGGTTTCTCTTTGAGGCGGGATGAGCGGCGTTCATTTCGTCCCTGGCGAACGCGCCACCCAGGTTTGCGACAATTGACCGGCCGAATTGCCTTTCAGCGGCCAACGTCTGAACTGAACAGGTTGCCTTATTCTTCTTAGATTAACCATACTAATAATGGCTAGGCATGAACTGTTTGTCCAGATTCACCGCAAATAATGCCCGGATGCTGTCGCTGAAATAGTTTGAGTATGTTTGCATGTTCATATGCGCTGTGGCTCAATGAAGTGCCCCGCGCAGTCAGCGCAACATCACCACAGTACGCCGTCGAGATCCCGCTATGGATTCCCCACTTGTTGAGTGCGCTATCGGGCTGGTCTTTCTGTACGCCACTCTCAGCCTGTTCTGCACATCCATCAGTGAATTTGTGTCGCGCTGGTCTGGCTGGCGATCCAAGTCACTGCAGTCGCAACTGACAGGTGTTCTGCGCTCGGACTCGAACCGCCTGGAGGAGATTCTCAGGCACCCGCTGGTTTGCGTCGACCCGGAGCAATGGGGCTCGATGGTGGAAGTCCCGTCACGGGGATTCGTGCTTGCAATGCTCGCCGTTCTGTCGAATACGACGCCGACGACTGCTGCGGCGCTGAAGACAGCCGCGAAGAAGATCAAGGATCCGGGCCTGCAGCAGGCCGTCCTGACGACGATCGCTTCGGCTGGCGACGACAAGGCCATGGAACCGGCCCTGACAGCACTGACCACATGGTTCGACTCGGTAATGGCGCAGGGAACTGATCAGTACCGGTCGCAGACCTCGAAGGCAACCGGGGCAACCGCCCTGGTCATCGTTCTGGCGCTCAATATCGACACGTTCAGTTTTCTGGAACGCCTGTGGAAGAACCAGCCGCTGCGAGAGTCCCTCGTCGCCGCGGGTGTCAGGTACAGCGAAGAGCAGCAGGCGAAGAAGAATGAAGAAGACGGCGCTGCGAAGACGACAGTGCAATCGGATGCTGAATCGGAATTTGCGAAACTGAGCCAGGAGCTGAACCGATTCCCGCTGGGCTGGCATCTGGAGTCGAAAGAGACTCCAGGGACGGGCGCCGATCCGGCGGCAGAATCAAAATGTCGTCTCAGTTGCACGGGCCTCCCGTGGCTGTTGAAGAAGGCGGCGGGCTTCGCCCTCACCTGGTTCGCGATCACGCTGGGTGCACCGTTCTGGTTCGATCTTCTGGCTCAACTGGCCAGCATGAGAAAGGCCGCTCGAGGGCAGCCAACAGTCAAACCGGCAGCGTAATCTGAGTCGCTGTCCACTCCAGCCCAGCCTGCGCGGCAGCAGGCCACTTTGTCCGGACTTGAGGATCACTCATGGAACAGGTGCTGTTTAAATTCGGTCTGACCATCTTCAGCGGTCTGATGATTCTCTTGCTGATCGCGATCCCGTTCCGATTCCTTGGCGCCTGGAAGTGGGTTGATGTCCTGTGGAAGCGATTCCGGCAGCCCGCTGGCGGGATGGACTACGCCGTCCTGCTGATGGTGACGTTCACAACCGGAATCATTGCTGAAAACGTCTCGCGGAGGTTCTTTAACTCTGTGAATTCGTGCAGCAATGCAGTTGGTGGCGGTCCCAATTGTGCGATGGAACCGGTCATCCGGACGGCGGTTTTCTTCGAGCCGCCCTCTTATGTCGACTCGAAGCAGAATTCCCGGTCTTTTGCGTCCCGGTATCTGGCCCAGCCGGCGTTGGTGCAGGAAGCAACCCATCTACAGGGCGGGTTAGACTTAACGACCGGCCCGGATTACGCCAAATGGCTGAATCGCTGCCTTGAGTCAGCGGCGCGTGGCCTGACCAAAGAACACCAGGCATTTGCGCTGCCGGTCTATTACTACGCGGTAAACATCGTGATGGAACAGGACCCTGTCCATCGTGAACTGCTGACCATCCAGGATCGTTATCGATTCTCACGGTCCACGAGCATGGCAGCGCTGCTGTGCATTCCACTGTGCATTCCACTGTGCATTGGCATCTTCCTGTGGCGCCGCCACTCGGACCAGAACTCACCACGACCACAGGACGCGACGACTCCATCAGAACGACGCGACGACCCGCGTCCCGAACTCGGTGTGCTCCATCTGGCGTCGTTCCTCGCAGCGTACGGGTTACTGTTTTTTGCCTCTGCAGAGGCGTTCGAATCGGAGGTCAAAGCCCATGCACGCCGTGTTTTTGGATACGGGCTGCGACCGTCCGTTGCCCGAACTGATGCACCAGCGTCCGGAGTAGCAGAACGTGACACACTGGCATCCGACACGGCAGCACCCGACGCTCCAGCACCTGACACGTCGGCAACCAGCACACCAGCATCCGGCACTGCGAGCCATTCGGACAGCTCGCAGCCTGCCGTCAAGTCCCCGATCAGTGACCGGGAACGGTTCTGGCTGGCGATCGAAGATGCGGCTACGCCGTTGCCGCATGAAATCTCGACGTCGCTGACTGCCGTGACTCCATTTGATCCCCGGCTGCAGTGGAAAGACGACCGTGTTCTGGTCGTGTCCTGGGTCAACAAAGACTTTTCACCCGTTGATGATTTTGTGGCGTCGCGCGGCACCGGGACTCCGTCCCATATCAAAAAGGACACGTGGGTCACGGTCGTTCCGGACCTGGAGGAATTCTGCAAGTCACTTGGCGGTCCCCTGCCGGCCCGTGAGCGGCGTGTGCGACAGTTGCTCGGACTGCCGCCGACCTGGGCCTATACCCACTTTGTGGAAATGTGGGTCGACCCGGAGGATCTGTTCCGTCCGTCACCTGACCCGGAAATCACTGATCACGAGTCTGAACTTGAATTTCCCGATGCTTCGCGACTCAAGGTCAGCTCTGGACACCGGACATGGTTTGCAGAACAGCGGCGATCAAAATACAGGATTCCGGGCGGTGTTCCCTGGACCCGTCTGGGCTACACCTATGACTGGGGTAATCCCAAGTCGGAAATCGGGCTCAGTGAATTTGTCATCCGGCCGGGCGCTGGCGTGTACGTCAAACGCATCGTCACCAACATCAACCACCTGAATTAATCAGGCCGTCAGAAGTAGAAGCCGGCGCGGACCATGAGTCGCGGCTGCGGCGTGTAGTTGCCGATGTTGGAGTGGTACTCGAGCTCGCGGCCGACTGCGAAGCCGCCTTCGGCGAACCAGGAGATGCCGGACGCTTCGTGACTCGTTTCCCAGCCGACGGCGATGCGCCAGTGTGAATACGACACGTCGTCAAAGCCGCCGGCGAGGCGCTGTGTCCGCCAGGTGCGGCCGAAGCAGCCGCCGCTCAGATACAGCCAGCGGTTCGATTCGAACGCTGGCGACTTCGGCTACCTCTCAAAGAACGACTGACGCAGCACCAGGTCGTTGCCCCCGCGCAATTGACGAGCTGGCGGTGGACCGCGGAGCAGGATTCTGTCATCACATGTAAGCGAACTCCGATACGGCAACGTGTCCGAACGACATACCACTGAAGGGACGACACTCATGAAGTCACTCAATCTTTCGTTTTTTACTGCTTCTGTCCGCAACGTCCTGAGCTGCGGCGTTGGACTGATTGTCCTGTTCCTCGCAGCAGATCGGTCACTGGGCGAGGACTGGCCCACTTTCCGACATGACAATGATCGCTCCGGCGCTACGACCGAGAAGTTTCCGGGAGCCTCGTTGAAGTGGCGGTATTCGTCTCCCAGCCCGCCGCGACGCGCGTGGTCAGACGCCGAAGGCCGAACGATCGAGGGACACGTGATTAAGGATCGCATCCGGTTTGACGATGCGTTTCAGCCGGTTGTGGCCGGCGACAAAGTCTACTTTGGTTCAACGGCCGACCATCAGGTTTACTGTCTGGACCTGGCCACCGGGAAGACTGTCTGGACGTACTTCACAGGAGCGCCGGTCCGACTGGCTCCGACCGTCGTCGACGGGCGAGTCTATGTTGGTTCCGACGATGGCTACGCCTACTGCCTGAACGCGGACACGGGATCGGTCATCTGGCGTCGCCAGGCGGGTCCATTGAATGAGTGGTTTCTTGGTCGTGACGAAATGGTCTCCCGCTGGGCCGTGCGTACGGGAATTCTGGTCGACGACGGAATCGCCTATTTCGGTGCGGGTATCTTTCCCCACGAGGACGTTTATCTGTTTGCGCTCGACGCCGAGTCGGGTGACGTCATCTGGGAACGCGACGACATCAGCGAGTCCGACGCGGGACGCGACGACCTGTCACCGCAGGGGTACCTGCTGGCCAGTGCCGAAGAATTGTTCGTTCCGTCGGGTCGTTCAATGCCGGCAACCTTCGAACGAGCCACCGGAGTGCTTCTGCATAAGCGAACCTACAGTTGGCGTTCGACCGCAGGCGGCGTTGTTGGTGGCACGCGAGCTTTGCTGGCAGACGGCCAGATTTACTCCGGCGGCGCCCATCATCTGCTGGCTCTGGAACAGAAGACCGGCGACGTGGGATTCGGCTGGTTCGACGGTCGGCAAATGATCGTCTCCGGCGACGACGCTTACACCGCAACCGGAAGTTCGGTCCGCAGGTTGAACCGCAAAGAATACGCGGTGGCTAGCCGGACACGGCACAAGCTTGAGATGGACATCTACTCGCTGTCCCGTTCTCTGCGGAGCGCAAAGGGTGACAAAGCCGACGAGGTTCGTGCGAAGATCAAAACGGCTCGTGCGCAGATGAACGAAGTCGCGACCACCGGCATCGTGTGGCAGGCAGAGACGACCGACGACGCGGCCTTGCTGCTGGCTGGAGACACAGTCCTTGTGGGTGGTGACGATCGCGTGCTCGGCTTTGATGCCGCGACAGGGAAGCCCGTGTTGAAACTCGAAACTCGCGGCACGGCACGAGGCCTGGTGGTCTCCAATGGCCGATTCATTGTCAGCACAACTGCCGGGGATGTCGTTGCATATGGCGCAGGCGATGCGAAGAACCTCGCCGACACGGAACCAGCAAAGAAAACCAGTCCATGGCCAGACGACGCTCTCACGGCCAAATGTCGTAAGGCGGCCGAGCAAATCGTCGCAGAGACGAAGATCACAAGAGGGTTCTGTCTGGTTGTCGGCAGCGAAGACGGTCGGCTTGCCTATGAACTGGCCCGAATTACGAACCTGAAGATTTACGGGATCGAACCGGACGCAAAGAAAGCCGCCGCGTCGCGACGTCTGCTGGCGAAGACAGGTCTGTACGGAAGCCGGATCACGATTCACAACGCAGGCTTCGATGCGATTCCTTACTCCAACTATTTCGCAAACCTGATCGTGTCTGATTCGCAACTCCGCACTGGAGTACTGCCAGGCAATCCGCAGCGAATTCTTCGACACCTCAAGCCCATGGGAGGGATCGCGCGACTCGACACAGGATCGCTGAATGAGAATCAGACAGCGCAAGCCGTGTCATGGCTGACCAATGGAACGTTACTGGATCATTCCACGATTGCGTCAACTGCGGCTGGCACTTCGTTGACGCGTGGAAAACTGCCGGGCGCCGGCAACTGGTCCCATCAGTACGGCAATGTTGGTAACACCGCGGTCATCAACGACTCACGTGTAAAGGGCGATCTCGGAGTCCTGTGGTACGGCGATCCCGGCCCAGGCGAAATGGTCAATCGACACGAAGGTGCCGTCGGACCGCTGTCCGTCAACGGTCGTCTGATCGTTCAGGGCGAGGCAACAATTCTCGCCTACGACGCCTACAACGGTCAGTTTCTGTGGAAGTACGAGAACGCAGAGGCGTTGCGTACCGGTGTGTTCCAGAATCAGAACCCGGGCAATCTGGCAGCCAGTGAAGACCGGCTGTTCCACTTCCTGAAAGATGAGTGCTTCGAGGTCGATGCGGCGACGGGCAAGCTCGTAGCAGTGCATCGGCTGCCAAAAGCGTACGACGACAACACCCGCGAATGGGGTTACGTCGCCGTCCATAATGGCATTCTGTTTGGAACGGCGACCGTTCGCGAAGAGGCGGAAGCTCGGCTGCGCCGACGTGGCCGCAAAGTGACCGATGCAACGGACGCCATCTTCGCCATCGATACAGCAACTGCCGAGCATCTGTGGTTCTACGAAGGTGGAAGCATCTCACATCGCACGATCGCCATAGGTGACGAAGACGTCTTCTTTATCGACAGCACGATCACCAGCGAAGAGCGGGAGCGTCTGCTCCGCGAAGACAAGACCGCTCTGCAGAAGCTCACGGGCGAGGCACGCGAGATTGCTGAAGACCGTATGAAGAAGCAGGACGCACGCACGACTGTGTCACTCAATTCTCGCACTGGTCAACGAAACTGGGCTGTGGGGGTCGACGTCACGGACTGCAGCGAGATCGGCATCGGCGGCGGCAAGCTCACTCTGATGTACCAGGAAGGCGTGCTGATTCTGTGCGGAGCCAACGCCAATGGCCACTACTGGAAGCAGTTCATCGCCGGTGACTTCAAACGCCGCAGACTTGTCGCGCTGGATGCGGAGACTGGGTATACCAAATGGAAAACGGACGCGAATTACCGACACCGCCCAATCATCGTTGGTAATCGTGTCATTGCTGAACCGTGGGCGTTCGAGCTGGGTTCAGGCAAGCAGATCATGAAATCGCATCCACTGACCGGGCAGGATGTCCCGTGGAGTATGATTCGCCCGGGCCATCACTGCGGAATGGTGACCGGCAGTGACCACATGCTGATGTTCCGCTCGGGATACACGGGTTTCTACAACCTGGATAACGACGAAGGCACGCGTCACTTCGCCGGACACCGTCTGGGTTGCTGGATCAACGCCATCCCCGCAAACGGTCTGGTCATGATCCCCGAGGCCAGCGCGGGCTGCGTCTGCCAGTTTTCGATTGCGTCAACGATCGTGTTGGAACCGCGTGCACCACGCCGTCCCTGGACGCTCGTCAGCGCTACGGGCGCACAACTGCCCGTGCGGCACATGGCCCTGAATCTGGGGGCTCCCGGAGATCGCCGGGACTCGGCCGGAACAGTCTGGCTGGCCTATCCGCGACCCAATCCGAAGAAAGTCACCAGCCTTGACCTGGCATTCGACCTGCAGCCGAAGTTCGACAAAGGCGGCTTCACCAGCGTGAGTGCGGCAACGCAACCGGTTGCTGGAACAAAGACACCATGGCTGTACACCTCATGGGCCAGCGGGCTAAGCGAACTGACCGTCCCGCTCCGTGGTGCCGACGACCGCCCCGCAACCTATGAACTGACTTTGCACTTTGCACAGATTCGCGAGGGCACGGCGAGGTTTGACGTTGAGATCAACGGGCGAGTCGTGCTGAGTGACCTGGAGCTTGAACGTGATGCCGATTCACAACCAGAGGCTCAAATTCGCGCCGTGGCCGGCATCGCAGTCGATCGCAATCTCAAACTACGACTCATTCCAAAAGGAACAGAAACTGCCAAAGCGAGAGCCGTCCTCAACGCGTTGGAGATCCGCGAAAGAACCAACACCGCGAGGGCGAAATGATCGATGACAGAGTCCTCGTTATCGGCGGAACAGCTCGACACATACCGTCGCGCTGGTCACCTGACCGTTCCGGATTTGTTTTCTGAGACCGTGATCAAAGCGGTTCGGTCCGACATCGACGAATGGAGCAACCAGTTTCTCTCACAACTGGACTCACAACACGCGGGCTGGTTTCTGGAGCACGGCACCAGCGACGCTCGCGTGCTCCGTAAACTGGACAACCCGGTTTACGAGCGTTCGGTGTTTCGACGCCTCGCCGCGGAACCCCGGTTGCTTGCCGTCGTTGAGCAACTGATCGGCCCCGGATTGCGGGTCTGGTTCAGTCAGGTGTTTCTGAAGCCGCCGGGAGGCGGTGGGCCAAAGCCCGTTCATCAGGACAACTTCTATTTCGGCCCGAGCGATCCTGACGGAGTCGTCACGGTATGGGTCGCTCTCGACAACGCGACGACCGAAAACGGGTGCCTGAGTTTTGCAGACGGATCGAATACCGGACCTGTCTATCCACACGAAGCCCCGGAAGGCGAGCCGTTCAATCTGCAGGTCCCACCGGAGATCGCCGCCCGGTTCGACATGACAGCCGCGCCCGTCCCCAGTGGCGGTGTGTCGTTCCATCACGGAAACACGCTGCATCAGTCATCCGCAAATCTCAGCGATCGCCCGCGCCGTGCTGTCGCGATGCACTTTGTGAATCGAGAGACGGTGTTCGAGTCTCCGGCACTGGAATACGACGAAACGGTCATCGTGAAGCTCACGGACTGATCCTCACAACAAATCAGCGTCTGTTGATGCCGGAAGATTTACCGGCCAGGCGACGTGAAACGCACGCCGATCTCAGTAAACTGACATACGGTCAACCCTCGACTCTCGACGGAGCTTGAAGCCGTGTCGCGATATTCAGCCGCTGTCGTTGCTCTTGCCTGTGTCCTTTGCGTCGGCATCGTTGTCGAATCGCCGGCGGTCGCCCAGACACGCAAGAAAGCGGCTCCGAAGAAGAAAGCTGCCCCGAAGCCACCAACGACGCGTCTGCCGCAACTTGCGCGGACGCCCGTCGAGATCAAACCAGTCAACGAGCGATTTCGCGACACGGCGATTCGTTCCGCCCAACGACTTGACGCACTCGTTGAGGCTGGACTGCGAAAAGCCAGCCAGAACCCGCATGAACTGTCGCTCGACTATCAATTCGTGCGACGCATTTATCTCGACGCCAGCGGCACGATTCCGACGGCACGTCAGACGGAGCTGTACGCCAGATCGAGGTCGAGTGCCAAACGGCATGCGCTCGTCGACACACTGCTCAGCCGACCTGGCTACGCCAGCCAGATGTACAACTGGATGGGAGACTTTCTGCGGATCGTCGACAAGGCGGACAACAACACATATCTGCGTCCGTGGGGTGACTGGATCAAGCAGAACCTGCGCGACAACACGCCGTGGGACAAGATGGTCCATCAGATGCTGACGGCCGAGGGCAAGTCGTGGGAAAACCCGGCCGTCGGTTTCGTGCTCCGTGATCCCGGCATGCCTCTGGACAATCTCAACAATGCAGTCCGGGTTTTCATGGGGACGCGAATCGGTTGCGCCCAGTGTCACGACCATCCGTTCGATCGCTGGACGCAAAAAGAGTTTTACCAGCTCGCCGCATTCACGGCCGGGACTCAGTACCGGCTGTACGGCAAGATGGGACCATCCGTCAACAACAAGGCTCTCGACAAAGCAGCTCCTGGCGGCCGCAATTCGCCGGAAGCTCGCAAGGGTCGAGGGATCATCCGCCTTAATCGTCCGGGTGTCTTTGACAACACGCGCAGGCAACTGAAGTTTCCGTCGGACTACGGATATGACGATGCAAAACCTGGCGAGTTGGTGAAAGCAGCGTTTCTGTTTACGGAAACTCCCACCACGATCGCGTCGCCGGATCGACGTAAAGCCTTCGCGGACTGGCTCACGGCCTACGACAACGATCGCTTCGCCCGCACGATGGCCAACCGGTTGTGGAAAAAAGCGATGGGTATCGGCCTGATCGAGCCGGTCGATGATCACATGGACGAAACGAAGGCATCCAATCCGGCGCTCCTCGACTTTCTCACGAGTGAGGTCAAGCGGCTGCGGTTCGACCTCAAGGAATTCCAGCGGATCATTTACTACTCGAACACCTACCAGCGTCGCGTCAGTTACGAAGATCTTGATCCGAAGAAGCCGTATCTCTTTCCCGGTCCAATCCTGCGTCGCATGACGGCCGAACAGGTGTGGGATTCACTGCTCACCCTCACGCTGACTAATCCCGACGGAGTGCTCCGACCGACCGACGACAAATACACGTCGATCATCGATATCGACAACAGCACATCGGCCCAGCAGATACTGCAGAAGGCAAAGCAGCTCACCGACTATGAAAAACAAGACCGGACAGCTCGAAAGAAGCGGCTCTATAAGGGTCAGGAGCTGCTGCGTGCTTCGGAGTTACCTCAACCACTGCCGGCAGGGCACTTCATTCGTCAGTTTGGCCAGAGTGAACGCGACATCATCAACGACAGTCATACCGATGGCACGGTCCCTCAACTTCTGACGATGTTCAACGGAGCGGTCACGCACATGATGCTGGAACGTGGTTCGGTGATCTACAACGAGGTGATGAAAGAGGATGAAATGGAGGACCAGATCGACGTCATTTTCCGGAGCATGCTGAATCGGGTCCCAAACACTCGTGAAGCTGCTGCCGC
>Ga0302123_10002678_pt1 | contig 12084 bp, 14 predicted proteins | sample CB21_321_MG_FD_203109 | JGI IMG/M metagenome (GOLD analysis project Ga0302123, IMG submission 203109) | Marine microbial communities from Western Arctic Ocean, Canada - CB21_32.1 | ecosystem: Environmental > Aquatic > Marine > Oceanic | place: Canada: Western Arctic Ocean | collected 2017-09-28 | reverse complement strand
GGCTGCCTGGGACATATCCGGCCCGAGCAGGTCGGTGAACGGCGTGCTGTTCCAACCCTCGGAGCGTCGCTTCCAATAATTGTCACTGAGTTTGCCGGTGGTGATGCCTGGCGCGCCATTTCCGACCGGCTTGTCATTAATCAAAGTCACCGGCATTACGCCGCCGCCGGTGGAGGAGACGAAAACTTCATCCGCCTCCTGCAAGTCCTCTTTAGTGAGGTTCGCCGTTTCGGCCTGCATCCCGGCCTCGGCGCAGAGTTCAAACACGCTTTGGCGGGTGATGCCTTCCAACAGATTTTCGCCCGGTGTCAGCACCTTGCCGTCTTTGAGAATCCACACATTGAAGCCCGGCCCCTCGGTGATAAAGCCATCCATCGAGAGCAGTACCGGCGCATCGGCACCGGCATCAAGCGCTTCAAAGTGGGCGCGCGTGAGGTCCATGCGATTAAAGTTTTTGACCCGCTGATTTATTGCCTCATTGGGTGCGCGCCGGACGGTCTCGGCGACCCAAAGATGGGCGCCGGCATTGGGTCGATCCGTGGGTACGATCCAGTAATAAGGTACGGCATAGGCGATGAATTCATTTTCTGATTCTCGCGGGTCACCTGTCGCCGCGCCGCCGGCATAGCCGCCGCGCGTACACAGGAAGTATACACACGCGTTGTCAAAGCCGGCCCGGGTTGCGCACTCCGCCAAAATGCGGCGCATTTCATCGTCGCTGCAGGGCGGGATTACGCGGATGTATTCGCAGGAGCTGCGAAAGCGCGCCATATGTTCGTCCAGTTTGAAAAAGGTGCCGTCCCAGGCGGAGACAACATCAAATACCACATCACTTTTGGTGAAGGCCGGGTCGAGTAGCGGTATGGTCGCTTCCTCCACCGGCATGTAGCGTCCCTTGCTATAGGCGATTCCCTTTGATTCGCTCATGACTCTATCCTTTTTTAATTGCCTGTCGCTTGGCGCAAAAACCCCAATCGGGGGAATTGTACCAAAGGAGATGTTTTTACATCGCTCATCGCGCAATGAAATAGCTTAATTGCAGTGTGTGCAAGCCGCATTATATCACTTGAACCAAAGCGCTCCCTCCGGGATGATTGCCGCCAAGAAATAAAATATATGGGGGAGAACGGTTATGGCGATGGACGTAGAAGCGCTAGCGGCGTGGCTTGGGGATTCGATCATGGCGAAGCGCGGCGTTGGCCGTGATGCGGCGGGCGAGACCCATCATCTCACAGAGGAAATACAGGGAGACTTTCATTACACCATGGGCCCCTATTCGGACCCGGTGTTAAAAATCAAACCCGGCGATACGGTGATCGTCGATACCCGCGATGCCTTTGAAGGCAAGATCACCAGCGAGAGTGATTTGCCGAGCGAGAAATTGCGCGTGCCTTTCATCAATCCGCAGAACGGACCAATCATGGTTGAGGGTGCGGAGAATGGCGATGCGCTTGCTGTTTATATCGCCTCCATGCATCCGCGCGGCGAAGATCCGCACGGTATTGTCGCCATGATCCCGGAGTTCGGCGCGCTTACCGGCACCGCTTACACCGCTACCCTCAATGATCCGCTGCCCGAGAAAGTGCGGCGCATCACCATCGACGAGGAAAATGTTTATTGGAGCAAGCGGGTGACGCTGCCCTATAAGCCGCATATCGGCACACTCAGCTGTTCGCCGGAAATTGATTCGATCAATTCACTGACGCCTGACAATCATGGCGGCAATATGGATTTGCCTGATATGGGGCCTGGTACGGTGACCTATCTGCCGGTGCGCTCCCCTGGTGCACGCCTTTTCATCGGCGATGCGCATGCCTGCCAGGGCGATGGAGAATTGTGCGGCACTGCAGTGGAATATTCCTCGATCACCACTATCAAGGTCGACCTGATCAAGGGCTGGACTCTCGATTGGCCGCGGCTTGAGACTGAGGATAAAATCTTCGGCATCGGCAGTGCCCGGCCGCTTGAAGATGCCACACGCATTGCCTACCGCGAATTGATCCGCTGGATGGAAGCTGATTACGGTTACGACAAGTGGGACGCTTATATGATGCTCAGCCAATGCGGCATCGTGCGCCTCGGTAATTTTGTCGATCCCAAATACAGCGTCGCCGCCGGTATCCGGAAGAAATTTCTGGCCGAATAGGCGGTGGTTTAATCGGCCGCGTCGGAATTAAATTCGCCGGCGTATTCAGGCTTGGGCGCGGCCAGGCCTTTGCGTAAAAATTCGTCGCGCATTTGGTGACCGTTGCCGGCATGTGCGGTCATTTGTTCTGGTGGTGTGGGGGACGTGACCTCTGGCCAAATGCCGGGTTGCGGCGCAGAACCTTCTTCGGCGACAGGCAGCGGGTCGTCTTCGGCAATGGCTGGCGTCTTGACGATATCCATAAACTCCCAACTGGCCTCAAGAGGGATATTGTTGTTGTCGAAAAAATAGATAGACCAGATGAAGCCGTGATCGACGGCGCCCGTGACTTCAACTCCAGCCGCTTCGAGCCTGTCTTTCAAGGCGAACAAATCCTCTTTTGAGGCGACACTGATCGAAAGGTGGTCAAAGCCGAGCGGCTTGGTACTGGGAGAACCGTGGAATTTTTTCTCCATCGGTTGGGCACCAGCATAGGCGAAGAAAGCGATGTAGTTACTGCCGGTCTTGAAAAAATAATGGCGGTAGCCGTCTTGGCCAATGCCAGCCGTCAGTTCCATGCCCAAAAGGTCACGGTAATAGCGAATGGTTTTTTCCATATCGCTGGTGATGAAAGCGAGATGGTTGATTTCCTGCAAATACATGCCGATTCTCCCCAGGTACAGCGCGCTAGGGTAATAGGTAAGACTTCTTGTGGGGAATTCCAAGTGAGGGCGTAGAGTGATCGTTTTATTTACCGATTTTGGCGTTACCGGTCCCTATGTCGGGCAAATGCGCGCGGTACTAGCGCGCGAAGCGTCGGGCGAGCCGGTAATCGAATTATTCAGCGATGCACCGGCCTTTAATGCCAAGGCTTCGGCCTATTTACGGGCTTCTTATTGTGATAAATTCGCACCCGGAACAGTGTTTCTCTGCGTTGTTGACCCCGGCGTCGGCAGTACGCGCGATGCGGTCATGCTTGAAGCGGATGGGCGCTGGTATGTTGGCCCCGACAACGGTCTCCTTGCTCTGGTGACACGGCGCGCAAAATCTGCGCGGTGGTGGCGCATCACCTGGCAGCCCGAGGCGCTCTCGGCGAGTTTACATGGCCGCGATCTGTTTGCGCCCGTTGTCGCCCGTCTCGCCCAGGGCAGAAATGTCCCCGGTGAACCCAACGATACTGTCGGGAGGATCGGCGGCGATCGGCCGGATGAGCTGGCTGAGGTCATTTATTTGGATCATTTTGGCAATGCCATGACCGGCATGCGCGCCGCGAGCTTGGGCCCTGAGGCGCGCCTCGCGGTGGCGGGTCATACGCTGGATCGGGCGCGCATATTTTCCGATGTGCCGAAGGGTGTTGCTTTCTGGTATGAAAACGCCAACGGTTTAGCTGAAATCGCCGTGAATAGCGGGCGCGCCGAGGCGGTGCTTAACCTGTCGATCGGCATGAACATTGAGGTGAAGTGAGGCATGGCGGGATGGAAGCCGGATAGTGAACAGATCGCCAGCGGCCAGCTTGCCGGCGCTGATCTGAGCGGAATGGATTTGAAAGGGCGTAATTTTCGCCGCGCTGATTTGTCGGGAGCTGATTTGGCCGGCGCTGATTTGCGCGAGGCAAATTTCTGGGGCGCCAATCTGGCCGGTGCCAATCTCGAAGAAGCCAATGCGCGGGTCGTCAATTTTCAGGGCGCAAACCTTTCGGGCGCGCTGATGGCGGAGGCCAACCTCTGGGGCGCCAACCTCAAGATAGCGAATCTAACCGGCGCCATGCTGGCCCGGGCCAATATGGCGCAGGCTGATCTGCCGGGTGCGCAATGCGACGGCGCAAATTTTACCGAGACAAATTTATGGGGTGCAGTGCTGCGCCTGGCTTCGTTGAAAAATGCCAATATGGGCAAAGTGCAAATGGGCAGCGCCAAGATGGAGCAGGCGGTGCTCGATGGCGCCAATCTGCGCGAGGCCGATCTAACCGGCGCCAGCCTGCGCGGCGCTAGCCTGATCGGCACTGATTTCACTGGTGCGACATTGCGCGATGTGCGCTTTCGAGAAGCCAATCTGAGCCGTGCAGATTTTCGTGATGCAGACGTGCGCGAAGCCTATTTCGGCGAAGCCACCTTTGATGGCACCATCATGCCGGACGGCACAATCGAAGCCGGCCCGGTGCACGAATGGTCGCCTGAAGCTGATTAGGTATCTAGCTATTTTGCGCGGCGATAAAAATTGACCAACATGGGCTGTTCGAAAACATAGCCATCGGCTGTTTTAGCGGCTTCAAAATTTGCCCGCACCTCAGCTTGATCGATCAACTCGCAGGCAATCGGGTTGTACGACATGGTGGAAAATTTATTTACCATGGCGTCAAAATTTTCATGCTTCGGGCGCTGCAGATAGACATATTGCGCCGTCTCTTCGAATAGAGGCGCGGCACTGCGGTCGAGCGCCTGTTGCGCCAGGGTACGCGCTTCCAGTTCGTCATTGAAGGGCCGCATCATTTTAAAATGGCTGCCTTCAATGCCAGGCTCGGCGACATAGAGGAAGCCTTCTGGCTTGAGTACACGCGCCGCTTCCGCAAGGGCAGCATCCATCAGCTCGCGCGGCACATGGTGAAGTGAGCGAAAGAACAATACGCCATCGACGCTATTGTCTTCAGCCGGCAGCTCCTCGGCGCCGGCTTCCAGGAACGCTACATGCTCTGTTGTGGGTGCGCTGCGGTTCTTCTCCGCCTGAATCGTATCCGGTTCGACCGCCAGTACTTCCGCGCCGCGTTCGGCCAGGACGCGTGCCGCATCGCCCGCCGCGCAACCAGCCTCAATTAATTTCAAACCGCTAATCGGTACGATCTTTTCAAGCGCATCCAAATCGCTCAGTTCGCCAAGTTCTATTCTCATTTCCGTCCTAAGAGGCTATTGCTGTTCAGGTGATATTCGGGCGCGCAGGATTACGGTATAAATATAGAACGTCAAGTATTTGGCTGTATCGGTGATGTTTTTTTCGCGACACAAACATCTCTGAATGGTGCACAATACGGCAAGCAGGATGAGTGAGATGGCAGACGAAAACCCTAACCGACACCCCCTCAAGAACCTATTCGACAGATATCGCTATTTCGGCGTCGCTATCGCTTTAATTGGCGGTGTCGCTCTTGTTCTTGTCATTTTCAAGGACATCATATTTGGCGACGGCGACGGCGGTGGCGAATCGACTCTCGGCACCAATTCCTTTATCTCTATTGCTGCGGTCGGCATATTGATCATCTTTGCTATTGTCGTTGATGCGTGAGCCAAGAACCGCGTTTTGTCTGAGCGTGCTGAAAAACTCGGCGATATGGCCAAGCGTATGTATGCGACGGTGGAAGAGTTGAACGGAGCGAATGAGGAACTCGCGCGCGCGCCTGTAGGCCGATTTTGCCAACCAGGCGAAATCTGCTTTTCTTGCCGATCTGAGTGGTGAAATTGAATCCCCGATCCGGGCTATTCTGGGAGATGCTTTAATTCTCAGGAGCAAACAGAATATGAATGAAACCCAACGCCAAGCCGTCGATAGCATTGTCCTCAACGGTGAAAATCTATCGGCCATCATTTGCGGAATCGTGGAAATATCGCTTATTGAGGCGGGTAGCGTAGAATTTGCGCCAGGTAATTTTGATCTTGGCGAACTGATCAATGGTCTGAATAAAACCCCTGAAATAACCATCGTGCCATTGGCCGAGGCGGGTGGCATGGTCAATGGCGATGCCCGGCTATTGCGCGAGGCTCTGCAAACCATGCTGAACAATGCCGTAGAAGAAGGAGAGGGCGCTGCTGTCAATTTCTCCGTGTCGCGGCAGGGTGAAGATGATTATGCATTTGCCATAGTCGGTGGCGGGCTTGGCTTTGCATCCGATGAAATGGCGCATATTTTTGAACCATTCTACAAGCCGCAAGGCGCAACTTCGAAAAGCGCCGCCGGGCTCAACCTTGCAATTGCCGACAAAAAAATAGCGATGATGGGCAGTGAATTGAAATGTGAACTCGAACCAGGGAAAGGCTGCCGCCTTTCTTTCATCGTCAAATTACCTACCGTCGCTGAATGAGGCGGCTATTGTGATTAAATTGGGAGATCCTGAGAGCTATGCCTAAATTCGCCGCAAATCTCAGTTTTCTTTTTCAGGATTTGGAATTTCTCGAGCGCTTTTCCGCTTCTGCCGAATGCGGTTTTAAGGCTGTCGAATATCTTTTTCCTTATGACTATGCGCCTGAAAAAATCAGAGATACGCTGGCCTCGCATGGCCTCATTCAGGCTTTGTTTAATCTTCTTCCCGGTGATTGGGAAGCTGGCGAGCGTGGACTTGCCGCATTGCCGGGGCGCGAGGCGGAATTTCGTTCGGCGGTAGCGCAGGCGGGCGAATATGCCGATGCGCTGCAATGCGGACAGGTGCATGTCATGGCCGGCATCCTGCCGGACGGTGCCGATCCGGCGCCGTTCGAGGAAGCCTATATTTCCAATTTGCGCTACGCGGCGGATTATTTTGCCGCGCGGGGTGTTCGCACGCTGATCGAGCCGCTCAACAGCTTCGACATGCCAGGTTATCTGCTGAACGGTTCCAAGCAGGCACGGCGCATTATTGAGGCTGTGGGTAGCGATAATCTCTATCTGCAATATGATGTTTATCACCTGCAAATCATGGAAGGAAATCTGGCGCACAGCTTCGAGCGTGATCTCGATATTATCAGCCATGTGCAGATCGCCGGCGTGCCGGGGCGCTTCGAGCCGACCATTGGCGAAATCAACTATCCCTACCTTTTCGATCTCTTTGATCGGCTCGGCTATGACGGCTGGGTGGGTTGCGAATATCGCCCCGAGGGCGAAACGCGTGCTGGCCTCGGCTGGGCGCGTGGTTTTGGTATCAGCGCTGGATAGCGCGCGCTAATCCTTCTTTTTGTTGCCGGCCTGGGGAATGGTCGAGCGACGCCGGGTAGGCGCTTCAGGGCGCGCCTTTGTTTGCACCCACGGCCTCTTTATTTCTTTGCCCCAAGGCCCAGGCTCGTTCGATTCAGGTTCCGATTCGACGGCATCGACCATAGACAGTCCAGACTGTCCGGGCCGGGCTGTTTGGCCCAAATGACCGCCGCCAAATAGCGTTACATGCCGGTGCTTGAACACCAGCACCAGCACCATGCCGACACCAAAGCCACCGATATGCGCCCACCAGGCGATGTTGCTTTCTCCGCCGCCGCCGAGATTGGCGACCTGCATGAAAATATACAGGCCGAGCACCAGGAATGCCGGTAGCGGTAGCAACATGTAGAACGCAAAGATGAGCACCTTGGCGCGCGGATAGAGCAGAAGATAAGCGCCGAGCACGCCGGAGATGGCGCCGCTCGCGCCGATTGTGGGCGTGATGGAATTGGGCTCCATGCCAGCATTGATCAGTGCCGCACCGGTACCACACAGCAGGAAGAAAATGAGGAAGCGCACATGCCCCATGGCGTCTTCGATATTGTTGCCGAAAACCCAGAGATAAAGCATGTTGCCGATCAAATGCCACCAACCGCCATGCAAAAATTGCGAGGTGATGACGCTCAGAAAATCGACGCTGGCGGGCAATATAGCATCCTGGGCGGCGATTTCCTTGGTCTGAAAAATGACGGCGGGAATGGCGCCGAGAGCGAACTTCACCTGCGCCCCGCCACCCTCGGGCAATGACAGCGTGATCAGAAACACCAGGGCATTAACGGCAATTAAGCCATACGTCACATAGGGCGTGATATTGGTCGGATTATTGTCTCTGAGAGGCAGCATCCGCCGGCAATGTCTTTATGTGCTGGGCGGCGGGTCGGAAAATACAGCCCGACGCTTAACCACCAGGCAACCGGCCATCATGTCGTGCAGCCCCTGTTTTCGTTTGGTAAAGGCGACGCTCACGCACGCAGCCAACGCGGCCAGGCTGATGATCAAATCGAGAATGGCGACCGAATTGATCAGGCCGGGTAACCACAAAGGCCAGGTGCGGTAACTGGCGGTGAGCAGACTGATGCGATCACCATTATAATTACAAACCCTGAGACCAAAGAGGCGTTTGCCAAGTGTTGCTTGCGCTTTGCTGCATTCCTGAAGCGCCAAATAGGCCCAAACGGCAACGCCGACCATAAGCAGGCCGAGGAGCGTTGGTGCGTAAGCAGAAAGCGATACCCCGCCGGCCGGGTCTTCGATGACCTGTTTGGTCAGCAGATCATCCCAGACAAAAAACGCAATGAACAGATAGACGGCATAGATCAGGAATGCATCGATAAACCATGCTCCGGCGCGGCGCCAGAACCCCGCAAAGGGATCCCCCGCCGGCATGGATAGATTGCTGTTTACCACGTTATGACCTGATCTGCCGCCGCTGGGCGCCGTTTCGCATCTGCATAGTCTTCAATATAGGCACGAATGATTGAATCCAAACCCTTGTCCGCCGGCAGGCCAAGCGCATCGGCGCGCGGTGACTGCCCACGGCCGGGCCAGCCATCGCAGATGGCCTGAATGGTAGGGTCGAGCGCCGAATTGATCTGGCCAAGCGGTCGATCGCCGGCAACACGTTTCAGGCCTTCGATCATTTCCGCGACGGTCAGTGTAATGCTCGGTAAATTGACGGAGCGATCATCGCCAACGGCATCACTTTCAGCCTCGTGAAGTGCGAGAATGCCCTCGACGATAGTGCGGTATCCACTCACCGCCATGCGTGTCTCGTTCTTGACCGGCAGGTCAAAGTCGATGCCCGAGAGCGGCTCGCGGAAAACGCCGCTGGCGAAGCCTGAAGCCGCCTTATTGGGCTTGCCCGGGCGGATGATGACGGTTGGCAAGCGAGCGCCACGACCATCGAGAAAATCCTTTCGGGTATAATCGTTGAGGAGCAATTCATTGACCACTTTGGTCATGCCGTAGGTTGTCATCGGCGTGATCTTGGTCGCGTCGGTGACCGTATCCGGCAGCGCCGAGCCGCCAAACACCGCAAAGCTGCTGGTGAATACCACGCGTGGCAGGCCGGGCGCGGCGCGCGCTGCCTCGAGCACATTGATGCCGCCATCGAGATTGACCTTCATGGCGAGGTCAAAATCCTGCTCAGCGCCGGAGCTGACGACCGAAGCAAAATGAAAAACCGATAATGATTCACCGGAGATGAGACTCGTAACCAGAGCGCGGTCTGAAATATCGCCGCTGACGATTTCTACTCGATCGTCGAGGCCCTCAGGGCGTTCGGCCGGGGTGACAGCATCAAACAGGACCATTTGGTCTACCGGCTCCAGCGCGCCCGATGCGCCGCTTAGCTCGCCGCGCTTGAGAATGGCGCGTGCCAGCCTCAATCCCAAAAAACCGGTGCCGCCCGTAATAACCACTTTCATCTCGTCAAACTCCTCATAGATGCGCTGCCGTTTGATTGCGCTGACCTTATAACAGGCAGCGCTTTTTGGGCAACGCGTTCGCCCGCCTTGATTTAGCGGATGGAATCTAACATAGGTAGCCTCCTAATCACGGGCATGCGCTGTAGATAGCGCCGCCCCACCATGGAGGATAGACGCGTGGCAAATGTGAACGACCTTGGACCCAATGCAGCACTGATCGGCCAACCCGGATCGCGCTCACGTCTGATGACGCCATCTTTGGTGCTCGATCTTGATGGTTTGGAACGCAATATTGAACGTATGCGCAGCTTTGCGGCAGAGAAAAACATCAACCTCCGACCCCATTGTAAGACCCATAAGAGCATCAATATTGCCCGGCTGCAGATCGCGGCGGGTGCACTTGGTGTTGGCGCCGCGACCGTCGGTGAAGCCGAGATCATGGGCGGTGCGGGCATTCCCGGGGTTTTGGTGACCTCACCTGTGATTGCCGATAATAAGATTGATGCCCTGATGGCGCTTAATCAGCGCGCTGATGGCCTCATGCAAACGGTCGATAATCTAGAGAATTTGCGCAAACTCGATATGGCCGCCGGACAGGCAGGTAAAGTGCTGAATGTGGTGGCAGATGTGGATGTCGGTCTGCACCGTACCGGCGCTGCCAGCGTGGCTGAAGCGGTGGCTTTGGTTCAGGCCATGGTGGCGGCTGAAAATGTGAATTATTCAGGCGTGCAGGGCTATGCCGGCCAGATCATGCATATTGAGGATTTCGCCGAGCGGCGGGCGACCAACATCGCCCATACCAAGCCGTTGAAAGATACTTGTGCGGCGCTGGCGGAGTTGAATTTGACACCCGCAATTGTTTCCGGCGCCGGTACTGGGACCTACGATATTGATGCTGAGCTCGGTGTGATGAGTGAAATGCAGACCGGCTCCTATACGGTGATGGATGTGGAATATCGCGACGTGCACTGCAATGGCACCAGGGATTGGTTGTTTGAGCCGGCGCTGTTCGTCCGCGCCACAGTGGTGAGCGCCAATCATAACGGTCACGCCACTATCGATGCCGGGCTAAAATGCTTCGCCACTGACGGTCCGTTGCCCGATTTCGCTTCAGGTGCGCCGGTTGGGTCGAGCTATAGCTATTTTGGCGATGAGCATGGCCGAATTGCATTTGCTCAGGCCAATGAGCGCCTGGCACTTGGTGATGCGGTGGAATGTATCGTTCCGCATTGTGACCCAACCATTAATCTGCATGATTTTTTCCACTGCGTGCGCGGCGATACACTTGTGGATATCTGGCCGGTCGATGCGCGCGGCTTGCACTAGGCGTTTAGGCTGCAAGGCAAGATGAACTAGCAAAACATAGGTTTTAATGCGAAGAATTTGCCGCGCCCGGTCGCTTGGGCGTGGCGTATCGCGCCCGGCCTGCTGATTTGTATCGTTATTGCCTTGGCCTCGACATTTGTGTCGGAGCATTATGGCTGGCCGGCGCCTATTTTGATCGTCATCGGCGCAATTATTTCGACCATCCTATTCGGCCTCGCGATCGATTATTATTATGGTAATTTCGACCATGTTGATAAGGTCCTCGAATATGCCGGGCGGAAAAGCTCTGCCGAGGGCGATCCTTTGGCCAATTTGGATTTCCGTGGCGGAGACGGCAAACCGGACCTGAACCAGCGCCACAAGGATTTTGTTGCCGCCATTATCGCCGGCTACATCCATTTTTCCGATCCTGGAACCTATATGTTCAAGGTGCGCTCGAATGACGGCGTGCGAATCGCTATTGGCGGTTTAACCGTGTTTGAAGACCCGAGGCCGCATCCTGACCGTAATTCTGCACCGCGGTGCCGGTGAAGGTGAGCGCGGCGGGTTGGGTGCCGATTGAAGTCATTTATTTTGAGCGTAAAGACGGCTGGTCGATTGAATTAACTTGGCAGGATGGTGGCGATTATAGTGCTATTCCGGCCTCGAATTTCGCCCATTGAGCTATTTCGCGCCATAATTTGGCCATTTGTGCCTGCAAAATTTTTAGGCTTGGTGGTTAAGTCGGGAATCGCCACGACCTGGGAGATAGTTTAAAGTCCAGACTATCCTCGGGGGAATACATACTCGATTGGAGAATAATTCATGTCCACTGCTTAAAGGTGGGCTGTGGAGGCAAAAGGAGAGGTTTTATGTCAAAAAAACAACGAGACGTTCTGGCATTACTCGCAGGCAAGCGCTCTACGCGAGCGCCGCAGGTGCTGCGTTTACTGCTGCAGCCGGCATTGGGCCGCGCTGGTTGAAATCAGGCGATGCCTGGGCGGCTGATCTGGCTCCCGGTATGACCGGTGGCCCGACGGGCTTTGCCGGTGCCGAGCGCTATCAATATGACGATACCATGTCTGAAGGCTGGGCTGTCGCGGGTGCGCGCAAGCTCAAAGCCGAGAGCAAAGCACCTGAAACGCTTCGCATTCGGATGGCAGATGGCGCGATTGGCCATTTCACCAGCCCTTGGCCTGCGGATGGACCGACGCTGCAGTCGATTTGGGAGCGTGAGACCGGCATCAAGATAGAATTTATCAGCGTGTCGCCGCAAGAGCAGTTCAATAAGGT
>Ga0302123_10002677_pt1 | contig 12084 bp, 9 predicted proteins | sample CB21_321_MG_FD_203109 | JGI IMG/M metagenome (GOLD analysis project Ga0302123, IMG submission 203109) | Marine microbial communities from Western Arctic Ocean, Canada - CB21_32.1 | ecosystem: Environmental > Aquatic > Marine > Oceanic | place: Canada: Western Arctic Ocean | collected 2017-09-28 | reverse complement strand
AGTCCTCTCTCCGACCGGGTGCGATGCCGAATCCGTTTGGGTTGCCGGTGGGACCGCTTGGCCCTTGATTAGACGGCTGAGAAAACGGCACTATCGGGTCATTTGCCGGAGGCTGTGCCGGAAGCTGTGCCGGAAGAGTCGTCACCGGGTCATTTGCCGGTTGCTGTGGTGACGAGTTCTGCGGCGGGAACAGCGTGTTGTCTGTCTCCCACCAGTTGCCGCCCGGTCCATACTGACTGCCGGGTGCGGACGGGGCTGGATACTGCGCCGGTCCAGCACTAGCGTCAGCCCCCGGTGCAGGAGTGCCCCATCCGCCCCCACTGGCTGGATACTGCGCCGGTCCAGCACTAGCGTCAGCCCCCGGTGCAGGAGTGCCCCATCCGCCCCCACTGGCTGGATACGTGTTACCACTGCCGTCTTCATTTTTCACTGCACCGGGAGCGAATGTCGGGTCTTGAAGATAACGCGACTGAAGCTGATGCGGCTCGGCATTAAACTCGCCCCCGTAAGGGCTAAGTGATTCGGCCAAGGATGCACCAGACTGCTGGGCACCTCCGGCGTATATTTGGTCGGGGTCTGGACCCCATGCCCCTGAGCCTACGTCATTACCATCGCTGCCGACTGTTGCGCCCCATGCGTCGGCAGTTTGGCCGGGATCAACGCCACCAGTTGCTGAACCCGGAGATGCTGCCGATCCACCCATACTGGCACCGCTCGATCCACTAAACGCAGAGAAGCCGCCGCCACCAACTCCCCCAGCGCCAGCCCGGTCCATGATCTGAAGTAGCCCATTCAGGTCAGGTCCAGAATCCGTTCGTCGCTCCAAGAATCCGACCTCATCTCCGCTGAGGCGTTCGTCGTAGTCGGACTGCAAACGGGCGTTGCGTTCCCGCAGTCCTCCGAGTTCTCGGGTCCGGTCGCGCTCGACGCCACGCAACATCGACGATCGCACGGTCGTGTTGCCAAGCCCCCGTGAAATCAAATCCTGCTCGGTGGTTCCAAGCTGTGCGTTCGACCGCTCGTTGATGTCGTCGGCCTCATACTTCCCTTGATCGTCGAGGCGTCCCATGATGCGATTGTATCTGGATCGCAGCATGTCCCGGCCTTCGTTGTACCGGCCCTCATTCGCGGCATTGGCTGAGTTCTGGGCGTCACGGTACTGCTGCATGATCCCATTCATGTAATCACGCTGATTTTGCTGCGAAGCGATAGCCGCCTGCTGCTGCTGCAACTGCATCTGGCCGAGGTTCTGGTAATACTGCAACATCTGGTTCTGTTGGTTGTAGTACCCAGAGTTGTTCTGTTGGTATTGGTAACCTCCACCGGCATTTTGCTGGGGGAAGTATTGTTGCTGTGTGCTGAGCCAGGTTCCGGCCATGATTGCGATCTCCTATTGCTGACTGACTGTGAGGCCGGGATTAGACATTCCACGGAGTACGCTGTCGTGCGCGTCGCTGAGCCATGATCTGCCTGTATCGCTGCTGTTGCATAATTCGCTGGCGAAGCAATGCACTTTGCCTTGCGCGAACCGATGCGGCCCTGTTCCCTGTCGGCCGAGAATTAGCTTTCTTTGCAGCGGCTTTCCGTTTGGCTATAACGTCCCGAGCGGCTTTCTGCTTAGCTACCTGTCTGGCCTTAGCCCTCTTTCTAACCTCCAGTGCGGCCTTGTTTGTGCGAGTTCCCCCCGCAACAGTTTGCGGTCTGCGCCCAGTGATGGCTGCCATCTCCTCGCGGCGTTCCTTATTGTAGCCGCCGCCATTGTTCGCTTTCCGCAGGACCGCCTGCATCTTCGCCTGCTTCTCGTTCATTGCATCCAGTTCCTTGGACGCTGTCTGCACGAGTTTGTTTCGTCCTGCTCGCTCTCGCAGGGCGTTCCGCCTGAGTCTTCGGTTGCCGAACCTACTCAAGCCGCGGCCCGGACTGCCGCCGTACTTCTGAAATCCAGCATCGATTGCGGCTTGGTTACGCTTCGGTGCAGACAGGCTGTCTTTGTATGCCTGTATGTTTCGCTTCGAGAGTGCCTTGCGCTGGTCCCACTTGGGGTCCGTAGGGGAACGGAACCTTCCACCTTCACCACCGCCTTGCACCATGTCCTGTGTGATCGGCTGACGGCCACGAGTGATGCCAGCACCGTTGAATCCGCCCTGTTCGATACCTGCCTCTGCTTGGGCCTTGATTCTGGCGTGAAGTGCCAGTATCTGTCGCCTACGCTCTTGGTTGACTTCTCCTTCGATGTCGATTTCAGCTTGGCCGGCAAATTGTGGCGATTCCCCAAATGACTGCTGGGATTGCTCATTCCCCATTCCAAGGTAGTTGGCGGCCGGCCCCGCCCCTACTCCAAAGCCCCCTCGTTGCGGTCCCATTTGTGGAGGTAACGGAAAACTTGGCTGGCTTGGTTGCATGTAACCTTGGCCGATTCCCACCATTGGTGACGGCTGCGACGGATTCGCAATCCCCTCTTGCAGTTGCTGTTCTGGAGACAGGGGGGCAGGCTGCTGCGGAGCTTCGGCCATACGTGGCGGTGACGACGGATCTTGGTTAAGTCTAGGATCCCCACCAGCCTCCGCTTGGGCCTTGGCTATATCGCGAATCTGCCCCCGTGTCATTTGTTGGTTCATCTGAGGTAGTGGACCGAAACGACTACCCTCCGACTCACCCAAAAGTTTCTGCTGTCGGCGCATCTGCTGCAATTCTCGCTGCTTCCTCAGCCACAAGGCTGGCGGGACGGCAGCGAACCCAGATTGAAGACCTGACATTATGACTACTCCTTTGGTGGATTTGTGCGTGGATGTAGTTTAACCGATTTGGGGATTATTCCCTAATGTTGCTGCGGGGTGGGTGGTATAGCAAATAATCGCCGAGCAGATTCAAGGTCTTCAGGCGTGTTAATGTCCATTGCGCTCAGCCAGTCGACTGCAATGAAATTCGACTCATCCATAAAATCAGCCACGCTGGCTTCGCGGTTTATCCGCCAGAAGTTGCCTGTCAAAAACCATTCATCCCCTAAGTGCTGCGACAATGTGGAGCCGTTTGCTGGTCGATGCAGGGAGCCTCTCCATGCACTCCGCACAATATCTCTGTCGTCTTTCGATGCCGCAATTGCGTCCTTCTTGTCTGTAAATGGTGACGTGCATTGCATAAGCATCACTGGCTCTTGGTGAATCCGAAACAGTTCATTCATGGGGCCAGATGCGTTCCTGCGGTCTCCCGTGTCGTCATCGCTCAGTGGAAAAACACTGCAACCGTACCGCTCGGCAATGTTGGATATCTCTTCGTCCTCGGTCGCCACAAACGTCCGCGATTCAGGAAACCAACTCACCGCCTTTGCGATGGCCCTCTCGACGAGAGAAACGCCACCGAGCAACTGAAGGTTCTTCTTTGGGACTCTGCTCGAAACGCCCTTGGCTGGTATCAGGATATTCATGGCTGAAACTTATGCCCCTCAAGTCCGAAGTTGGCGAACGGAGAGACCCCCACGATCGTGCATCCGTATTGCGACTGGAGCCTCTTTTTTATCTCGATGAGTTGTGGTTCACTTTGCCTCACGAATGTTCGATACCACTTTTGCCGCTTGTCACCATTGTCGTTCGACCCCTTGTTGTACCCGTCGTATCCCATCTTTCCATCCAGCATCCCTCCGTCTACGCCGCACAGAAAAATACTCTTGGCTCCCATATATGCCGACAAGTGAACCGCCGATGTGATAGTGGAGCGACTGACAACCAGCTTGTCCGTCCCGATTACCGACCAATCAACTTTAGTCTGCCTATTATCCTTGTGCTGAAATATCCAGTAGTCCTTGTCGGTATCGTAATTTGTTTTATCTTTGCGGTGAGTGCCATGACTATGCTCGGACACAACGAATTTGACTCCATCTCTGGATGCGTTGAGTGCCTCAACCGGAAGCTCCTTGCCGACAATGTAAGAACACGGGAAATCAAGAAACGTCCAATTAACGCACACTACCACCCTGTCTCTGAAAAACTCTGGGTCGTAATGCCCCATTGAAGCGGCAGCACCGACGACCCACACATCCTCGCCCGTCTCCACGCCTTTGAGTTCGGATACTGGTCTCGCGCTCAATGCTTCGCTCCCTTACCCCCAATGCGGCCGCTCGTTGTACGTGACATTCACGCGAGTGACACTTCAATTACATCTTGAAATGGTATTTTTACATTTAACTGGAATCCACTCGCATCGGATTCTGGAACCGAGGTCGCCCGAGTTCCTAGTCGATTGCTTACGTTTCCAGAGTGACACACAATCATCCACAGGTTTCCATTTTCAATATGACGAACAGGAAAGTCATCTGTTATCTGTCCGTGCGAATTGTGGAAGACCGTCTTCAACTCACTGGACAGTTCCACCAAAGATAAGAACGGATTCGATTTGTGAGCAAACGGTGCCACACGACCTTCTGCCCATCGATATCCATTTTTTATGTTTAGCAACTCCTTTTTTGGAAGTGCATGCGACTGAATTGACTCAATGAACGTCTCGTGTACCGCATCGTCGGAATCAAGTCGCGTGGTGATTATCCACTCATGCGGGCAGTGAATCAATCGTCGCAAAACGTCTGGATCTGCGCGATCCATCCACCCATTATTGCCTGTGCTTCTCTCTTCTTCTGGGAGGTCTAGTGATGAGTCGAAGTATTCCACTCGCATTGAGGGGAAGCCATCAGCCAAGTCCTGTAATTTGGATCGCACAAACTCTGGGGTCGTGATGTCACACAGGATCAGCCACTCGAAATCCTGATTTGTCTGACCGACCAGCGATGGGTAGGTGAACCGCTCAAGTAGAAGTAGTCGTTTTTTCAACCACTCTTCATTTTCGTTTTTTCCAGGATCTCTAGCGAGATTGAAGCGAGTGATTACCGTATGGGAAAACTCCATGCGATTTGTGGTCTTCACTTCGCTTGCCGGGAACCCTCTCTGGTGCCCTCGCGTTGGTGGCCCACAGAACGGGTCCACAAAGCTGCCTATGTCGATCAACCAGCACTTGGGTAGTTCTGTCGCCAATTCGTGGATGAGGACTTTTGCAGTTGGCCCAGCAGCAAACAAAAATATGTCACCGTCCTTAGCGCAGTCCCGAATGCTTCCAATGATTTCGTCGTAATCGTCCCAGTTGTTTTTTTCTTTTGTGACAATCACCTTATCAAACCGAATGACATCCAAGCCCTTCATTCGATCCGGCCCAACTAGAATCACTCTTCCGTCGTGTGAGTTGACTGGATCAAGAAAACCAGAAATATCACGATCCATATAGGCTTCGGCGAACACCGCAGCGTTATGCCATTCCCGTTTATTGCCTGCTGAATTTAACCATTCCTTGGCAGCACCAGCGAATATACCGAATCGCGTTGCGTAGATTGCCGGACTGCCAGATGCCGCAACATTCGCCATCGCACTCCTGAGTTCTGGTGTGAATACCTGGCTCTTACTACCTGTTGTCTTTCCATTCGCAACAATCGCATTCCACTCACCATCCCCAAGTCGCAGGAACGAAAACGGCTGCTTGTTGGCTATCTTGTCGCCGTAATAAGACAGCGAGTGGTTCACCTCGGTCCATTGAGGATCGGAAATATAAGGCTTCCCTTTCAGTGCCGCATGGGCCGCCTTCGTTTGCGATCCGCGATCAATACCTAGCCGCCCAAATGTGGTTGTGTGTTTATGTTCGGCAAAGGCGTCGAGGGATAATCCAATTTTCCATCCCGCCTTTTTTGCTCGCACACACCACTCGTCATCACTACCCAAGTTGCGGTAAACGTATTCTCCAGACAGCAGGCCAATGTGGCCTAGAGCGTTCTTTTTTATGAGGGTGCAAAAGAACGCCACGCTCCCTCTTGAGAGTGTTTTATCCTCGCCCTTGCGGCTTCTTAATTCCGCCCGCCCAACAATTGACTGCGCCCCCTTGTCCGCCGTCAATGGCCCCACCGCAGCCATCTTCTGGTCTGCGTGTAAATGCCTCCGCAACGTCGCGACCGTCGCCGGCTCGACAAAGCAATCGTTATTCAACAGCAGCACGTCACCAGTGGCGAGTGCCAACCCTTGATTCGTCGCCATCGTGAATCCAGTGTTCTCCGGGTTCCTGATCCCCGTGAACATCAACTCAAGTTCTGCCGCCTTCTCTTCCACGCCTGCCAGCACGCCCGATTCCGACCCGTTATCAACGTAGATGACATGCAGGTCGACGCCTTCGCTCTTGGCAAGATGTTCAAGGCACTTCTCAGTCAAGTCGAGGCTGTCGACGCCGGGAATTACCACATCAATCGGGTGCTTTGGTCGCTTGTCCTCGAAGGTGTCAAACGGCGAAACATCCTCACCCGGCCACTTGAGTGACTTACGAAACTTGCGGCCCCCGCGTTCTGTCTCGTCTGTGTCAGAATATATCGTGGACGTCGCCCCGATATGTTGCACCATGCCGGGGTCGTAAACGTAGACGTCCAGTTCCCAGTCGGACATTGTTTGTCCTATGAAACGGTCGATGCACGACTTCTTCTCTGGCACCTCGTTGCGGTTTGGGTGACCGGCCCACGCCTCACACTTCGGGCTGTCAGCAATCCGCTTGGCTATCACCATTGGGAATACCATTGCCACGGCACCGTTTAGATCCCGCACGGCGACCCGCTTGCAACCGACAAACCCTTCCTCTTCGTAGTGTGTGTCGTCGGGGCAGTAGAGCGACACCACGCCCGTCTTCTCGCCCGGCCACGGCATCTCATCGAGGAATTTGCGAGTGCCTTTACAGAACAGTGCGTCGTCCTGAAAGATCGCGACCCACTTAGCCTGCGGGTTGTGCTGCACGAGGTCACGGATCGTCTGCATCCAGTTCCGGTGCGGGCCATGCAGGAACGGCCGAGTCATGATTGACGCATTGACGCCGTCGATGTTCGTGCCTGGTTCGGCATAGACAGTCGGAACGAATCCGGCGCGATGGCAACTTTCGACAGACTGTTTGAGGGTCGGCTTCCTGCGGGGTGCTGTTGTGATTCCAACCGCCCAGTCCGGTTGCGTTTCACGCTTTGCGGTCTCACCCCATTTCCCGATCGGACATGCGAACGCTCGCCCCTTGGCTTTGAGGTCGACGTTGCAGCCGCAGATTTGGCAGGATCGGCCGTCTCGCATGTTGCAGGAGTTGCAGGTGTCGAGTCGTTTCTTGTATTCGTCGGCATCGACCAGTTTGAGGCCGTCTGATGCGAAGTCCTTGAGTGCTTTGGCGAGGCTCCAGCCCTTTGTAATGAGGCTTGGTGGCTTGGCGATGATTGGACCACCCACCGTCCCGCCACTATATTTCGATCTCGTATCTTCTAGGTCAACACCCGCATTTTCACACCATCCGATGCGATACTTCTCACCCTTCTCTGTTGGGGATTCCCATAATTTCCATAGTCCACCGAGGATATGGAGTCCCAGTACCTTACAGAGTCCAGGTTGCGGGTGATTACAAGACACCTAGGCAGTCTCCGTAACTTTAACAGACCATGTGCCGAATTTATCAGTGCAGCAATCGCAAATATCCGCAGTTGCTTGCATTCCAATGAAAGTAAGCACAAGAGGACTACACGTACAGCCAGACTCAGCAAAATACTGGTTGTTAGACATGCAGTCTGTGCCAGCCCCATCTCCGTAGATTAAAAGTTCAAATGCACTACAAAGACTGCCGCCACACGTTAATTTTGCATAAAATGACGACAAGCATGACGAACCCACCAGGTAAGTTCCCTCCTGTATACTGTACCCAGCAGACTCCCACCACTCATCGACTGAGTTCCACGTCATCGCAATCTCTCCTCCATCCATGTCTGCACAGCCAGACACACCAGAGAATGTTAATGTTATTTCAGACGATAGAAGACCCCCGCAACAATCAACACTGATATCACCACCCATTCCGCTGCCGCTGCCGCTACCAAGCCCTAAGTCATACGGATTGATACAGATAATACACGGCACATCCGTCACGGTTGATGACCCGGAGTCAGCGGCCCCTACGCCAGCCGAGCTACATATCAACTTCATCTCGTTCGGGCACATCGGACACCAGTCCCAAGTGTTCTTCCACACCTTCCCGCCGTGAGTTAGCGTGACATCCTGAATGCCAGTTCCACCCACGACGAGAGTGGCCTTCGCCGACTCAGACCCCCATGAAAACGCATCTTCCGTCTCCCATGTGCAGCCCGTGCTGTATCTCAGGTATTTCGCCCCTAGTGTCGTCGTGGGCACGAGTTGGTATGCGTCTGGCATCTCCGAGAAATGTGAACACGTCGAAATCGAACCCGTCTCGGTGCAGTTGGAGCAATCGCAACCCGGACGATTCGGTGTGATTGGCCAGTAATCGCATCCACCGGATGAGTTTGGAACACAAATGACCGGAACGTCATCGCCCGGTCGAAACCCATCACCCGGTGCCCACGGAGGGTTTGTCGCTGGCAAGTCTGGACCGCCCGCGCCAACGCCTCCACCACCCGGCGACCACGGGAGCAAATTCGGCCACGGTGGAAACTGCGCAAGCGGCGCGAGGACTTGTCGCAATAACGGGTCCGGCCCCACGTAGCGGGGTGTGCGGAACGCGCCCTTTTTTGGACATGCCATTAAATGCGAAGCCTCTGTCGTTCTGGTCCGTGAGCCTTAACTTCAGCGTGCAGGCTCTCGAATGCCCACGTCTCGTTGTCAGCTACGTTCGACAGCTTAACAAAGATGGCGTCACCATGCTGCCTGGTCCGATCGGAGAAATTCCGCCCGGCACTCCACGTTCCGCTGTATTTTGCGACTGTTGCAGCCGTTGCAGCCTGAACCGTCTCGCCGGCATACACGTCGTAGGCAACGTCACTGGAGCCAGTCGCCATTGTGCCTTGGAGTTCGTTGACCAGCACGCTTTTCATTGAGCCGGCACGGAGCGGGCCGACATAGACGTTACTTGCGATGGCCGAGGTGTCGTCGGCTGTTCCTGAGTTGTCCCACTTTCGGATCCGCGAGTCCCGGCAGCCCAAGAGGATCGCCCTGTCGCCGGGTGCATCGCCGTCAAACACATCTACGGACACGGGATTGAATGCGACGTCAGCGAACACATCAGGCCACCAAGAACCCATGCGTGCATCGTAAAAGTAATGCGTTGTCGCCGAGCCATCCAGTGGAGTCAGGAAGACGTTCACGCCCTGATCGCGATCGTTCCATACCATCTTTACAATAATGTTGGTCAAATCGAGGTCCGCAAATCGCTCCTCGATCGGCTTACTGATTCGCTCGGGAGTTCCCTTTGGCGACATGCGGTAGACGCCGCCGCGAGACCCTAAGAAGTAAACGAGACCGCTTGGGTCTTTGCACCACGGTCGGCCCCATGCCATTCCGGTGATGTCACTGACTTCGACCAGACTTCCGCCCGCCGCTGGATCGCCTTGCATCACCCAGATAGAGTGATCGCAGCCAAAGATCATCAACTCATCCGACCACGGGATCATCGTATTGATGACGTCGCCAACCTTACCTGCGTCGGAGTTGTTTCCTGCGATGGCCATTGTGGGAGAGAAATATTGGCCGTAATCCCAGTTGGTCGCATCGCCGGCACACGAAAAGAACCAGTTGTGTTCGTCGCCGATCACGCCACTAACGCATATTCGCGACCGCCAGAGTTCAATCAGCCGCGGCTTGTTTGCTCCGTTCGCGGGGATCGTGCCAGCCGTCGCGGCCCATGCGGAGACCGTGTTGGTTGAGGCTGTCCACTTCTTGTAATTGATTCCATCGGCGAAGTAGACGACTTGAAACAAGGGCGCGCTGAAGATTGCCGGGACGGTCGCAGAGAGCGCGGCACTGCCGGCTGTCGCCGTTGTGAACGACGATGGCGAGTAAGTGCCGACCGTGCCGCCTGATACCACATACGGCGTGACTGTCCGTACTGTAATGTCTGTGGCGCTTGGTGCGGCCTGTGCGGTCGTGACGTGCCCGAGGTCTTGGATTGGGTTGGACCCGTTAAACTGGGCTGAGAGATGCCGCGTCAGACCCGCTCGCTGCCCGCCACGCGATCGACCGGAACCCGGATCGTATGCCCGCACGTTCTGGCATGAGGGTGTTGTGAGTTGCTGCTGGCCATTAAGTCCGAACTGCTCGTCGAGACCCTTGGTGGGGAATCCGAGTTCGATGGGTGCTGATTGTTCGGGCATGTCATATCCCCAGCATCGTCAATAGGAACTCAGGGTTCGTTGAGCCGCCTGCCGTGTCAACCGTGAATGTGGGTGCCGCAACCAATTCCGCTGCCCCGGTTAATGCCGCTGCTGGTATCGTCGCCGTGATCGTCTCGCCAGCTGATATATCGTAGTCCGCAACCGCTGGCAGGGAGATTGTCACAACCGTGTCGCTCGTTCTAACAACATCGCTGGGCTGTAGGGCGATGTCTCTTACTTTGGCGTTCCATCCAGTGGATTCACTTTGTGCCGACGTTAGCCCTGCGATGATTGCGTTACGCTGTTGGTCGAACTTTGTTGCTCGTTGCTGGAACGGGACGCTGGGGTAGATAATCGGCGGGTGGTCTGCCCATGTTGGTGACCCGTTCGCCGTCAGGTCGCCGTTTAGTCCATAGATATCTTTGTCATGCTCGCCGTAGATACCACCGAACGGGCGGTACTCAACTCGATTATCATGCGCAACAGAATATGGGCTGACGTACTGCATCGACAGTAATTCGCTGGCTGTTAATTGGCGGTCCCAAAATGCCAACTCAGCAACGCGACCTGCAAAATGCTGTTCGACAGTCCCGTTGTGGCTCCTTGCCCCTATCCACGAATTAGTGGGGTTTGTAATGTTCGTGCTTGTACTCGGTGCATCCCACGAATTGATACCCCCATCCACTCCATTCAGCCATAATCGGGCGTCCATATCCGTGCTGTTGCCAGTGAGATACCCGCACGCATGGTTCCACGCATCGAACACCGGAGAGTCAACAGTTGACATGGCATTCCTTGTGGCCGCATCTCGGAAACCGAAAACAACAGGGTCATTTGCAGTCACCCCCGACATCATCAAAAATACCCAGTCGTGATTTCCGCTCCCGTCCCCTACCTCCAACGAAAAAACGGTCTGACTCGCCGTGTTGTCCGTTGGGAAGAACCAGCACGAAAACGAGAACGGCTCACCGGCAGGAATAATCCCATCAGCGATGTGGAGGTATTGAGTCGATCCGTCAAAGTTGCGAGCCATTATCCGTCATCCTCCAGCGTGAGGCTGTAGACGAACATATCTCCAACGGCATCATCGCTTGCCGAGTCAGTGTCGCGCCGAATCCCGATGCGAACCAAGTCACCCGCCGCGACTGAGTCCGCGTTAGTGAGTGCGATGTCGAGTGAGATTGGGTCACCATTGTCAGTGCCTAAAGACTTCGTTCCCGCATTGACCGCTGCCCAAGACGATCCGGTGACCATGTCTAGCGTGTCTGCGTTAGGCGTCTTCGCCTCGACGAACACATCAACAGCAACGGCGGCTGGTTCAATGTCAGAACCAGCCGCAAAATGAATCGTCGCCGACAAGCCGCTGCCTGTGTACTGCGTTGGCATCTCAAACTCAACGGACACCGCCGCTTCTTCGTCAGTGTCATCGAACGCTAGGCAGGGGCGACCTATGTGATTGGCGTGAGGGGCAGCAACATCACCAGCAACCAGTTGCGCGTCTTGGTCGCCAATGAACGAACTTGCGGGCAAGGATAGGAGTGTTGCCATTATGAATCAATTCCATATTCGATGTCGGTTTGGATTTCCCCTGCCGTCTTGGTCGTTTGAGTGTTGTCTGCGAGCCAAACAAACAGCGACTGCCATCGTAGGTTGTCGATATGATCCTTGTGTACTCCCCTATCGGATGCTTCGTTAGCGACTGCCTCTGCCGCATCGAGCGTGTCCTTCTCGTTTTGACTCATCTCGGTGACGAGGTCGCCGCTGATGTTCCAGTATTTATTCGGTACGCCAACCAATGCGGTCATGTCAGGATTGATAATCCACACGCCGGAATCGAAATCAGGTGTGTTGACTGATCGGCGGTATTCTTTGGTTGTTCTGTGTACTACGTTTGCCATTGGTTATCTTCCTATTGGTCTGTATTT
>Ga0302123_10002675_pt1 | contig 12085 bp, 18 predicted proteins | sample CB21_321_MG_FD_203109 | JGI IMG/M metagenome (GOLD analysis project Ga0302123, IMG submission 203109) | Marine microbial communities from Western Arctic Ocean, Canada - CB21_32.1 | ecosystem: Environmental > Aquatic > Marine > Oceanic | place: Canada: Western Arctic Ocean | collected 2017-09-28 | reverse complement strand
CAACTCACTTGTCGGTCGAGGTGAAGGCTTGACGCCAATAGGTGATGATCTGCTGCTCGGCGCGCTTGCAACCGAAGCAGCATTCGCGAGTGGCTGGGGACTCGAACCCCAGGTTAGCGCTGCGCTCCGCCCGCTTAATCTAAAGGGCCTCACGACTCGCCCCAGCCTCGCCTTGCTTACCGCGGCACTGTCGGGGCGATATCCGCCGGCCCTCGTTTCGTTGATCAATTCCTTTTCGAGCTCCCACGGTCTTGCAGCCGCCATCAGGCGGGTTCGCAACCTCGGACACACCTCGGGCCCCGCAATGCTCGCTGGCATCTCAGTAATCGCGCAACAAGCCCTCTCCGTAGACCAAGAAGAAGAAGGAAGTGCACAATGACGAATCAAACCGAAGGCTTGATCGAGTTCTGCCAGGCGCTCAGGGTCGATGAGGTGCCGGACCTGGCCAAAGACCACGCTCGGCTCTCTCTTCTGAACGTGATCGGCGTGACCCTCGGCGGGCTGAGCAACGACGCAACCGAGATCGCAGCGCGACAAATGCAGCTCCTGGGGGGTTCATCCCAGGCTCACATCTATGGCACCGCCCAGATGACCTCAGTGGATCGCGCAGGCCTCGTCAACGGGGTCGCGGCTCACGTCTTGGACTATGACGACACTCACATCCCGACGGTGTATCACCCGACGGCGCCGCTGATGGCCTCGATCGTTCCTCTCGCGGAGCATCTCGACGTTACCGGGGATACTTTCTTCCGTGCCTGGATCGTAGGCCTCGAGGGAGGAATGCGGTTTGCGCAAGCGCTCGGTCGGTCCCACTACGACCACGGGTGGCACATCACTTCAACGGCCGGCTACATCGCCGCAGCCCTCGCCAGCGCAAGCCTGCTCGACCTCGACGCCGCCCAGACCAGCCACGCTCTGGGGATCGCAGCGACGCAGTCTTCGGGTCACCGTCAGCAGTTCGGGGCAATGACCAAAAGCTTCCACGCTGGGATGGCTGGAAGCGGGGGACTGGTAGCAGCCTTATTGGCAGCCGACGGTTTCACCGCCGACTGCGACAGCATCCACGGCCGACGAGGATTTCTCGCGGTGATGAGCCCCGAGCCTGATCCCGACGCACTCACCGCCGATCTTGGCAGCGATTGGGTGTTGAGACACAACAGTCTCAAGCCGTACGCGTCCGGCGTCGTCACCCACCCCCTCATTGATGTCGGTCGAGCGTTGCGCGACGACTACCTCGTCGCCGCCGACGACATCGCGACCGTAAAGCTGCTGGTGCATCCACTCGTTGTTGAGCTCACAAATATCCAACAACCCACGACTGGCCTCGAGTCCAAGTTCTCCGTGAGGCACTGCTTCGCTGCGGGGTTCCTCGACTCCGGCGCCGGACCGGACCAGTTCAGTGATCAGCGCGTGCTCGCCCCCGACATCATCGCGTTGCGCGATCGCGTAACCGTTGAAGATGGCGGGCTACCGCCGATGCAGGCCGTGGCTGAAGTAACGCTGACCAGCGGCAAAGTCATCAAGATTGACATGACCAAGGCCCGCGGCACGATGGACCGACCGCTGAGCCTCGAAGAAGTCGACGCCAAGTACTTCAACCTCGCAAACGCCGCGATCGGCGAGCCCGCCGCGAAGTCGATCCACAATGTCGTGCATGAGATCGAGAGCCGACCCTTTACGGATCTTGTCAAGGCGACAGGCTTCTAGCTTTCCCTGAATGAAACCCAACGGACGTTGTGTATAGTGAAAGTACGTTGTGATGAGTACAACGCGGTGCGCGAATGGGCTCGCGCCATACAAGGAGTAGTACTTCGTGGTCGAGCTTTGCATCCGTAACGCACGTCTGGTCCCCGGTGATCTCGTCGATATTGCTGTCGACGCGGGACGCATCGTTGAGGTAGGTCCCGACCTGACAGCCACGGCCGCGAACGAGTTCGACGCCGAAGAGGGATTGGTGTTGCCGGGCTTCGTCAACGCCCATCTCCACGTAGACAAAGCTCTCACGGTTGGAGAAATGACCCACTGGAACGTTGGAACGTTTCAAGAGTCCATCGATCTCACGTTGCAAAACCGAACCAACTACTCCCGCGATGAGCTCCTTCGTCGCGGCTCCCGCGTGCTCGAGGACTCGGTTCGCTACGGATGCACGACGATGCGGGCGTTCGCGGACGTCGGCAGCGTTGGAGGGTTAGCTGGCGCGAAGGCGCTGCTCGAGCTGCGAGAAAGCCATCGCGACTTGATCGACATCCAAGTCTGCGCGTTCCCACAAGAAGGCCTCATCCGGGACCCTGGGGCCGAAGAGCTCCTCATCGAAGCAATGGAGCTTGGCTGTGACGTCATTGGCGGGTTCCCTTGGTTCGAATACACGCCAACACATGAACAACGCCATATCGACACGATCATGCATATCGCCGACCGCTTCGACGCTGACATCCACATGTTCGTCGACGACGAACCAATCGCCCCCCAGAGCCGGGGCTTGGAAATGCTCGCCGTCGCAACCATTGACAATGGGAGGCAGGGAAGAGTCACCGTCAGCCATGCTTGCGCACTCGCGTCCTACGACGATCACCTCGCCGACCGGGTCTGCCGCCTCGTCGCGGACGCCGGTATTTCGGTCGTCTCGAATCCCCACCTCTCCCTTGTATCGAAGTGCCAGCACGCCGCGGAACCCAAGCCACGAGGCATCACACGGGTCAAGGAACTGCTGGCCCGCGGAGTCAACGTGGCCACGGCCCAAGATGACATCGCGGATCCTTACTATCCGTTCGGCCGCGGCGACCTGCTCGAAGTCGCCAGCTTCATGGCACATGTTGCGCAGCTCTACCGCCCAGAGGACACTCAAGTCGTCTTGGACATGGTCACCACGAATGCTGCGGCGGCGATCGGCCTCAACGGACACCGCATCGAGCCCAAGGCACCTGCCGACTTGCAGGTGTTCCCGCCCGAAGGTGGAACGACTGCCACAGAACTCCTGAGACTCCAACCGCCAAGACGCTGGGTGTTCAAGAACGGAAAGCTCGTCGCATCCACAACGACCACCAGCAGAGTTCACCGACCTGACGATGAGACGAAATGACTGTCACGGGGAGGATCATTGCCGGCACCTACCAAGACTCGGTTCGGCTAATGCGCATCGGGGAGACACTGCGGACAATGCCCGGCGTCCGGTCCGTGGGCGTTGTGATGGCGACCCCAGCCAACGTCGAGTCTCTGCGTGAGGTCGGTCTAGAGTTCGACGCTGCAACCGCGGCCACGCCCGAAGACATCATCATTGCCGTCGAGGCAACCGAGGACAGATGTGCCGATGTAGCGCTGGACACCGGGGAGCGACTTCTGACCCAACCTTCACAAGCCCCGGCCGACGACATTTCGACGTTCCCAACGACTGGAGCGGCGGTGCGCACTGCGCCCGCGGGCGCAGTCGGCCTGGTGAGCGTGCCCGGTGACCACGCGGCCCGTGAAACCAAGATGCTCACCGAAGCCGGCTATCAGGTTGTCGTGTTCTCCGACAACGTCACGATCGAGGTGGAGAAGGAACTCAAGGCCGACGCAGCGGCCCGAGGCACCGCAGTATTCGGACCCGACTGTGGGACTGCACTGATCGGCGGGGTCGGCTTCGGGTTTGTGAACCAGACCCAGCACGGCGCTGTAGGAATCGTCGCCGCGTCAGGAACCGGCGCACAAGCCGTCGCCGTCGCCCTTGACCGCCTGGAAGTCGGGGTGACGCACATCGTCGGGGTAGGCGGGCGAGACCTCACCGACGAGATTGGTGGCGCAGCAATGCTCGGCGGCCTGAAGGCGCTAGATGACGACCCGGCCACTCAAGTGATCGTGCTTGTTGCCAAACAAATCGGTCCGAGCACACTGAGCCGGCTACTTCGGTCCATCGCCGATCTCTCGACGCCCGTCGTTACATGTCTGTTCGGACAAGCTGACGCATGGGTCACTACTCTCGTTGGCGCGCACTCGGTCAACTCACTCACCGCAGCTGCTACCAAAGCCAAGGCGGTGCTCGATGGGGCCCCCGAGCGTGGACTGCAAGTCGACCTGACCGCTGTTGATGCCCATCGACGCAACCTTGGGCCAGACCGGGTCGTGCGAGGAGCGTTCGCAGGGGGCACTCTCGCGTACGAGGCTGCCCAGGTGCTTCGCCCACTCATAGGTGAGGTGTCGACGGACGAGCCAGCTGTGGCCGGGCGCCATGGGATCGTCGACCTCGGGGACGATCGGTACACCCGTGGCCAACCTCACCCAATGATCAATCCGTCGCTGCAGGCCGACTTCATTTGCGATCAGCTCACTGAGGCCAAAGCGAACATTATCTTGTTCGATGTAGTTCTGGGCCACGGCGCCCACGCCAGTCCAGCCGAGGTACTCGCCAAGGCCGTGATCGAAGGTCGGGACCGCTCGCGACCGTTCATCGCGATAGCAACGGTCGTCGGTACGGCCGCGGATCCACAAGACCTCACCTATCAACGCGAAATCCTCGCCGACGCAGGGGTAGCGGTTTTCGAAGAATCCAGTCGGGCCGCGTTCTTCGCAGGGTTGGTTGCCGCTACCGAACCCGACGATGTCGCAGTGCAGGTCGTCAACCTCGCCCCGCCTGCGGCGGTGATCAATGTCGGCGCGAGATGGTTTGCGGACGCGATGAGCTCCCAAGGGGTCGAAGTACTCCACGTCGACTGGCATCCCCCGGCTCAAGGTGACGCTGAGCTGGCCGACATGTTGGACCTATTAAATTGAACGACCCCCCGGAAGAGAACGACCCCCCGGAAGAGAGAGCAATGACATCTGACATCGGTGCCCAGATCGAAGCGGCCAACGCCGAGGTGGTGCGTCGCCTTGTCGAACCCGAGGTCACGTTTGTCGGCGTCGACGTCGCGCTCAACGTCGTGCCCGGTATGCACGAACGCCTAATTCTGTACTCGGGCCCACCTATTGAATGGAAGCGCATGGCTCCAGTTCAACAAGAGTCGGTTATAGGCGCTGCACTCTACGAGAAGTTGGCCGATAGCCCCGAAGACGCCCGTACGCAGCTCGACACCGGCAAGATCGAGATTGCTCCATGCCATCATCACGCAACGGTCGGAGCGATGACGGGCGTGACCTCCGCATCGATGGCCATGTTGATTGTCGAGAACGACGAGTTCGGAAATCGGGCGTTCTGCAAAGTCGTTGAACGAGAGCTGCAGTTCGGCATCCACAACGAGGACGTTTTTGCGAATCTTGATTGGCTACGCGACGTCGTGGGCCCTGCTCTTGACGGAGCGACCAACGCACTCGGTGGGCTGAAGCTCATTCATCACACGAGCCAGGCGCTCCACATGGGCGACGAGTGCCACAATCGCAACGTCGCCGCAACTGCGCTCCTTGTCCGAAAGCTTGCTCCATCGATTGCCAACGTCGCACCAGCGGACAAGGTCTCGGAGATCCTCGACTACTTCGATCGAATTGACCAAGCTTACCTCGGCTTTGTGATGGCCGCTGCCAAAGCGCTCACCGACGCGGCCCATGGCGTTGAGATGTCTACCGTGGTCACCGCGCTCGCCCGCAATGGTGTGGAGGTTGGGGTTCGGGTCTCTGGTCTTGGCGATCAATGGTTTACCGGTCCCGCTCAAGACATCGATGGCGCGTACGGTCCTGGATATGGTCCCGAGGACGCGACGGCCGACATCGGTGATTCGGCGATCGTTGAAACGGTCGGCCTCGGTGCCATGGCAGTAGCCAATGCCTTGACCGCTGGTGCTATCGCTGGCGGGACGGCCGAAGAAGCAATCCAGAAGAACCGGACGAACATGGAGATCGCAGCGGGACGATCTCGTTCGTTCACTATTCCGGTGCTGGATTTCGAAGGAACCCCGACAGGTATTGACGTACGCGCGGTCGTACGAACCGGCATCGTTCCCTACGTCTTGACGGGGATCGCTGGCAACAAGGCGCCGTGGGGTCGGGTCGGCGCTGGCGTCGTGCACCCTCCGCTGGAACCGTTCATCGCGGCCGTCAAGGCTTTCGCTACGAGTATCAAAGAATGATCGCCGCGGCCCGTGTGGCTATTGCGCTCGGCGGGAACGCGCTGACTGCGTCGGACGAAGGCTCACCCTCGGTACTTGACGAGGCCGCAGCGGCCTCAGCCGCTTTCGAAATGATGGCACCGGTGCTCGCGTCGGTCCCCCAACGTTCTCATTACCCACGGCAACGGCCCTCAAGTAGGGACGCTCATGTTGCGGGCCGAGTTGAGCTCCCAAGAGATCGGCCAACCGATTGGCCCGCTCTACACAGCAGATGAGACACCGACCAACGGCGATCAGACCTACCGTCGCCAGCCCGACGGCCGCTTTCGGCTCGTTGTGCCATCACCGCCACCGATGGTTCTCGAGCTCGAAGCGATCACAACCCTCTTAGACAGCGGGGTCATCACGATCGCGGGAGGCGGGGGAGGGGTCGCCGTCCGAGCTGGGTACGACTCGTTCGAGGGGGTGGAAGCCGTGGTTGACAAAGACCTCACATCCTCGTTGCTTGCCCGGGCCGTCAACGCAGACCTGCTACTCATACTTACCAACATCGCCGTGGTGCGAGTCAACTTCAACACGCCGCAGGAGCGACGCCTCGAACGGACAAACGTCAGCGAGCTGCGACAACTCCAACAGGCGCGAGCGTTCGGAGAGGGCTAGATGGCTCCCAAAGTGGAAGCGGCCGCCGCGTTCGCGGAATCGGCGACAGGATGCCGCGCGGTGATCTGTCATCTCCGCGATGTGGAGGCCGCCATCGCTGGCGACGCTGGAACCCAGATCGTTGACGAGGCATAGGCCGCCTAGGGAGGGGAGGGCACGGGTGAGCACGCATACCAACACATCCGAATATCACTCGATTCAGGACGGGGTCGGAACGTCACCAATTCGCTCTGATGCCATACCCAAAGTCACGGGTGGGATGCAAGATCAGGCACCATTGGGAACCGAGTCAGGGCTAGCTGTCCCCTGACGGGGATGGCGGCGTCGACATCTACGCGGCATCACGGTGGCTCCACTCTGACCGAGATCAGATCGTGGTCGCCCTGGGCTGTCGCCCCGACCAAGTACGGGTGCACCCGACAGGAGTAGGCGGCGCCTTCGGCGCTCGCGAAGATGGCACCGTGCAGGTCCATCTGGCTCTGTTGGCGCTCCAAACGAACCGAGCAGAAAGATCGTCTACGACCGATACGAGAGCTTCCTCGGCCACGTCCACCGACACCCTGCCACGATGACGTACCGGTACGAAGCCGACCCCGATGGACGTCTACGGCGCGTCGAAGCCAAGCTCAAACTCGACGGCGGCGCGTAACCTCAACCAGCGGCTTCGTTCTAGGAACCGCTGCGGCCTGGCGGCCGGTCCCTACCGAGTCGACTACGTCGACAGTGAGGGCGTCGCAGCAAGAACGAACAACCCGCCCTGTGGAGCGATGCGGGGATTCGGCGCTGTGCAGGCATGCCTCGGCTACGAGGCCCAAATGGACGCGCTTGCCAAGAAGCTCGACATGCATCCGGTCGAACTGCGGCTCCAGAATGCGCTTCAAGGCGGAGACCCGCTGCCAGTTACTGGGCAGCGATATGCCGGGCGCTTCCCGTTCAGACCGTTCTGGAGACAGTGAGGGCCATGCCGTTGCCTGACATCGCGGCGCCAAAACACCCCTTGGACTTGCCCGGCGGGACGTCGCAGTCGCGGCCCGTCGCGCCGTCGTCGACGTCGACCCCGAACTTGGGCTCGTGAGGATCGTCGAGATCTACAGCCCAAGACGTTGGAGGTGATCCACCCTGTCGGCATTCGTGGCCAGATCGAAGGCGGTATCGCCCAGGGCGTGGGACTAGCCGTCATGGAAGAGCTCATCGTCGAACACGGCTCGATCGCAAATGGCAACTTCACTGACTACCTAGTCCCAACGATCGCGGATATGCCGCCAGTGGAAGCAGCGTTGGTGGGGAGCCATGTTTGTGGTCCCCCTATGGCGCACGCGGCGCCGGTGAACCTCCGACAGTCAGTTCGACGTCCGCGATTCTCGCAGCAATCCGCGACGCGACCGGACACCACGTCACTCGAGCCCCAGGACACCCCAGCGACCTGATCGACCAGCTGAAATGAACGGCCGAAATGAAAGCGTCCCTTCGTACAGGGACGGCGTCAACCCCATTGGCCTTGACTCCATTGATGCCGGCGTTCCAGAGTTGGTCAACCGTGTCTGTAGCGCAGGGCCCTCCCATGCGTGGCCTACCAGTGACCCAGGCTCATCAACTCGTTAGAGATCAGCTCTTGGCAACAAACCCAGATCAGCCGATCCGTTCGGTCCGCGGCTACGAAGTACCGACCGACTTCGGCCATCTCCCTGTCCGTCTTTACCGCAGCGTCGAAGGCCAGACCCAGCCGTATCTTCGTTCATGGCGGCGCGTGGGGATTCGGCGACCTCGACACCCATGACGGGCTCCGCAGATAGATTGCGGTCCGAGCAGAAACCGCGGCCATAGGTGCAGTCCACTGCCAACAGAACTGGAGGGCCTCGCGCTGCTCAATTGCAAATGGTGTCTCGTCTCGCTCGTACCTAGCTTCCCTGGACCCAGGCGCGCGCTCCCGCATGGCTCGCGGCGCGCGCTCCCGCCGCTATTCCCGCATGAAGAGCTGCACCCAGATTCTGGGTTCTCGTCAATACCGCAGCCACGGCACCGCAGAACGCGTCGCCAGCACCGGTTGTGTCGACGACATCGATGACGTTGGCGGAGTATTCGACGAGCCCATCGATTGACGACACGACCACGCCATCGCTGCCCAAGGTAACAACTCCCACCCGATACCTCTCGCGTAACCAACGAGCTGCCTCGAGCGGGTCAATGTGGCCACTGAGTTGACGGCTCTCAAGCTGGTTGACAATAACGATCGGCTTGGCTGCGGCCAGCCGATCCGGAAGTGGTCTCGCCGGAGCAGCATTATAGATGATCTCGAAACCAGCATCGGTGGCTGCGGTCGCGGCCGCAATTAGCACATCGTCGCTGACCTCTCCGCTGAGGAGACACGTTCCGGCGGGTACCCCGGAGTGACGGCCTATCGCGGCCCCGACGTGGGCTGGGTCGAGTCCCGCGTTGGCACCCGAGGCGACGGCGATCAGGTTTTCGCCTGGAGCGGAGATCACTGCGGCTCGGCCCGTAGGTTCGTCCACGCGGACTATGTCCTCTACGCCAACTCCGAGCCGGATCAGTTCAGCCAGCGCTTCCTCTCCAGTGGAGTCCGTGCCAACCGCCCCGACGAGCGATGTAGCCACCTTGTGAGCTGCCGCTGAGACTGCCATATTCGCCGCTTTACCGCCTCCAGCTTTGTGGTAGGTAGCCCCCGTGACCGTTTCACCAGGTGATGGCATCGCGGCAACATCATAGATGTCGTAGGTGTTGATCGCGCCGACAATCACGACAGTTGCTTCCTCACTCATACTCTCGAATCTAAACGGTTAGGCCCCAGTCGGGCAAGGCGCGTCAAGTGATGTCGATGCCTCGGTCAGTCGGGGAGTGGTGCCAGGCGGCGTGACCATTACGGTTGAGATGTGGAGAAAAAGAAGAGCCCGACGATCCGCGATGTTGCTGCGCTGGCCGGAACATCAACGGCGGTCGTGAGCTATGTGATCAACGATGGGCCGCGTCCGGTCGCGACAGTGACCCACGCACGGGTCGTCGAAGCCATCGAGACACTTGGCTTTCGACCCAATCGCGTGGCACAGGCGCTGAGGTCACGACGCTCAGGCCAGCTTGGTCTCATCGTTCCGAACTCCACAAGCCAGTTTTTCGTGCAGCTCGTCCAGGAGGTCGAGCGGGCTGCGTTCAGCCACGACGAACTCACAATGGTCGGCAGCGCCGGCTACGAAGCTCGCCACGAGTGAGAGTACTTTGAGGCGTTCGTTGACACCGGCGTCGATGCCATCATCGTGGCCACGGTTTCGGAAAGCCCGCCCCCAGCTGAGCTAATCGAGGCGACCCGCGTGGTGTGGCTCCACCATCGTCCGGTAGGAGCAGCCGGTCCGTTCGTCGACATCGACAACGAGAAAGCGGGACGACTCGCGATGGAACACCTGTTGAGCCACGGTATCAAGAACCCGCTAGTGGTGACGGGTCCGACCGACGCCGGTCCGGTCGGTCCGCGCCTGACCGGTGCGCTGCGAGCAGCAGCCGACGGGGGGCTGGACCCGGAATCGATTCCGGTAGCACGGACGGAGTTTTCGCGGTTCGATGCGGCGGACAAGGTCGCTAGCTTCAGCAGAGATATCGACAGCGTGCTGGCCACAACCGACGAGCATGGTATCGGAGTACTCGCGGCACTGGGACGCCGTGTCCCTGAGGACGTCGCCGTCGTCGCGATCGATGGTACTGAGGCGGCGCCCTCGCTCACGACAGTCGAAGCGCCCATCCGAGCAATGGCCGAGCGAGCTGTCGAGCTCGCTCTAGCCGACGACCCAGAGAGCAATGGGAACCGGTTCGAGGTATCGCTACGCCTTGCCCGATCGTGTGGTTGCCAGGGCACCGTACACGGTAGTGACGATTAGTCGGCTCCCCTGCGCCCCGCCGCCTCGATGACGATTAGACCTGGACTTCCAGGCAACAGTGGTGTTCTGGCCCGTCTTACGCCCGCCACAACCCACCCAAGCGCGATGACGCATGATCCCGGCGACGGTCTTCGGCCAGCGGTCGTGAATACCCGTCTTGAGCTGTTGCGTTTGCAGGCAACAGACAGGCAACAATGCAACCGTAAACAGGGAGCAGCGGGGAAGGGATGAGCACCAGAAAATGGCTCCAGAGCAGGACAAGCAGCCGAAACCGCTGTTGGCGCACCACTTCTTGAAAACAGTCTCGTCATGCTCATAACCCGAAGGTCGCAGGTTCAAATCCTGCCCCCGCCACCAAGCGAAAGGCCCGGAATCACAATGGTTCCGGGCCATTCTGCTGTCCAGGGTCGGTTGACGGCCAAGGCCCTCGTCGCAGGAAAAGTCACGAGGCCGACCGATCGGGCCACCCGGTGCACTCATTGGAGCGTCCGATGGCCTGACCCTGCCTGTCGGGACAGGTCACTCGATCGGTCTCGGATCGCGCACCTCGTCGAAGCGGTCGACGTCGCGCAGGGCCGGGAAGCAGAACCACCACACGGCCACCACTGCCAGGGTTCCGACGCCGCCGAACACCACGGCTCCCGTGAGGCCCAGCAGGGCGGCCGTGACGCCCGACTCGAACGCACCCAACTCGTTGGACGCCCCGATGAACACGTTTTCCAGCGCCAGCACGCGACCCCGCATGTTCTCGGGTGTGGCCAGGGGGACGATCGTGAATCGGATGAACATGGACACGGCGTCGGCGCCGGACAGCACCATGAGGGCAACGAAGGCCACGACGTAGTTGCGGCTGAGGCCAAGGACGATCGTCCCGACTCCGAACAGCGTCACCACGGCCAGCAGTGTTCGGCCAATATGGCGTTGGAGAGGCCTGATTGAGAGGGTGACCGCCACGATGCCCGCCCCGATGCCGACGGCGGCCCGCAGCCAACCCAGGCCGACCGCACCGACGCCCAGGCGGTCCTCGGCAATGGCTGGTAGCAGAGCGACGGCGCCACCGAAGAGAACCGCGAAGAGGTCCAGGCTGATAGCGGCGAATAGGACCGGGGTACGGCGGATGAAGCGCATGCCGAGGATGGCGTCGACTACGGCCTGTCGTACTCCCACGGTCTCCAGCCGACGTACCGGGGAGCTCGGGATGATGGCCAGGATGAGGACCGCTGACGCGAGTGTCATGGCGGCAGTCAGGTAGGGGATCGGCTCGCCGACGACGAACAGGAACCCGAAGGCGACCGGGCCGGCGATCAGGCCCGCCTGGAACGCGACGTGCTCGAGGGCAACGACACGAGGCACCAGCACCGGGGGTGACATGTCGATCGGCAGGGCCCGGCCCGAGGGTGTGCTGAACCCCTGACAGATGCCGAAGAGGAACACCAGTCCGAAGATCGGGCGCACCGAAGTCGGGTCGGTCGAGGCGTACCAGAACAGCAGCGCAGATGCTGTGGCCTCGCCCGTCAGGGCAAGGGCGAA
>Ga0302123_10002672_pt1 | contig 12089 bp, 8 predicted proteins | sample CB21_321_MG_FD_203109 | JGI IMG/M metagenome (GOLD analysis project Ga0302123, IMG submission 203109) | Marine microbial communities from Western Arctic Ocean, Canada - CB21_32.1 | ecosystem: Environmental > Aquatic > Marine > Oceanic | place: Canada: Western Arctic Ocean | collected 2017-09-28 | reverse complement strand
TTGGGGATCTGCGATTCGTGGCACATGAAGTTCCACGCCCGAGCGAAGATATGCTCCAACTCCAACTCGTATATTTCCTGATCGGAGAAGATGCGGCGATCCACCAGCCCCCGCTCGGCATCCACGGCCTCGTCAATTCGCAGCCGACTTCCTAGGTCTACCATGAGATGGACACTCCTCTTGAATTTCGAGCTGATTGCTCATCGTTGGTCTCCCTTGGGCCCAGTTCCGCTCCTGTACTAGCACCCGGAGACAAGTGATACCTTAGGCGGTTCTTCCGATCCAGGTCAAGCCATTCCATTGCCTCCCACAACCTTCTAGCATTGCCCATCCACTAAGCTACCTGGCAGGTGTGCATCATGGAAGAAGATGCAAGCGGGCAAACTGTCTCCAGGGTTGTCCCGGCTGCGAGCGAACCCGACGACGATTAACCGTCCCGTCTGCACGGGAACATCCATACCCTCGCTATTTCACGCGGGGAGCTGGGACCTCATCGGCGGTGAGAAAGTGGACTGCCGTATCCTCCATAACCTTCCGGATGCCATTCACCGTCCTCGCTTCGCCTCCGTAGTACACGAAAACACGGGCGTTCTCCGCCAGCTGATACGCCTCGAAAATATACCTAATCAGTACCGAACCGGCGTTGTCCATCTGGGCCAGAAGAATCGGCATCTTCAGATCAGGGAACAAGTCTCGTGTAGTGTACTGTTTGCGGACATCGCTATTGCCAACGTGGGCCGACAGCTTCTTAAATGCCTCGTTACGACCGGGCAGGTGAAGGCGGCGCTCCACTTCGGCCACGTATGCGTCCGTCGCGATATCGCCCAGGTGGGCAACGAGGCTCGTTCGCATGGCGTCCTTCTCAGGCATTTGGAAATTGGCGACGAAAGCGGGCGCTTCAAGGTTCATGCCCGGGGTATCAAGCTGAACAAAACGCCGTACCCGATGAGGATTCTCATGAGCGAAGAGCGTCGCGACCCACCCACCAATGCTGTACCCAAAGATATCCATCTCCTCCAGCCCCATCGCATCGCAGAAGCCCCTCACCACCCGCACCCAAAGCGGAAATGTCGCGCCCTCATTAACGTGGTCAGAAAGGCCCCAACCCGGCAGGTCCAAGGCGTAAACGTGAGAGAACTGGGCGAATCTATCGATGTGCGGCAGGTACTGGTCGGCAGAAAGAGTCACACCCATCCCCTGCAAACAGAGCAGCGGACGCCCCTCCCCCTTCTCGATGTACCGGATCTTCAGCCCTTCAATGGTTACGTACTTATCAGGGATATCTGTCCAGTCTGACATATCAGCCCCTTTGCAACAGCATACGACAGTGACACAGGCTACCTTTTCGTGCCATCTGCCGCTCAAGTCCTGGCGTTTGCATGCACTCCACGAGCACTGCGGCACATGCGCTCCCACATCTTCAACTCATTAGCACCGCCCGGTGGCCCCGAGCCGTGAACCCAAGGAACGTGTAACCCAGAAGGCATCTCGCAATCGCTTATCTGGCAGTTTCACCACCCTCGATTTGCCATTCGAGCAGCCGTCGCAAGAAGTTGGTCAGCAAGTTTCGAGTCGGGGGAGGGTGAAGAATGCAAACTCAGTCGTTAGCGTTCTAGAAGGAAATGCCCCCACCGAAACGAAAGCGAGAAGCAGCACAACATCCCATATACCCAGTTTCCTTCGCGGATGATTCGAACTAGCCTGGGCTACATAACGGGCTGATAGGCGATGAAACACCGTCCTCTACTGGTCTGTGTTTCATCTACGCATAATCATACGCGCCACCGTCCCAGCGAGCTAGGCTTAACGCTCCTGGGATGACCAAAGCCGGGTAGGGTGACAACAACGCCTAAGCACATCTCCATTCGACAGGAGAGAGACGAGGGCCGTAAAATCATCCGCGAGAGAGCGCTGCCGGGATTCCCACCCTCGCAGTGTGGTCGATGGAAGGGTCATCCCACGGTAATCGCGCACTCCCAATACGTCTGTGGGCGCTATTGCTTGCAATCTTCAGGCAGACCCCCTGGCGATACTGTTGCTCTAGGCTAAAATTTCATGAATGCGCCCGCTCGCTGGGCTTCACGCACCCCCTTTTACTATGGTTGGGTGGTGGTGGTGGCTACCAGCTTCGCCCAATTCAATGGTTCGGCCATTGCCATCTCCACCTTCAGCATCTTCGTGCCGGAGCTGGAACGGGAGTTTGGCTGGTCCCGCACCACCATTGCCGCAGCAGCGGCAGCGGCGACGATATTCAGCGCGCTTGCAGCCCCACTGGCCGGACTCGGGGCCGACAAGTACGGTGGACGTTGGATGCTGGGGATCGGTGGCGTCCTCATCGGGGTGGCGCTAATCGGCCTTGGCTTCACCCAGAATCTCCTCATGTTTTACGCCTTCTTCGTTATTGGCCGCATCGTCATGCTTGGCTCAGTGGAGCTCACTGCAACCACCGTCATCGCTAACTGGTTCATACGAAAGCGTGCCTTCGCTATAGCCCTGTCGGGCACTGCCAGTCGAGTTAGCCAGGGGATCTGGCCGGGTATGGCCGGCCTCCTGTTCGTCGTGATCGGCTGGCGGGGAGTCTGGTGGATGTGGGGTTCGTGGATCATAGTGACCAGCCTCATTCCCATCTTGTTGATACCCTCCCGAAGACCCGAGGACATTGGCTTGCGGCCTGACGGGGAGGGAGTTGACGTTAGCCTGCGCGGTCGGTCGAGTTCGACAGAGCAATTAGAGGTCTCCTTGACGTCCGGCCAAGCCATTCGTTCCATCGTTTTTTGGCTGCTGGTTGTAACAACCTTCTGCATGTCCACCATTTCGGGCGGCCTGAATTTCCACCGAGTGTCGTTCTTCATGGACAAGGGCATGTCAGTCGCGCAAGGCGGCGGCCTGCTCACTGTTTACGCAATTGGTCTGACCATTGGCGGATTCCTTTTCGCTTGGCTAACCCGCTACTTCTCGCTAAATCGGGTCATCGCCTCGGGGATGGCCCTGCAAGCCGGCATGATGTATGCGCTGTGGTTAATCCCGGGTGGTGGTCTCGCCTTCGGCTATATTTTCCTTGAAGGGTTGCTGTCAGGGGGCACGTTCACAATGATGCAGGTGCTATTTCCCACACTATTTGGGAGAACGCATATCGGAACAATCCGTGGCATTATCCAGCCGGTGGGCAACGTCTCGTTAGCGCTAGGCCCGGTCTTGACGAGCCTGCTATTCGACGCTGCTGGCGGTAGCTATGCCCCGGCGTTGTTCCTCTTTTCAGGAATGTGGATAGTTGGTGCCGTGGCCGTATCCCTGGCAAAGAAAGGTTCGCCACCTGCCCCTTCGCTCACAGATGCTGCCAGCAAGGAGCCTCTCGCATAAACCGCCGATCGGGACTAGTTCCCAACCACCCAACGCGCGTTCGATCAAGCCATGGATATCCGGCGCAGTGTTCCTGCCAGACAGATCCCTATCTTCCTCCTCTGTTATTTAACCGACTTCCGCTGCGAAGCCTTCGCCTTCAAGACCGCTGGCGTCTTGGCTATAGGTCGCGTTAGTTAAAAAAGAACCAGTTGTCGGTACTCTCGAATGCCCATATCGTAAACGCTTCCACCAATACTGTTTCGCCTCTACCGCTTCCCTGAAACCAGCGCGCTTCTGAATTAACATCACAACCTATAGGATCCGCATCTCTTTGCTCTTTGGTGATGATTACGTCCGACACGGTATCGAAACCCCTGGCCCTGTATTCTTCCAAAACTTCGTCCGTAGCAACCTGGAGGAAAGAAAGTAAATGATTTTTACCTCGAGCAATCTGAACCTGAACTGCTATCTCACCCCATGCGTCTTCAGAACCCAAAGTCCCAATTTGTTGACCAGCTGTAACCGCTGAGCCTGTATCCAAATCAGGCAGGAGTTTGACGTGGTAATAATTGAAAAAATACCCAGGATGGTCGTTGGAGGTGATAGCAAATTGGGCCTCTGGCCCGTATGCATTGGTGGTGCGTACTAGGTTTGTTATTACGCCATCTGTAGGGGCAAAGAATTTTATCGACATCCATTCGAAAGTATGCGGCGTTGAGTTATACAACATGTTGTCACGAGGGACACCCACCGGTACAAAATAATGCTTCATGCTTCTACAACTCAATCCATCTGGGTCGAATTCCGTTGTATCGAATGAGTAGTCATGTCCAACCGCTGACCGCAATTTTGTCATCCTCGAGAACATCTCTAATTCGGTAAAGTTAAATTTGGCTATTTGAGGTATATCGTCTGGATCGAAATTCTTCGCAACATTACTCTTGCTACCGCTAACATAAAAAACAGATTTTGGATCGTTTCTAATGGATTCTTCGCACTTATCTCGGAAAGCTTTTGCTACTTTGTCACAAGGATTAGCAATCTCGCTAGAACGACCACTACCACTGTCTGCATGTGTTGTGGTTTCTGATTCCGGTGCCTTGTTTTGACACATAAAAGCCATCATCCCTGTGGCTGCCTGACATAATTTCGGGTTTTCAGCAATCATAGCGATTGCTTGATTCATACATATTTGAACCATTTCACCACTAGCATTCTCACATTTCTCAGCATCTTGGGGATTTACTTGTGCCGTAGGTTCTGTCGCAGGAGTCGCTTCAGTGATCGGAATAGCTCCAGAGATGGGAGTCTCCGCAGGCATTGGTGTGGACGTCGTTTTCTGTATCTCTGTGGCATTCGCTGTTTCAAGAGTTGGCGTGAGTTTCTCGGTGTTTCCTTGTGTAACCTTCTCGTCAACCGTAGGTTCGAAGTTCGGAATCGGTGGACTACCACCGCCACAGGCTACAAGCAGAGCAAGACATGCTACTGCTACGACTAATAGTTTCACTAGCAACCTCCTATCGATTCTCTACAGTCACTCAAAAGATGGTAGCCTAACCCAAGCACTCCTCATGCCCGTCAACTGCACCCAATCCGCTATGCGACTCCTAGCCGTTGGTACTGTTTTTCAAATGCAAGGACCTTGTTCAAACTCATACTGCAGCCGACACAGCGAGTCAGGATACTAGGAATATCCCCAGCATACCTGGTTTCTTAGGGTTGTTTGTACAATTTGCCTAATGAAGAAGCCTCCTGACGAAGCATCGGGGGTTCTCAGCTATAAAATGGAGCGGGGAATGGGACTCGAACCCACGACAACCTGCTTAGAAATTAGGCATTCGGGTGGCTCCACACGTACGCCAACGTAAGCCGCTACAGAGATTCGCTCCTGATCTGACTCCTAGTGTAAACCGATGAGATTGGATATTGTGGCCTAAAGTATCGGTGGCCCCTTTTGCCCATTTCGGTAATACTTTTCAGTAGAAGCAACCGCCTACTTCAACGAACTCAGTCAGCCGGGGCAATGCGCCAACTGGGTTACGATAGAATCGGCCGACTCGTGGTCGCTGCGCGAAACACCGATAACTAACCTAAACGTGCATAATAAGATCATCTTATTAGAGGGGGTCACGCCATGTGGAAGCCAAACGTGTTCGAGCTCGGGACTGAGACCCACACCTTCACCGCCATCGGTCGATGTCCTCGCACCGGGCGTCTTGGCATCTCCATAAGCACCGGCGAGGTCGCCGTGGGTGGGCGCTGTATCTACGTAAAACCAAATGTGGGCGCTGTCGCCACTCAAGCACGCACCAATCCGCTCTTGGGGCCCTTTGCCATTCAGCTCATGGAGTTGGGCTACCCCGCCAGCCGAGCTCTGGCCGAGCTTGAGGTCAGCGACCCGTACATTGAGTACAGACAGCTGGGCATCGTCGACCAGTGGGGTCATACCGCTGTGCGCACCGGCAGCAGCAATGGAAACTGGAAGGGACACCTCACCGGTGACGGCTGGATAACCATGGGCAACGGCATCGTAGACGAGGGCGTGGTGAAGGCGATGGCCAAGGCGATGGAAGAGTCGGTGGAGCAGGAGATCGAGGTGCGGCTGATGAAGGCCGTCAGCGCGGGCACTGATGCCGGTGGCCAGCCCAACGGACAGCGCTCTGCTGGCATTCTCGTGTACGAAAACGAAGGCTTCACCATCATCAACCTGCGGGTGGACGACTCCGACACACCCATGGCCGACCTGTGGAAGATCTTCGACAAATTCCAACCGATGCTGGACTACTACAAGAAGCGGCCTTTTGACCCAACCATCGGCGCTGCGACGGAGTGGGCGGCGGCACAGGCCAAAAAACTGTGAATTTGGCCCCTGGGCGATGGGCGATGGGCGATGGGCGATGGGCGATGGGCGATGGGCGATACATACTTTTCGGCCAGGCACATTGTAAGGCAAGCTAAGAGGCTTCGCAGCACGCCAAAGCCCTGCTCCTATCATTCCCACTAAATACGACTGTGGTCAGTTTCGACCTGGAGGAGGATTGTTCCTACCTAGCACTCGATGCTGCATGCCCGCACCAGGGCCTGGGACGCCTTGATTCATGTTACTAGTCTCTGGGACACCCCTATAGCAAAGTATGAAATACGGAAATCCAATTTCCCCTGACCCACTGGTTCTAGAAGCATGGTAATGGTAAAAAGCTTCATCTAATCCTGCAACCTCAGAAGTTATACCGTTACACTCATCCAAATCTCCAAGTCCTTTTACATATTCCCAATCATCTATACCACCGTATCCGTTCTTCCCTTCTTTCAAACGATAACTTGAAGTCATCTCTTTCACTTGATTATGTGCGTCATTACCATAAGGACCGTATATTGGATATCCATCAAAGGCGAATCCTATAACAGGAGATGCTTCGTCTTTCCTAAGAAAATCTACATCCCAATCTTTCCACTCTTTCTCTTCTTCCTCTGGGTGCCAATGCACGCAATTACCGTCGAAATGATAATGGAATTGAGTACCAGCAGAATGAGCCCCACAAAGACCAAGAACTATTCGCTGCCTATCCTCCAGAAAATATTCAAAATGCAGTGCTACCGCGTCTCCCCCTGGTCCTTCTTCAGATCCAAAAAACGGGACTCCATTAACTGAAATAGCGATTGGCCCTCGTTCAGGCGCATAAGTTACAACCGCAGCTAGTTGCGGTTGTAACGGAATCTTCCATTCATAGTCAACCTCTGCAGCACAACAACCAAGACCAGATTCATAATCATGATTGGGAATTCCGTTACTCTTAACAATAGCCGCATCACTTGTATATTCGACGCTCAGCGAACAGCGATAACCTTCTGATTGTTCCGTGCTCAAGTCGTCTACAAGCGGAGCACTTGAATCAGCACAAAGCCAAACTCCATCCATATACTTAGGTACACTAGAATATTTGCCGTTGTTCTGAACGATAACCCGAGTCTCATCGGTTTCATCTGACTCAGTGATCACAACTGGAGGAGTCTCTCTGACTGAAGTCGGGGTATCACCCGTCTGACTATCACCGTCACTACAACCCACCACCAGGAAGGTAAGTGCCGCCAGTAATAGCAGTAGGGGCATTGATTTCAGTTTAATTAGATTCAGCATATCCATGCACCAACCTACTCTTTGCAAAGTCTCGGTCGCCCCTTTCCACAATCCTCCGCAAACACTATCGATCAGGGCGACTGCGAACTCGGCTGACGCTCTCCTTAAAAGCCCTCGGATGGGGTATGTGATTCTCCCCATCTCCACCATGCACATCCAAACGCCCCTTGACCGTGAGTTCACTCATGCGCACACATGAGCCACAGCTATCCCTTCATACCAGCCGTGCCTTCAAACTTAGCTGTAATTGGGTCCACATGGATATCCGCCCACCTTTTTGCGTTCATGAACTCTTCCCAGCGAGTGTAATAGGTGCGCTGATTGACTTCTGAGCAGAAGACTTGGGAAACTCTCAGGCCAGGCCGTTCATCTGAGGGTCCCTCGTGCTTCAAGCCCATGGAAAGGTCCTGACCAACGTTACGACCAGCAAAGAGACGTCCGGAATACGTAACCCCCCGCCAGTTGTCCATATCGTCCTGCATCGAAAGTCCGCCTGGCTGACCTGCGCCTTGGGCCGATTGTTGTCGCACGATCTGTTGGACATCTTCGGGTGAACCTACGTCGTAGAACGCAAACGTCCACACTTCAGTTTTAAGGGGCCCCCTGGGAAGAGACAAGTGGATACCACTTCCAGGCGACCAGAAGTTAGGCCACACGGCATAGTTGCTCGGCGTGACTCTCCGAGCACGGTGGGCTCCAAGGCGCTTCTCCACCTCCGGGAGAATCGCCTTTGCATGGTCTGCTAGAGGCTTCTCTCTGGGCGTGGAAGTGTTCCTACCTCCGTTGGCCGAGTCGCTGTCCTCTGGAAGAACAACGGAGAGGAGCCCGTGGCCGTTACCAGGACTCGTTTGCCTTGACCCTGGTCGATTCAGTCCTGCATAGTCCATGGGGTCGGGCTTACGTCCCCTGCGTGCCGCCTGGACGATAGTAGCCGACCTGTGACTTAGTATTGCATGGTAGTTGTCTCCGCTTGCGTTCTCTACAGGCGTCTTCCAATTGAACGGTGCAATCCACTTGACCGGCCCTATAACCTGGATACCCATATCTCTGTGATTCAAACGCGGATCCAGGTAATAGCGTATGTCGCCGAGGTATGCTTCGAGTGTTGGTGCGTCCTCCGCCCAGGTGGCAAACACCAAACCGGCGTAGCTCTCCAGATGGGCCACGGGCACTAGGCCTAGGTTGTCCACGTCCAGCTCACCGTAGTAGGCCTCCTGCAGACCGGGAACGGAAACGAGCTTCCCTTCATTAGAATAGGTCCAGCCGTGGTAGGAGCACATGAAATTCTTGGCGTTGCCATCGTCGGCCCGCACGATGCGGTTGCCCCGGTGCCGGCACATGTTCAAGAAAGCGTGGACCTCGCCCTTAGCGTCGCGGGTGAGGATGACCGGGTCCTCGCCCATGTAGGTGAGAAAGAAGTCGTTGGGGTTGGGGATGAGCGATTCGTGGCCGATGAAAAGCCAAGCGCGGCCGAAAATATTCTCCAGTTCCTCTTCGTAGATTCGCTGGTCCGTGAAGACCGTAGGACTCAATTTTCCTGTGTCAGCAATGATGTCGTATGTTCGCCGAACTACCATCTGCGTCCTCCTTGACTGCCCGAAACTTTTCTGTATGGAATCCGATTCGGCACTGTACTTCTGCGCTTATTCATCGGCAAGGAACCGTTTGGGTCAGTTACCTTCGCGATGACGTTGCTCACTACGCGTCCACGCTAATATAACCTCGTCACCGTACGACGCATGGGGGTCCTATGCCGCAGAGTCCCACGTGGTATCTAGTGCCAAGCAACAACAAGTTCAGGAGGTCCACTACTGAATCATTCGCAGCAAAACGCCCGTGTGCACATATTAGTGGAAGTAAGGCACCGCTGGTTTTTACATTACAAGGGTCCTTCGACGTAATGGAGCAAAAACAAGCAGCGGTACCGTAAGCATCATCACGACCGCAGACATAAAAAACACCGAACTCCGCTCTCCGGTCACTGACACAACCACTCCTGCGACCAAAGGCGCCAAAGCTCCTCCTAAGAAGGTGCTGGTAAACATCAGGCCGACTACGGTACCCTCGGTACCAGGTTGGGCCGCGTCCATGGCAGTCGCATTGACTACATCTTGGACAGCCCAAAGAAAGCCGCCTGTTAGCCCCAGTGCTATTGCAAGCGGAACCCCCGAACCGGCGATGCCCATGGCGAGCATGCCCGCACTGATTGAAACCATGGCCACGAGGATGGGAATACGTCTTCCAATACGGTCAGAAAGATAGCCATAAATTGGACCTCCTGGGACACCAAGGAGTGTCAACAACGCCACGTGCAATCCAACTCCAGCGCTGCTCATATCCAGATCAATTGCCAGGTAAAGAGGAAGGAATGTAAGCAGTCCAATATGGGCAAATGAGCGCATCATATTGGCACATATGAGCGTCATAAAAACAGGTTGGTGTAGCAGTGGAACCATGCTGGTCAGCGTGACCTTAACCCGTTCTTCATCCTGCGGTTGCTGCCCACCTCCTGACAGAACCCAATATAAAAGCCCTGCCAGCAAGAGCGCAGGAAACATACTCAGTAGCACGTAAAGCCGCCAATTATCTGCTAGGAGGAAGGCCAAAATAATTCCCACGCCTAATGGCCCGAGCGCCTCTCCAGCTCCTGATCCAGCGCCGTGGAACGCGATGACCATCCCCCGTCGGGTGGGAAATCTGGTGCTGAGCATAGAGATAGCAGGCGGATGCCAAAAGGCCGAGGCCGCTCCACCCAATGCAAGGCAGGCAACGATACCCCAGTACCACGGCGATATCCCTGCGAGCATATATGCGCCTGCGGCGCCTAGCAGGGAAGCCGGAAGCAGGAAATGCCAATAATTCCGTAGCCTATCGGATATGTAGCCGACGAAGAAGTTGGGGAGGCCTGAGCCCATCTCGATGATGCTCACCAGTGCAGCGATGCTCAGCGCACTAAGCACGTACTCCTCTTGAAAAAGAGGCAGAAATACAGAAAAGGCCGCAATGTACCAGTGCTGAACGCCATGCCCAATGGCAATGCTCGCCATCTGGGTGGCGCCACTGGCCCGAAACCCTGTCTTCTGTAGACGCCAGGATTCACTGCTCATTGTAAAAATGCACTAGGCCAATTCAGCATAAAACCTACCCAAATATTGATGGAAAACGGCAAGGTTTTAAACGATTCCTATTTCTACCTTGACCAGGTATGTGGTTTGAATGTGTGTCCAGCGCGAACAGCAAGTCCAGGCAGATTTGAGCTTTAGCCTCGGCAATCCCTCAATTCCACGGAGACGCTTTAGTATCAAGGGAAGTGTCGCGAACCCGTAGACAGACCTACCGCTAGACTGAGGCGTTGACCAGTGTGGCCGTGTATATGTGTCGTTGGACAAATTCTAGTGCGATTGCTTGCGTCCGGGACTCGAAGTCTGCGTGTTTTAACCCGCTCAGCAGGTGGAACTCGACCGGGATGCCGCACTCTTCCATGATGGACGCAGTCTCTAAGCCAGTCTGCCATGGCAGTGTAGCATCCATCATGCCGTGGATCACCGAGTGCGCTGTGGTGCAGTTTATGACCTCGCTTTTAAACAACGGGATTTGGGTGCGACGGCGAGCCAAGGAATCAGGCCCGAACAGGTAGCCGCTGTGCGATATGGCAGTGCCGATAGGCACAGCGAACCTGGGCACGCAGAAGTTGGAAACGATTGCCCCTTGCGAGAAGCCCATGATAACCGCTCGCGAACGGTCGAGGCTGTGGGCCGCGACGCACTCATCTATGTACGTGTCCAGCAGCTCCAAAGTCTTGTACAGACCGGCCTGCCGCGTCTCCTCTGAGTAACGGCTATACCACATGAACCGGCCCGGCTTCGGGTCTGGGTCCATATCTGGAGTTTTAGGATCTTCAGCTGCGATGTAGGGATTCGACGCGTCCGGAGCATAGAAATGGGCGTTAGGTAGCCTCTCTGCTAGCTCTTCTGCGTAGACAATGGTACGCGCGCTGCTGCCGCTCATACCGTGGAGAAGGATAACCACCAAGTCCGCTTGGTTTCCCGACCACGTGCCCCGTTCAAGGTGGTTATATACTCCCATAGCCCCTTCTCTCTTCCTTCTTTGTTTGAGTAGTCTTGGTTGGCAAAGTACAACAATCTAGACCAGAAGTGTACTAGAGGCATGAGCTATAAAACTCCAAAACCTTCTTGCGGCCCTCATCGGTGGAAAATGCTGCAGCTTACGCCCGGAAGGAACCAATGTTCATATTTCAGCCGTACGCTGCAGGGCGTATGCTGTACCCATACTAGCCTTCAAGGTTGGCTGTTGGACGCAACGCGGGAGGTATCGGCTACGTGAACGTAATCGTTCTGATCGCCGGGGTTGGGAATCGCATCAGGGAAGTGACTCACGGCCCGAAGTGTCTCCTGGTCGTTGAAGGAAAGTCACTCCTACACCGCTACCTCGACGCGTTGACGCCTTACGCTTCGCGTATCGAAAATATCGTTCTTGTCGTGGGACACGAGGCTCAGGCTATCGAGCGTCACGCCGCGGAACACCCACTTGCCGGTCTGCTCCGATTGGTCTACAACCCCTCCTATGAGCAAGGCAGTGTCCTGTCGGC
>Ga0302123_10002670_pt1 | contig 12092 bp, 8 predicted proteins | sample CB21_321_MG_FD_203109 | JGI IMG/M metagenome (GOLD analysis project Ga0302123, IMG submission 203109) | Marine microbial communities from Western Arctic Ocean, Canada - CB21_32.1 | ecosystem: Environmental > Aquatic > Marine > Oceanic | place: Canada: Western Arctic Ocean | collected 2017-09-28 | reverse complement strand
TGTTCGTGGGTCCAGCGCTCGTCCAATGTCCGGACGTCGTAGGCGCTCAGACGTCCGAAGTTCCCGTTGCTGCCCTCCCGTTCGAAGAAACCGACGTCGGAACCGGTGCCGCTGCCGGCCCCCTCCACCAGCTCGATCTCACGGGCTGCCATTTGCGAACAGTGGTTCTGATTGAGCGGCACGAGCAGCGCACCGGTCTCCGGACTGAAGGCGGACGCGGGCCAGTTGTGACCACCGTAGTAAGCCGGGCAAGCGACAATCGGCTGACCGATCTCGGCGTTGATGACGTCCGGACGATAGGTCACCCGTCCCGTCGCCAGATCGATGGACTCGAACACATTCTGAAAGACGGTTTCCCGTACCGCGAGATACTCCCCCGCTTCGCGCCCAAGCTTCCACATCAAGCCGTCCTTACCGACGGTGAACACCAACTTCTCGCCATCGACATCGATCAGCACCCGCTCGAAGACGGTGTCCAAATCCAGTGACTCGCCCGGCACGTGTTGAAAATACCACTCGATCTCGCCAGTCCTGGGGTCGAGCGCCAGCGTCGAGTTCGAGTACAGCACCGCGTCATGGGTTGTCAGGCCCCGGCTGACCGCTGCCCACGGCTTGGCCTGAGCTGTCCCGATATAAAACAGATTCAGGTCCGGGTCGTAGCTGCCCGGGATCCACGTCTCGGTCCCACCGCGAACACCCCGCGGGAGATCGCCCCACGTGTCACCACCGGGCTCCCCGGGCTGCGCGATCGTCGACGTGCGCCACAGCTCTTCGCCGCTGTCGGGGTCGTGGCCGGTGATGAAACAGCCGGCCTGCGTAAAGCGCCCGCAGCCAGTGATGCCGCTGACGACGACACCACCAGCGATGATCGGCCCGGCCGTATGTGAGAATCCCTGCCCCGGATCCACCTTCCGCGTTTCCCACACCAGCTCCCCCGTCCGGGCATCGATGGCGACAACCGAGACGTCGGCGGTCGTCATGAATATCTTATCCTGATAGATCGCGATGGAGTGCATGACATTGGAACGACGCCCCTCCGGGAACTCCCGGCTGTACTGCCAGATGATGTCGCCGGTCCGGGCGTCGAGCGCCTGGAGCACGTTGCCGGCGTTCGCCAGATACATCACGCCGTCGTGGACGAGCGGCGCGGTCTGCACGCGTCCCTCGGTCATCGCCCACACCCAGGCCAGTCGCAGCTCCTTCACGTTGTCGGGCGTCACCTGTCGCAGCGGGCTATATCCCTGGCCGTCGAGCGTGCGCCGCCACGACAGCCACTCGCCGTCCGGTGGCTCTCGCAGCAACGCGTCGGTCACCGCCGTGAACGGCGCGACCTCACGATTGACGAGCCCAACCGAGCCCGCGTTTGGGGCACCCAGAGCACGTCGTGCGGGTGCCGGATCTTCATGGGCGTCGTCGACGACGTCTCCCCCTGCCACGACCGCTCCCACACCAATCGCCAGCGCTGAATCGGCGCGAAGCGCATCCTCCCCGGCCGCATGGCCGTTGACCCGCAGGATGTAGGCAACAATGTCGAGGTAGGTCGAGTCGCCGAGGGCCCCTTCGCCGCCAGGCGGCATGGTGTTCCTGACCTGATCGAACAGCTCGCCAGTGGTCCTCGTGTCCCAAGCGTTTGCGAAGTTCGGACCGGTCAGGGCCGGACCGAACCCGCCCCCGAGGTCCGCGAGATGACAGTCGGCGCAGCTCTCGGTGTAGGCCGCCTGGCCGCGGTCAGCCTGAGCCTGAGAAAATGTGCCTGGGTTTTGCGCTTGCCCCGCCATGACCATGAACATGGCCAGGCCACCTATGACCGCCACCACCGAGAGGAATCCGCGCCAATACGACATGTGCATATCGCTCGTCTCTTATTCCAGATTGCCCGTGCCTTGCCGGCGGCCATCCGTCGTTCGACGGGGCTTTCGGGCCAGACGCATCGCGCCGCCAACACGGACAAGGAGGCGAATCAGTCGGGCCCGACTTGCCCCAGGTCGCCGAAACCGCGCGCGTACCTCCGCGTCTTGAACAGCCAGCCGTCCGGCGTCCTCACCAGCTCATCGTGCGAGACGACGGCGCCCGTCAGCCTGGGCCCGGAAGGGGAACGGACCGAGCCGCCGGTCAGGTCGGCGGTCATGATGTACGCTCGCCCAATCGCGCCCTCCGGGGACGGCTCGACCACCAGGTTGGACATCCAGGAGTGAAGACCTGAGCTGTTCGCCGCGGCCCGGCCGGCCAGGGCGTCATGCCCAGTCACGGTGCCGGTCGCCGTCACGAACTCGCCATCGGGCACGAACGTCCGGGCGAACGCGCGCCCACCTGTGGCCGCGCTGTCGAACGCAACGTTGTAACGCCAGTACAGCTGCTCGATCTCGGCGTAATCGCGACCGGACAACTCCGGTGAGGCCGCGTCATCAGACGCCGCCCCGAACGCCTCGGTGAAACGATCGGCCTCGAGTGACGGCCAGGCGATCTCGGGCGTTGACCCGGACGCGTCGTACCGGCGATACGAGACCTGCCACCCTTCGGCGGTCCTCTCGTATCTCTCCCGTAGAATTCCGCCGCCGACCTCCTGGAGCACCGCGCCATCGTCGTCAACCGTGAACAGACCCACGTAAGACCAGCTCTCTAGCCCCTCCGGCGACACACCAATCAACAGGTTCGAAACCCAATGATGGATGCCCAGGCTGTTGCTTCGGTACCGCTCGACGATTGCCTCGCGCCCGGTCCGGTTGGTGTCGCCCTGTTCGAAAATTGCATCGGGCGTGAAGGCCAGCCCCATTAGTGCACCATCGTCCGATACTCTGGTGCTGTCGTAGGCCAGGTTGTACTGGCCGACCACCCGCTTGACCTCGGCGTAGTCCAGTGCCGTAACGGATCCCGTCCGTATGCTCTCGGGTCGCGCCCGCACGACCTCGATCGGGACCGTCGCGCCCAGGTCCAGAATGCCATGACCCGGAACAAAGGTCCGCTGCTTGAACCGCCATCCGTCGGACGTCTTCACGATGACGTCGTGATAGAGCCCACCAAAACCGGCGCCCGCTTCATAGACGTCGACTCCCCTGACATACCCCCACCCGGTCGCTCCTCCGACCGACGGCTCAATCATCAGATTGGAGGTCCAGTGCCGAAGACCGCCCTCGGTCTCCGCCGCCAGCCGCGCCAGATCGTCGTGTCCGACGGTCCGACCACCTGGGCTCACCAGCTCTCCGTCGGACGTGAAGGTGCGGGCGAACGCATATCCTCCATCCGCGCCGCTGTCCAGCCCCATGTTGTAGCGCCCGTACAACATCTCTATCTGTGCGTAGTCGTGGGCCGTCAGAATCGACACCGTGCCAGCCGGCTCTTGACCAAGGACGGAACTCGCCAACAGCGAAGCTAAACCGAGCGCGATCAATATCCTGGAACGCATGGCAACTCCGAAATATAACGTAGGTCAGCGGGCCCTCAATTCCTCTAGCCAGCTATGCCGAGGACCGTATCACAGTGGTCTACAATGGACAACGCGCGTGATTTTACGGGCCGCGGGACCGCCCTAGGGGCCCTGGTCTTCGATGCGGCGGTCGCCTGACCACAACGCGACCGCGCGACGGAATGGCTCAATTCGAACCGAGGCGAACCGATCGGGCATTGCCTCATACCGTGGCGATCGTTCACCAGAGGATCAATCGATGCTCGAGCGAATCATCAATCGTCTGAGGAACCTAACACGGCGGCTACGAAGAGCCGTACCGGCCGTGACGGTTGCCGGTTACGTGCTGGCTGCACCGCTTCTGGTGCTTGCGCAAGGCGGAACGGATAGCACGCACTGGGTCGGCACGTGGGCGACGGCCCTCGTAGAGCGCCGCGATCCGCCGCCCGGACGACGGCCAACCCAGGCCCCGCCAGCACAGCCGTCACCCGGGGCCTTCGTGCCGATCCGCGTACTGAACCCAGGATTGCACTTCAATGACCAGACCCTGCGGCAAATCGTCCGCACGAGCGTCGGCGGTGACCGTGTTCGAGTCGTGTTCAGCAACGTATTCGGCACCGCCCCGCTCGCCGTCGGCGCCGCGTCCGTCGCGCTTCGACGGGAGGGCGCCACCATCGTAACAGCGTCGGTGCGGGAGTTGCGCTTCGGTGGACACGCGTCAACCCGCATCGCAGCGGGAGCGGTACTCCTCAGTGATCCGGTCGAGCTTGCCGTGCCGGCGCTCACCGAGCTCGCGATCGATCTCTACCTGCCCGGCCAAACCGGGTCCTCCGGATCCCCGGTCACGACGCACAACCGGTCGGTGCAGACACACTTCGTGTCGACTGCCGGGGACCACACTGGCGTCACCGACCTGCCGGTCATGACCCGAACCGAGTCCTGGTTCTTCCTGGCGCGTGTTGAGGTGGAGGCACCCATGCAGACGAGCGCGGTCGTCGCTATCGGCGACTCGATCACCGACGGCTACGGCGCTACGGTGGGTGCGTATAGCCGTTGGCCGGATCACCTCGCGCAACGCTTCCAGGCGGCGAATCTCCCCATGTCGGTCTTGAACGTGGGGATCGGCGGCAACCGGGTGCTCACCAACGGCAGCGGCGTCAGCGCCCTCGCGCGGCTGGACCGAGACGTGCTGGTCCAGACCGGGGTGACCCATGTGATCGTCCTCGAAGGCATCAACGACATCGGCGCCCGGGGCATGGCTCGGGCGTCCTCCGAAGAACTCATCGCCGGCCACCGGCAGCTGATCGACCGCGCCCACGCGCGCGGCCTCACGATCTACGGAGCGACGCTGACGCCGTTCGAGGGAACGGTCATTCCCGGGTACTGGACGGAGGAAGGCGAGGTCACACGCCAGACGCTCAACGCGTGGATCCGGACGAGCGGCGAGTACGACGGGGTGATCGATTTCGACGCGGCCACACTCGACCCCACGCAGCCGCTCTGGTTTCTGCCGGCCTACGATTACAGCGATCACCTGCACCCAGGTGACGCCGGCTACGAGGCAATGGCCAACACGGTTGACCTCAACCTATTCAGGACCGAGGTCGACCGGGACCGCTGACGCCAGCCCCCGGTGATACGTGACGCACCGAAGGCGGCAAAGAAGCCGGCCTGCGCCGACGCGATACAGGACAGACGCACCGTCATGCAAACATTCCTCGGCCCGAGGATCAGTCGAGGGTGCCGAACCGAAACAGCGGAACGGACAACCCTCGCTCCCCGTGGTCGAAGGCGTAGCACTGATAGTCGAACAGCTGGAGGCCAGGCTCTTTGCGACGATAGAGCAGCATCCGCATCGTCCAGGGACGGGTAAACACCTTCGGGTCCTCCATGGTCGCCTCATATTGCATGTGGTCGGCGCCCAGCCTCGTATAGCGTTCGACGACGTGCAGCGCATCACTGTGAAAGTTGCCGACACCGTCGAGCCAGGTAAACCCGTTGAAGTTCGTGACGTCTACGACCAGCGTGTCGCCCTCCCATCGACCGCGCGAGTCACCCATCCAGGCATCGATGTCCTCCTGATGTTCCGTCCCGTTCGTGTAGACGCGACGCTGCGCGTGCACATACTCGTACAGGATGATCACGTGCCCTTCGGTTTGGATGATCTGGAACGGATGGGGCATGTAGGTCGCCCGCGGCACACCCGGCAGATAGCATTTCCTGGCCGGGTCGAGCTCGACACGGTTGGCGAAGTTCTCGTGCTGCTGGGTCACCGCCCAATCCTGGTACGGAATCTCGTTGCCCACGACGACGCCCTGGCCCGCCGGGCCGTCCGACCCGGCGGAATGATCCAGGAGGTTGACGTTGGCCGGGCTGAACACCTGCCAGATGCCCTGGAAATCCGGAACACCGTGCGGAGTGCGCGCCGGCGCGTAAGTCGAGTCTCCTGGCGGTGCCTCGGCCGCACAGCCGGCCAGTGCGAGCACCGTCCCGAAGGTCACCACCACCGTCCTGAATTCGGGTCTACCGATCACATCACCAACCTTCCATCCCGGCCCTGAGGGAACACCGCAGCATCGGCTCGCGCCCGGTCTGCTTCTCCAGTGAATCCGGTCGCACCTCGAAGTGCGCCACCGTGCCCAACGGCCAGTGCCCGCCTTCCAGATGCCAGCTACCGCCCGGCACTATCTCCCTCAACATACGGCGCGCCTGTGCCAGAGCTTCCGGCAAACAGCGTACGCCCATCAGGCAACCTCACGCGATTGGCATTTGCGACGGGACGACCGTCTTTTGCCAGATACCCGGTCACCGTGACCTGTGCGCCGAACGGCACGGAGCTCTTACGCCACCCTCGCCGGAAGAGCGCATTCGGCGGTCCGAACTCGACACCCCATTGCTGGACCTTTCCCTCGGCGTCTGTCACGTCGATCCACAACCACGCATGGGGATTCAGCCACTCCATCTTTGCGACGGTGCCCTCGAGAGTCACCGGCTTGGAGGCGTCGAACTCCGCCGAAAAGGCATGGTGGGCCAGCGCCGCCCCAGCGTCGAAGCACAACACGACGACAAGGATTAGCGGCGCCAGTTTCATCGTCTGCATGCCATCGTCTCCACCCTCGAGCGTGCGTGGCCCGGTCTATTTCGAGCGCCACGTCCCCTCAGAACTCCCGACACAACACGAGGAAAACTCTACCGGAGTCCGAAGCAAAACGCGAGTGAAACGATGCCCTGTAATCCGGGCGGGAAACCTGATGCACAAGAGGTTCTGCTCTGCCGTCACCGTTCAGCGCAGTCTCCAACAAATGGAACGAACTCCAGGCAACCGGCAACCAAGAGGATCGGCCGCCCCTCGAGCGCGCCTCCACGCCAGATTCCTTCCGTGCGGCACAGGGATCGAGTCATGTAAACTGGCAGTATTCACTAGATTCGAGACACGCAATCCAGGATTTCTGACACGCGGAAGGCCCATGAGACACCTACCGACACAATTGGCAGGCACCACCGTGACACTGCTGGTGCTGTTAGGTAGCTATGCGTCGATCGCCGCCGGGCAGGCGCCCACCGGCCGGTCGTTCGCCTGGTTTGCCGAGTTGGTCTCCGTGGATCAGGCGGCCGGCACGATCACCGTGAGCGCGCCGATTACCGACCCGGTCGCGGCGTATCTCGACCGATTCGATCCGGGCGAACAGGTCATTCTCGTCTGGACGCAATACGAATCGGAAGCCGATGCGGTGATGTACATCTCGAGCGCCGACGCGATGGATGTGCGGAGCGGCTACATCGTGCAGGCGGAGTACATGGGGGGCGACGCTGACGGGCGCACGATCTCCTTCAAGACGCCGCTGGACGCCGGGATCGCGCGGACGCTGGCCTCCGCGCAGGCGGGTACACCATTCAGGGCGACGTCGCCAATGCGACAACCGGACCCGGCTACCCTGGTGGCGTCAGTCGCCCTCAACGAAAGGCCGAGTCCCCGGCCGGAACCGGAGCCAGAGCCGGAACCGGAACCGGAACCGGAACCGCTTGAGATTGTCGCCGACTCGAACGCACCGACGCCCACGGTCGATGGGTCATGGGACCTAGAAACGGCCCTGGACGGCCGTCCTACATCGTTCACGTGCCAGATCAGCCAGGCAGGCACGGCGCTCACAGGAACCTGCAAGAGCCCACTACTCGGCGATGCCACGTTGACAGGTCAGCTCGCGGGTAACACCATCGAGGTCACGGTCGCGGCTTTTGTTAGCGGCAGCGAGATCGCGCTCGTTTACAGCGGCGCTGTGGACGCAACCGGAATGGTGATGCGAGGCAGTGTCTCGGTGCCAGGCGTTGACGCCGATGGTCCGTTCACGGGGCAGAAAGCACGCTAAGCCCGGCGCCTCGATGCCAGCAGTCTTGAGTCAGCGAAAAGAGGAGTGTTCACGATGACGCGTTCGATGGTTCTTCTTGCCGCCCTAGCGGCGTACAGCATGACGGCCGCGGCCCAGGAGCCTGGCGGTTTCACCGCACCGCAGGCCGCGAGCGGCAAGGTCGCGTACGACCAGGCGTGTGCGGAGTGCCATCACGTCAGTCTCCGCGGCACGGCACATGGACCAGAACTGGCGGGCGTCGGTTTTCTGAGCGTATGGGGCAACCGCACGAGCACCGAGCTGTACGACTTCCTCAGACTGGAGATGCCACCGGGGCAAGGCGGCTCACTCAGCGACGGGGACTACCTCGACATCGTTGCACAGATTCTGCAGACCAACGGTCGTGGCGCCGGAACGCAGGAGCTTCGAGCCAACTCGGAGCTAGCGATCGGATCCGCGCCGACCGCCGCCACGGCGACGTCGGCTTCTGCCGAACCGGCGGCTACGGCGCCGCAGACGCAGCGCCCCATGTCCGAGGCGCAAGGCGCCAACATCTTGGCGTCGATGCGAGGCGGCTATCAGAGCCGGGAAGTTTCGGACTTCACGCCGGTCACTGAGGCGATGCTCCACAACCCGCCGGCCGGCGACTGGCTCAGCTGGAGGCGCACCCTAAATGCCCACGGGTATAGCCCGCTCGACCAGGTGACCACGGACAACGTGCACGAGCTCTCGTTAGCGTGGGTGCTGGCGATGGAGGACGGCAGCAACCAGCCGGCGCCGCTCGTCCACGACGGCGTGATGTATCTGGTCAGCCCTCAGAACATCGTACAAGCAATTGAGGGGAGCACCGGGGACGTCATCTGGGAGTACAAATACCAGTTCCCGCAGGATGCGATGACGCTGGGTGGACCGACGCGCAGTATCGCTCTCTACGAGGACAAGGTCTATCTCTCGACGTACGATGCGGCGCTGGTGGCGCTCGACGCGCGCACCGGGGAACAAGTCTGGCGCACCGTCAAGGCGGACTACACCAAGGGCTACACCCACACGAGTGGGCCGATCATCGCCAACGGCGTTGTGGTCAGCGGCATCAACGGCTGCGAGCGGTTCAAGGAGGAAGGGTGCTTCATCACCGGTCACGACGCGCAGACCGGGCAAGAGCTCTGGCGCACGTCAACGATTGCGCAGCCCGGAGATCCAAACGACGCCACGTGGGGCGATGTGCCGGTGAACCTGCGCGCCGGCAGTGACGCGTGGATTCCTGGCAGCTATGATCCGGAGCTCGATCTGTTCTACATCGGAACCGCCCAAGCCAAGCCCTGGGTCGCCGTCAGCCGACGCATGTCTCCGCTCGACGCCGCTCTCTACACCAATTCGACGCTCGCGCTCGACCCCAGCACCGGGGAGATGAAGTGGTATTTCCAGCACGTGCCGGGCGAGTCGCTCGACATGGATATCGTCTACGAGCGTGTCCTCATTGACGTCGACGACGAGAAGGTGCTGTTCACCATCGGGAAAGACGGCATCCTCTGGAAGCTCGACCGGATGACCGGCAAGTTCCTCGGGTACACCGAGACGGTGTATCAGGACATCTTCGAATCGATCGACCCGGCGACGGGACGGGTCACTTACCGGCAGGACATCATCGACGCCGAGCTCGGCCAGGCGATTCCAACGTGTCCGGCGAGCTTCGGCGGCAAGAACTGGCAGGCCACAGCGTATAGCCCGGAGGCCGGCGCCCTCATCATCCCGCTCCTGCAGTCGTGCGGCGTCATGTCCGGACGGGCCGTCGAGATGGCCAATGGCGGCGGGGGCTACGGAGCCGGTGGCGGCGGCGGCGTCCGACCACCGGAGATGCCCAATACCAACGGCAACCTGGGCAAGCTCGCGGCCTACGACGTGCGCACCATGGAGGAACTCTGGAGCCACGAGCAACGGGCCGCGTTCCTCACCGCTGCGGTGACGACCGCCGGCGGCCTCGTCTTCGCCGGCGACATGGATCGCTACTTCAAGGCGTTCGACGTCAGGACGGGCGAGGTCCTGTGGGAGACTCGACTCGGCACCGCCGTACAGGGCTTCCCCATCACGTACACCGCCGGTGGCAAGCAATACATCGCTGTCCCGACAGGCCTCGGCGTGTTCAGGTCAATCGCGGCGCAGACCCCGGAGGTGTATCAGGCCCCCAGTGGAAACGCGCTGTATGTCTTCGAGCTACCCGATCGCCGCTAGGTTTTCCTGGCGAGACGTCCGCCTGGACGGCGTTGCTTCCTCGGTCACAGACCACCCGTCTGCTAGTCCAGCGGCTCGACTTTCGTAATCCTTGCCGTCCGCTTGTTCGTCATCCACAGCACGACGTCGTCGGTCGTCGGGTCATAGGCGATTTTCTTGCTGTCGAATTCCGTCGGCATCTGATACCCGATCACCTCGCCCGTTTCGGGGTCGAGACGCAGCAGCCGCTCGGACATGTTGCTCGGCGCATAGACATACCCGTTCTTGTCCGGCGCGGAGGCCGTGTAGGGCGTCGAGAATTCCGGCACGTCCCACCGCCGCACCTCGTGCGTCCTCGTGTCGAACATGAAGATCTTGTCGTTCAGATACTCGGCGAACCAGAGCCGATCCTCGCTGTCGATCCGCCCGCGACGGGCGCTTAACCCATCGACAGGGAACCAGTTCACGTCACCCGTGTCCGGGTTGGCGCTCATCACACCCCCGGGACCTCGGTTGGTGGCCATCCAGGCGGTCCCCTGGGAATCAATCCGACTGTTGCCCGCGTAGGGCGACGACCCGGAGGGCACGTGGTCCTGATAGCGGAGACGTGCGTCGACCTGCATCGACTCGGGATCGACGCGCGTGAAGCCGGTCCAGATCTTGCCGTCCGGACCTATGGACAGAAACTGCCCCCCGGCATCCTCGACCATGCTCAGCTCTTCGGTCTCCGGGTCGAACCGTGTCAAGACCGTTCCGCTGCCGGGAATTCTCATTGGAAACCAGAGCTGATCCTGCAGGTCCACTTGGATATCCCGAGTGCCCGGTACGTCCCCCTCGTTCACGGGCGGCATATCGTACTCGGTGAATGTCGCGGTGCGGGGGTCGAGCTTCCCGATCATCTGGCGGCTCTCGTCGGTGTACCAAATATTGCCCATCGAATCGATGTCCATGTCGTGCGACACCGTGGCTGCCGTGGGCATGTCGTACTCGGTGATGATGACGCGCGTCGCCGCCCCTGTCGGCCGTGGCAGCGTCTGCAGCTCGTAGTCCCAGGACGACCTCCCCCCACTCAGGTTGACCGACGCCAAGTATGCGGCCAGCTCGGTTTTCGGGACGCCGGGCGTGAATCCCCAGTTCGGCGGGGCGGTGAATGCGCGCTGCCCCTGCTCCGTGTTCTTGACGGCCCGACCGCGGCGGTTGTCGTTACTGCGTGCGGCGCCATCCGGATAGTACGTCCCCATCCGGTTGATCACCGGTAGGAACCGCTCGGCCGTGTGTCGTGAGCGCATGATCCGCTGATAGGTATGGCAGTAGGCGCAGCTCAGCAACTGGTGGACGGCCGCGCTCTTCTCTTCCGGTGTCCCGGGCATGCTTATCGCCCATTCACGCGACGACAGCTGCATGCCGAGGTTGGCGGTCACCTGCAGCTGCAGATCCGCGGTGGCCGCGCCACTTGTCGTCACGTCGACCGGATCGACAGGCCGCAGATCGTACCCCACGGCCCGTGTCGTCAGCACATACGACCCCGGGTCCAGATGGGTTCGCGGAAACCGGTAGCGGCCCTGGCCGTCGCTCACGACTGACACAGTAAAGTTGGCGCCGTCGCGCCGGGCGCTCACCACGACGCCCTCCATCGCCCCTTCCTCGGAAGAGCTGACGACCCCCGTGAGTGCCGGTGCGGCGCCGCCTTGCGCCCGAACCTGCTCCCCGGTTATCACACCGATCGCACACACCAGCGCGACGCTGGCGACCATCACTGTCAGTCTTCGCAACATGGGCATACTCCCTCTCTTATCGATCGCCGGTCGCAACAACCAGCGCCGGCACGTACTCTGTCTCAATTGAACTCAACAGGCGCCAATCCGGCGTTCACTCACCGCGGGTGGTCTGCGGCCTGGTACGCCTTGGGGACCTGCTCTAAGCCGATGTTTCCCTCATGACAGGCGCACTCATACAACACGACGTCGCGACACTTGCCGTGTTGAACGAGCGCCCATTATACTAGGTAGGTTTCGTCGTAAAATTAATGCGAAACAGGCTCCGGGTTCGGATTATCCACCCATGAAAGCGCTCGTCGTGCTGTGTGTCGTCGGTGGCGCCATCGCGGGCGGCTCCCTGACGTCGGCGTCCGCTTC
>Ga0302123_10002666_pt1 | contig 12104 bp, 6 predicted proteins | sample CB21_321_MG_FD_203109 | JGI IMG/M metagenome (GOLD analysis project Ga0302123, IMG submission 203109) | Marine microbial communities from Western Arctic Ocean, Canada - CB21_32.1 | ecosystem: Environmental > Aquatic > Marine > Oceanic | place: Canada: Western Arctic Ocean | collected 2017-09-28 | reverse complement strand
ACGGGCCAGGGTGTCGTAAATGGTCAGGCTGGTCCGGATCGCGTGGCCGATGCGGTCAAGCGCCAAGATCCGCGGGCGGTTCGCTCCCTGTTAGATGCGGGCGCGGACGTCAACGCGCCCCAGGGGGACGGTGCGAGCGCCCTTCACTGGGCGGCGTATTGGAACGACCTGACGACGGCGCAGCTCCTGCTCAAGGCCGGCGCAACCGTCGGCGCGGCCAACGACCTCGGTGTCACGCCGCTCTGGCTGGCATGTAACAACGGCAGCGCCGCCATGGTCGAGACCCTCCTGGACGCCGGGGCCGACCCCGACGCCGCGTTGCCATCCGGCGAGACGCCGCTGATGACCGCGTCGCGCACCGGCAGTGTGGACGCGGTGCGTTCACTGCTGACCCACGGCGCGGATGTGACAGCACGGGAGGCCTCGCACGGCCAGTCCGCCCTCATGTGGGCCGTGGCACAGCGGCACTTTGCGATCGTGCGGACGCTCCTCGAGCACGGCGCCGCCACCGACGACCGTTCGATGAGCTATCCGCAGGTGATCAGTTCGTCCGGGAATGCCGACTTCAGCGGCATCTACGACATCGAACAGGGCGGATACACGCCGCTGCTGTTCGCGGCGCGCCAGGGCGGTCTCGAGTCGGCGAAACTGCTCGTCGCCGCCGGCGCCGACGTCAACGACGCGGCGCCGATGGGCACGAGCGCGCTGGTCGTGGCGGCTCTCAGCGGCCAGGGTGCGGTCGCCGGGTTCCTGCTCGAGCAGGGCGCCGACCCGAATGCGGCGGACGCGGGCTACACCGCCCTGCACGCCGCGGTGCTGCGTAGCGATCTGGAATTGGTGACGGCGTTGCTGGCACACGGCGCCGAACCCAGCCCCCAGCTGGTGCGGGGGACGCCGGCCAGGCGTGTCAGCGCCGACTGGACGTTGAGTCACAGCCTGATCGGCGCCACGCCGTTCTGGCTGGCCGCCCGGTTCCGTGAACCGGCGATCATGCGTGTACTGGCCGAGGGCGGCGCCGACCCGCTGGCCGCAAAGGACGGCGCGACAGCGGTGATGGCAGCGCTCCAGGGCGGGTCGTCGCGGGGACGTTTCGGGCTACCCAGTGCCGATCTGACGGATCGGACCGAGGAAGACCGACTCACGATCGAGGCCGTCGAGCAGGCGCTCGCGGCCGGCGCCGATGTTGACACTCAGAACGACCGCGGCGACTCGGCGATGCACATCGCGGCGTCCAGAGGCCTCGACAACATCATCTCCCTCCTCGCGGGACGGGGCGCCACCCTTGATGTGAGAAACGACCGAGGCCAGACACCGCTCGGCGCGGCGATGGCCGGACCGCAAGGCTCGGCGGCCCTGTACAACCCCGCCGGGGGCAGGCCGACCACGGTGGCGTTACTCCGCGAGCTGGGTGCGACCGACGAGGGGACGCCCCCCTCATCCGAGCTAGCTAGCAACCCGCAGTGATAGCCCGCGCTGAATCCCGCCTGGCGTGGCGCAGGCCTTCAGGCTGCGATATCACGGCTAAAGCCGTGCCCCACAACCTTGTCCCCGGTCAAATACTGCCCGTATTCTCCCTCGGTGCGGCTAGCCAGCTTGTGAGACCGAGCCGCACCCAGTGGACACAAACTCGAAACGGTGAGGGCGATTTTCAGCAATCCGAAGGGACCGATGCCGAAGAAGAACCTGGCAATCACACCCTCTACCAAAGGTCGCTGAACTACTGGCGGCCTATCCTGAGCTGGAGGATGTGCTCATCGGAATGGCTCCACCGTTCAAGAAACTGAAAAATCCCTTTCTGCGAAGAAGCGTGGTGAGAGTCGCGTCACTCAGGCAGGCCGCCGCAGTCGTCCGACTCACGGTGAGCACAATCGTCAACACGTTGCGCTCGGCTGTTGGGCACCCAGCGCTCACGATTCGCGGCGCAGCCTCGGACGCGGACTACTTCACGGTTCAGCCGGATTGGGTTGATCTGAATCGGGTCGTGGCGACAGTCGATGAACCTGAGGACACACGCGACGGCGAGATGCCGCTCAACCGGGTGATCCGCGAGGCCACGCGTCTCGAGCAAGGCGACGCACAGGAACTGATCACCACGTTTCTGCCAGCACCCGGGATCGATTAGCTGAAAGCGAAGGGGTTCGACGTGTGGCCGGTGGAGACGGCACCTTCGGTGATCCGTACGAGCATTGGTCGATCCCGCGATGCTGAGGGCGATCGTTCGTAAGGCGTCTACGTCTGCACCTTCGGGTCCCTCATACCGCGCACCAGCGCGTCTTCGACGCGCTGGTGAGGTGTCGAGCCTACCGCCGCGCCGCCATCAGCTCGCTCAGGAGAGCGGCGGTGTGAGGGGCTTCCTTGAACGTCGCCGTGCGGAAGACACCCCGTGCAATCAGCAGCGGAGTCCAGCCAGCGACGTTCTCGACATCGAACGTATCGGCGCCATGCTCGACCAGTAGATTCACGATCGAGTTCGCGCCCCGGTATGACGCGCCGTGCAGTGCCGTGTCGCCATTGTCGTCGACGACGTTCGGGTCACCACCCAGCTCGAGCGCGACCTCGACGCAGGCCAGGGCCTCGGCTTCGCTGCCCGGGTCCTCACCTGGCGAATGAATCCCGACACCCGAGGCCACCATCAGGACGGTGGTCCCGTCTTCGTTGACAATCGAGGGGTCGGCGCCAAGCTCCACGAGTACTCGCATGTAGGGCGCATCGGCGAGTCTTGCGGCCATCAGTAACGCGGTCGCCCCCACGCGGTTCAGGGCATTCCGATATCCATTTCTGGGTTCCGCCGTCATTCGGGCGTTGACGTCCGCCCCACGCGCGACCAGCTCTCTAGCAAAGGTGAGGCTGTCCATCGTCCCAGTCGTCACCGGGCCCGGCGGGTTGAAACCGAAATTTGGCATCCGCACCCAGCTCATCACATGCAGCGCCGTCCACCCCTGCTCGGCCGCGTTGGGGTCGGCACCACTGTCGACGAGCAGGACGCCCAGCTCCCAGTGGGCGTTGGTCGCCGCCAGGACGACCGCGCTCGTCCCGTCTGGTAACGTGTAGTGCACATCCGCACCCGCCGCCAGCAACTGGCGAACCGCGTCGATTTGACCGGCGCGCACCGCAAACAAGAACGGCGTGAATCCGTGCGGTGGCGCCCCAGCGAGACCCGTTCGCAGCGGGCTTTCCGGAACGACCGTACGGGCGCCGACATCGGCGCCGGCGTCGAGCAGCGCCTCCATCGCCTCCAGGTGGCCTTCGGCGGCGGCCCACATCAACGGCGTGTGCCCGGCTCCCTGGGTAGCGTTTACGTCCGCGCCAAACTTCACCAGCACCCGGATTGCGTCGGCCCGTCCGGTACGCGCCGCAGTCAGGATGACAGCATCGCCTCCAGCCGACGTGGCGTTCGGGTCCGCTCCCGCCGTGAGCAGTGTCTCGATGATCGCCGGATTGCCGTTGATGGCGGCGAGTGACAGCGGCGTGACATCGAACGCATTTTCGGCCGTGACGTCGGCCCCGGCGGAAATCAGGAGATCGGTCACTGTCAGGCTGTCGAGTCGCACCGCCCAGTGAAGCGCCGTCGTGCCGTCGGCCTCCGGGGCGTTCACATCGATGCGGTCGTCACCAGTCAGCAAAGCGCGCACGGCGGTCGCGTTCGCCTGCTTAACTGCCTCTACCAGCGGAACGTCCGCAGCGCTGGCATACAGCGGTACCAGCATGGGCAGCACCAAGCTGGCAATGGCGAGACGAGATATATGCGGCATATCAGTATCCTCTGTGGTCGGCCTAATCCTACCGCAACATGGTGCCCTTGGTCACTGAAATCTAGTGCTATACTATGGCCCTGTATTTCAGGGGTGATGAGTCGCCTCCAATCTGAACCTCGGGGTCTTTGGCTTTCCGGAGGAACATGCCGATGGTGAGGGTCTCTCTTGCGCCGGTTGTCGCCTTTCTGGCAATCGTCTCGACGATGACCGCCGTAGCGGCGGCCGGGCAGACCTCAGATCCGTCGCCCGAACGGGCCCTGATCGATCGGTACTGCGTCACCTGTCATAACGACAACATGCGCACCGCCGGGCTCGCGCTCGACACGATAGACGTGACGAATGTGGGCGACAGCGCGGAGGTCTGGGAGAAGGTCGTCACGAAGCTGCGTGCCGGGATGATGCCGCCGGCCGGCCGGCCACAGCCCGACGACGCGGCGAAGGCCAGCCTGTATTCGTATCTGGAAACCGAGCTCGACCGAGCCGCTGCGTCCAACCCCGATCCCGGTCGCAGCGACGCGCTCCGACGGCTCAACGCGACCGAGTATCGAAACGTCATCCGAGACCTCCTCGATCTGGAGGTCGATGTCACGGCGCTGCTGCCGGCGGACGATTCAAGTGCCGGCTTTGACAACGTCAGCCTTGGGGGTCTCGATCCTGGCCGTCTGGAGCGCTACCTCACCGCCGCGAGCAAGATCAGCCGACTGGCTGTCGGGGCGCCGGTCCGCTCCGCTGTAGCCGAGACCTTCGTTGTCCCGTCAGATCTGAACCAGACCGGTCATATTGAAGGGCTGCCCTTCGGTACACGGGGCGGAACGACGGTGCGCTACAACTTCCCCGTCGACGCCGAGTACGAACTCAGGGTCGAGTTGGGCAAGAGCTGGAACAGCAACTCTGTTGGTGGGTTGCGCGGACCGCAAGACGTCGTGATCACCGTGGATGGTGAACCGGTGACGACACTGACGGTCACGCGCCCGCAGCGCCCCACGAGACGCCCTCCCGCGCAACAAGAGCCGCCGCAGCAGTTGGACCCCGACCAGCCGAGCGCGCTGACTCGAGCGCAGCAGGCGCAGGCCGCGATAGCTGCCTTCTCCCAACCTGGCGGCAGAGCTGCGGATGCCGATCTGTTCGTGCGATTACCAGTGGCGGCCGGGCCCCGGACCATCGGAGCGACGTTCTTGAGCCAAGGCTATCAACTGCGCGAACGGCATCGCCAGCCGTTTCAGAAGATTCACATCACGGTCGGTGGCGACCAGCGGGCAGAGCCCAACGTGTATTCGGTCACGATTACCGGGCCGTTCGATGCGACGGGCCCCGGTGACACGCCGAGTCGCCGTCGCATATTTTCATGTCGACCGACCGATGGATCACCCACCGCGGAAATCGCGTGCGTTCGGGAGATTCTCGCGTCGCTGGCACGCGGAGCGTATCAACGCCCCATCACGGACGCTGACGTAGACCTGCTGCTCGGGTTCTACCGTGACGGCCGCGCGACCGGCGACTTCGAAGCCGGGATCGAGATGGCGCTGCGGCGGCTGCTCGTCAGCCCCGAGTTCCTGTTCCGCGTCGAGCGCGATCCCTTGAACGAAGATGGGGACGCGCCGGACCGCCCGTACGCCATCAGCGATCTCGAGCTGGCTTCCCGACTCTCGTTTTTCCTCTGGTCCAGCATCGCCGACGATGAGTTGCTCGATATCGCCACCAGCGGCACGCTCAGAGCCCCGGGTGTCCTCGAATCGCAAGTGCGGCGCATGCTGGCCGACCCGCGTGCCGAGACGCTTGTCACGAACTTTGCCTCGCAGTGGCTGTATTTGCGTAATCTGCCGGCCGTGTCTCCTAACTTCATCGCGTTTCCCGACTTCGACGACACGTTGCGTCGAGCCATGCGTCAGGAAACGGAGTTGTTCTTCAAGAGCATCATCCAGGAAGATCGGAGCGCGCTCGAGCTGTTGACGGCCGACTACACGTTCGTCAACGAGCGGTTGGCCAAGCATTACGGCATTTCGAACATTTACGGCAGCCACTTTCGGAGAATCACGCTGGCGCCGGAGAGCCCGCGACGAGGGCTGCTCGGTAAGGGGAGCATACTGGCGGTGACGGCGTACGCCACCCGCACGTCCCCAGTCATTCGCGGCAAGTGGGTACTGGAGAACCTCCTCGGAACGCCTCCCCCTCCCCCCCCACCGAACGTGCCGCCCCTGAGCGATGAGAAATCGGACGGGGTGCTCTCCATGCGAGAACGGATGGTCCAGCACCGACGGAATCCGGTCTGCGCTTCCTGCCATGCGGTCATGGACCCGGTCGGGTTGTCGATGGAGAACTTCGACGCCACCGGACGCTGGCGGACCCTGACCGACGGCTTCGCTCCTATCGATGCGTCCGGGAATTTTCCGGGCGGAGCGACATTCGAGGGCGTGTCCGGCCTGAAGCAGGCTATCCTGGCTCGATCGGATCAGTTCGTCAGAACACTGACCGGGAAACTGCTCACGTATGCGCTGGGTCGCCCGACGGATTACTACGATGCGCCAGCCGTTCGCGAGATCGAGCGCACGGCCGCACGCGATGACTATCGCTTCTCCTCGCTCATTCTCGGAATCGTGAAGAGTACGCCGTTTCAAATGAGGCGACCGCCGTTGGCCGACCCGGCGACAACCGTGGCCGCTCGCTGACAGGGACACAGCCATGATCATCACGAAGAAGTGCTTGCCTCGACGGACGTTCCTACGTGGCGCGGGTGCCGCGCTGGCCCTCCCGCTGCTGGATTCAATGGTCCCGGCGCTCTCCGCCCTGGCCAAGACTTCCGCCAATCCGGTGCGTCGGTTGGGCTTCATCTATTTCCCGCACGGTTCGGTGTCATGGATGCCGCCTGAAGGCAACACCTGGACGCCACCCGGTGAGGCAGGGCCGCTGGAGCTGTCGCCCATTCTGAAGCGACTCGAATCGGTGAAGGACCAAGTGACGGTCCTCACTAATATGGAGCACAAGAATGCTCAGGGCAATGGCACCGACGGCAACGCGGAACATACGCGGTCGAACGCCAGCTGGTTGAGCGCGGCGCGACCGAAGATGACCGAAGGGGCCGACGTCCGACTGGCCACGACGGTCGATCAGATCGCGGCGACCCAACTGTGCCGCGACACGCGCCTGCCGTCGCTTGAGCTTACCCTGGAGAATAGCTTCCTCGTCGGCAACTGCGACAACGGCTACAACTGCGTGTATGTCAATAGCCTGTCTTGGTCCTCACCGACCACGCCGCTTCCGATGGAAAACAACCCTCGGATGGTGTTCGAGCGGCTGTTCGGCGAAGGCGGCACGGTCGACCAGCGCCGGGCCGAGATGCGGAAGGACCGGAGCATTCTCGACTCTGTCACCGACGACATGTCTCGTCTGCTGCGCACGCTCGGTGCAAGCGACCGCTCTCGGGTGGGCCAGTACGTCGATGCGGTCCGCGAGGTCGAGCGGCGTATCCAACGCGCCGAGGAGCAGGCTGGCCAGTCGACGCTTGCCCTACCGGATCGGCCGATCGGCATTCCGGAGAGCTACGACGAACACGCCAAGCTACTGTTCGATCTACTGGTCCTGACCTATCAGGCCGACATCACGCGGGTCTTCAGCATGCAGCTCGGCCGCGAGCAGAGCGCACGCACCTTCCCGTGGATCGGCGTGAACGAGGGGCACCACGGCGTCTCACATCACCAGGACAATCCCGAGAAGATCGCCTCGATCGCCAAGATCAACACCTATCACATCGAGCTCCTCTCGTACTTCATCGAGAAAATGGCGGCGACGCCGGACGGCGACGGCAACTTGCTGGATCACTCGATGGTGCTGCACGGCAGCGGGATGAGCAACGGCAACCTGCACAACCACAAGAACCTGCCGCTCGTCCTGGTGGGTGGTGGGTCTGGCCAGCTCCGCGGGGGACGGCACATCAAATACAAAGAGATGACCCCGATGGCCAACCTGCTACTGGGGCTCCTCGACAAGGCGGGCGTTCCGGCGGACAGCTTCGGGGACAGCTCGGACCGAGTCGATCTCGAACCGCTGTCGCTGACCTCTGATAATTAGTTAATTAGCGTGCGGGGGCGACGGTCTCGCGTCGCACCGAGACCGTGTCGCCCCCGTTCGTTGCCGCCCTACTTCGCCAGTGGACCAGGCCGGATCTGGAACTTCACGCTTTTCTGCAGTGTGCCAGCCCCCCCCTCCAGGTGCCAGGCCGCGTAATTCGAATAGCTCGACCAGAGCCCCTTCCCCTTCCACCCGGTGGTCGGGTCATCGATACGCCCGTTCGACGACCGAGAGAAGAAGCCCATCGGATACGGCACGCGCAGCGTGACGAACTGCCCGGTGTCCGGGACGAACACTTCGATCGAGTCCGTGTTGACCGCCCCGTAGAGCGGCACATCCCGGCCCAGCCCAAGCACGTCGTGGTGGTCGACCTGCGTGAGATAGCTCTCGTCCGAGTTGATCGGAAACTCGGCGTTCTGATAGGTCGGCTTGGTACCGATGCGATTGAAAGTCCAGCCCTCCGGGCAGCTCTGCCCAGTGGCTTCAGGCCCTGTCGTGACGGCGCACAAGCTGCGGTCGAATGACGCAAAGTAGCCGCTCTCCCGCCAGTCTTGCCAGACGACGCCCTCGGTGGTGATGTGGATTCCACCAGACCCGTAGGCCGCCGGATTGGTGATCGTCGACGGCGCCTCGAACACCTCCGCCACGCAAGACTCCGGCGGGCTCGAACCCAAATCGACCCGGACGAGCTTGTTGCCGCCGATCCCCGAGCACCAGACGCTGCCGTCCACCGGGTTAACGGCCGGGGCATAGCAGCCGAACTGGAGGCGGTGGTCCCGCGCCAGGTCGATCGGCTCGTTCGGTTCGGTCCACCCGCGCGTGATTACTCCGTCACCGTTGATGTCGAGAACTGCAGGACACCATCCTTGCGCCGCCTCGGCATCCTGGGTCTCGTCCCAGATCTCCATGTCAAGCCACCCGACGGCGTTGGTCAGACCGTAATAAAGCGCGTCGTTTTCGCCGATCTGATTGTGGTCGGCCGAGAAGCATGTATCGATCTCGCTGACGGCCTCGGTCTCCGGGTCATACATGAACACCTGTCGCCCGCCCCGTCTCAACGGGTAGTAGTCGGCGTATCGGTTCGAACCGTCCGTACAGAACTCGGGCTGTTCCTGGCCGCGGACCCGTCCGGTAAGCCAGACCCGGCCCTGCCCATCCATCGCCACGCTGCGTGGGTCGGACTCGCGCGCCCACACGTCGTCGTCGCCCCAGTACGGCGATGTGGGCGTGTCGGTCTGAATCGTGGGGGCGCTCGACGGGATGGAGATCATGCTGGCCCGATGCTCGACCGGGTCGAGCACGGCCAGGATATCGCTGGGCTGCACCACACCGTAGACGAGACCATTCGCGTTGACCGTCGCGTCACGTATGTCCGACGCAACGCTGTCGGTGCGGCCGTCATACTCGGTGCCCCAGTCCCACAAGGTCACGACCACGTTACGTTCGACGCCGGTGGGCCGGGGTGGCGTCTGCGTCGGCGCCTCACCACTCGCGATACGGTCGGTCCAATCAGCAAAGAATGCACGTTGGTCGCCGAGCCGCCGATACATCCCCGCCATCGGCCCTCCCATGGGCCCCATGGCCACCCTGCGGTCCCACGCCTCGAGGTGCGAGTCGGCATCGCGAAGAATGTCGCCAGGGATTTCCCGCGTCGCTCTGTTGCCGAGTTGGTGACAGTTGAGACAACCATTCACGGCGCTCCCGACCTGCTGATGGGACAGCTCCCCCTCCGGGAGCTCGGCCATCGAGAGCCACCACGCTGCCGGATACACCTCCGCAGCGGCGCGCGCGTCGGGCGCCACGACACCCTCGAGGTCGAGCATCTGTCCGGGTGATGCCGACACGCGCGGCGAATCCACCAGCCCATACCCGCGCACAAACACCTCGTAGGTTGCGTCGGGGAGATCGGGCAACACATAGCGTCCCAGATCGTCAGTCGCCACGATGCGAATGAACCTGGTGGGCAAATCGGTCGTCTCGGCAACAACCCACACCCCGGCTTCCGGGCCCTGGGTGCTCGTCACGACCCCGCCGATGTCATCGGCATCGATCTCGACACCGCTAACACCGTCCTGTCCCCCGTCGAGACAACTCGTTACCGCCGCGAGTGCCACCGCGATCGTTCCCGCAAGCAGCGCCTTACCAAATCGGTCACTCCGACCCATTACGCCCTCCCTGTGATGTGTGCCAACAGTCGCCTCAAAGTCGTTATCTCACGTCGCGTTCGAGCTGGCGCTCGAGCACTTGACCCGCCGCGCCAAGGCTAGTGTCGGCGCCCCGCTCTTCCAGCATCGCCGAGACCAACGCCACGGCCTTGTGCTTCGTCGTCGAGTGCAACGTCTACCCCCTCAATCCGTTCGTCTACCGCACCCCAATGGTCCGTATACTAGTTGACTTCGCGACCCCCGTCACGCTGGGGCAGCTGCGGGTCGGCTCCCTGATTATGCGTACCGCAGTGACGAACACTAGCATGTCTCACGTGGCGTGCTCCTTCGCCGGTGTCGTGCTGGCCTGACTCGCCGGGCTGCACACTGCCCAGCCGAGCGGTGCTGGATTCGCAGACAGCACCGGGCCACTCGACCACCTGTCCGATGTCTGACCGAAGCCCCCTTCAACAGTGGCGCAGGGCTCCGGCCCGCCCGTTTATTCCCATCTCCTCATCCGAGCGCCCACCATATCAATCCTGAAAATATATCCAATATATTGGAGAGATCCAAATTATTGAATAAATGGCATATATGCAACCTCTGTCGGTCGAATCAAAGTTTAGTAATATAGCTATTTACGACACGCACGCTTAGGGCGTGAAATTTGCATAGAAGTAAGTGGTCTTGGTTCTTGAGCTAGTTGATCAGACTTCATAGCGTTGCGTTGCAGGATGGGTTGGACACCAACCCGAAGTTGGTGTCAATCTCGCTATCGAGATTGACGGCGTGTGCCGGAGATGTAAATCCGTCCAAATCTTGGGAGAGACGACAATGAGTAGATGGTGTTGCATTAGCGTTGCGGCGGTCATATATGTACTCGCGGGGGCGACGGCGGCCTCGGCGCAGGCGATCGGCGGAACGGTCACCGACGAGACGGGGGGAGTGCTGCCGGGGGTAACTATCGAAGTGCGTAGCCCCGCGCTCATCGAACAGGTTCGCACGGCCGTCAGTGACGGGTCGGGCTCGTTCCTCATCATTTCACTTGAGTCCGGCACCTACACGGTGACGTTCACCCTGCCCGGTTTCAGCACCTTCGTCCGCGATGAGGTCGAGCTGATCGGTTCGGGCACGGCGACGGTCGATGGCGAGATGCAGGTCGGGGCTCTCGACGAGACGATCACCGTCTCGGGGGCTGCTCCGCTGGTGGATGTCCAGGGCGTCGCCCAGCAGTCGGTCATGACCCGTGAGGTCATCGATTCCATCCCCACCGGTAAGGCATTTAACAATTTTGGCGTCCTGGTGCCAGGGATGACCACTGGCACGACGTATGGCGTGGGTCAGGACGTCGGCGGGCAGTCGGGCCAGTCCCATCAACGGATGGCCATTCATGGCGGCTCAGAGAGCGACCAGCGCATCATGGTGGACGGGATGTCGATGTCACCATGGACACAGGAAGATGCCTCGCTCGTGTGGTTCAGCGACGGGAACTTCGAGGAGGTTGAGGTCAACCACAGTGTGATCTCGGCCGAGAGCGAGCTCGGGGGTGTCCAGTTCAACATGATCCCCCGGTCGGGTGGCAACACCTTCTCGAGCCGGAACTTCCTCAACTTCTCGGCACAGAGTCTGCAGCGCGACAATCTGACCGACGAGCTGGTCGCTGCCGGGCTGCCTGAGGCGAACCGGTTGAAGACACTCTGGTCGGTCAACCCCAGCGTCGGTGGACCGATCGCACAAGACAAGCTCTGGTTCTTCGCGGCGTACACGCACCAGGTGGCCGACTCCTATGTCGCCTTCTACGACGACGTCGACTCGAACGCGGGCTTCTACACGGCAAGTGACGTACAGGCATTCGACGACCAATGGGTCCATGACGCCTCGATCCGCCTGACGTGGCAGGCCACCGATAAGGACAAGATCCAGTTCTACTTCGACAAGAACACCAACGGACATCCGCATTTTCTCATCGGCTCGGCGCTCTCGGTCAACGTCATGCCGAGCTCGTCGGTGGACCTGGGCGGCGACAACGAAACGTATCAGGCGACCTGGACCTCGGCGATAAGTAACCGGATACTGCTCGAGGCCGGCGTCGGGACCCTCATTGGGGCGCAGGACTTTCTGCCCCAGTCGGATGTGGACC
>Ga0302123_10002665_pt1 | contig 12105 bp, 8 predicted proteins | sample CB21_321_MG_FD_203109 | JGI IMG/M metagenome (GOLD analysis project Ga0302123, IMG submission 203109) | Marine microbial communities from Western Arctic Ocean, Canada - CB21_32.1 | ecosystem: Environmental > Aquatic > Marine > Oceanic | place: Canada: Western Arctic Ocean | collected 2017-09-28 | reverse complement strand
CGCTTGCGGACTGGCAAGTCGGGAACGCTTCGACCGGGTGACTTCAAAGGAGGCCTCGATCGACAGAGTGAAGGCGACACTGGCGAAGGAGCGAACGGAGGGTTTTACGCTTGAAAAAATGCTTTGTCGCACCCAGACCACGTGGGCCGACGTGGTGGCTCGACATTCGCCGCTCGAGCAGGTTTCTCTAGAGATTGCCCGCCAGGTGGAATACGATGTCAAATATGCGCCCTATGTCGAAAGACAAACCGCCGAGGTCGCTCGGCAAAAACGGCTCGCCGAGAAGGGAATCCCTGTGGACTTCGACTACGCGAGTATCGGGTCGCTTCGCAATGAGGCCAAGGAGAAACTGGCGTTGCTACGACCCGACAGCTTAGCGCAGGCCGGGCGGATCAGCGGGATCACTCCGGCCGACGTTGCCCTGCTGATAGTGCATCTGGATGGCCGGAAGTCCTAACGCTCCCAATCGCTGCCTCTTTATCGGTGTCGGCTCTGCGCGAAGAGCAAGAAGGCGTATTTTTCCATAATACAACACCGCACCAGGGCGATCGGCAGAAATGCATCAATCAACGTTGTTGATAGCATGGAGATTTTATGTACGTTCTTGTTATATAGGGAAAGCAGCACATGTTTCATGGGCTGGGTGAGATAGATTGACATTGACGGATGATAGAGGGTCGCTACAATCTGGGCTGGATGGCAGGGATGGAAAATATTTAGCCATCGAAAGAGTCTTCACAGTCAAGGCTCGCAACGGTACCTGGGAATTTAGGGGTACTCGTCATCTCTTGTGAGAAATGGAGGTTCGGGATCATCAGGTGTCTCATGGAGGGCTAGGAACCCTGGTGATTTTATTCAAGATACAAAGTTCAGCCCATTATCTCGACCTTAAAGCTCAAGCGGCTAGGAAGGTAGTTAAAAGACTATGAAAACAGTTTTTACCACGGGAGAGGCGGCAAAAGTCTGTAAGGTGAGTCAGCAGACGGTAATTCGCTGTTTTGACTCTGGGCAATTGAAGGGATTTCGGGTCCCCGGTAGCCGGTTCCGGCGAATTCCGCGCGAACATCTGTTTTCATTCATGCGCGAAAATGGCATTCCCACCGATGCGCTTGAGAGCGGGAAGCGAAGAATTTCGGTGGTCGATGACGACGTCGAATTGGTCGAACTGATTACCGATGTGCTGGAACGCGATGGTCGCTTCGAAGTCCGCAGCGTGAACAATGGTTTTGACGCCGGGATGATGGTCAAGGACTACAAGCCGGACCTGATTGTACTGGATGTCATGCTCCCCGATATCAACGGAAAAGAGGTCTGCCAGCGGGTCCGGAGCGACAAAACGATGGACAGTGTACAGATTATCTGTATTTCGGGCATGGTCGAAGAGGATAAGGTCGCTGGTCTCCGTCAGGCTGGAGCCAACGATTTTATGCGGAAGCCGTTTGAGGTCGATCGCTTGATTGAGCGGATTTGCCAGTTGCTGGAAATCGAAAGTGGAGCTCCTACCTAACAGACAGAGGTTTGTGGGTGGTCGGGATCGCTGCATTCTGAGGGCGGATTCGTTAGCAGGAGGCCGGTTGTTCGATGCAATTTTTGCGTTGTTTTTCGGCATCGCTTGCCGGTATCGAATTACCGCTTCCGGAGAGCTCGGCCGATGCGCTTATCGGCGTGTTGCTCGCGCCCACCGCGCAGCAGCGGGCTGCTCGACTCGCCGCCGCGATGCGTGAGAGTCCCACACTCGTCGTCTGGGCGGTTGATTGCTGTGGTGTCAAAGGATTTTCTTTTAATCTCGATCCGACTCTCGGCGGGTTGGCAGCCGGCTTTGCTGAAGATCTTCCGTTGGCCCTCAACGATTCGCTCCTGCAGTATGCCGAAGGTCAAAAGAGCGATCGTGGGCAACTTCCGTCAAAAGCCCTTCAAGCGATCACAATCGCTGTACCCGCTGCCGTCGATGCGTTAGAGGTTGCCCGCCGAGCGGTCGCCTGGATTGAGTCAGGGAACGGGGGACAACGCGAAGATTGTATCGGCGAAAGCAGCGAACGCGCAGCGGTCGAGGGTGTTGCAGTGGGCAATGTTTCATTGGTTGCCGAAATGGCCTACTTGCTGGGCCTCTTACACAATATCGATGCGTACCGTGCTTCACCGAAAGCTCGTGGCCGCTCTGAAAAAGTTTTGGCCGCCACGCTCGTAGCAAATTTAGAACCCTATCTTGGGGTACTCGATTCGAGGTCCATTCCCTTGGCCGCCGAAGCAGTCGTCCGAGGATGGGCCGACTGGATACAAAGCCAAGCGGTCGCAGAAGACCGCTGCGCTGCGCTGCAGCAGGCATGGATGGGGGAGGGCCCCGCTGCGGGTAGGCTGCCGGCGCTGACGCAATCGCTGTGCCGACTCGCCCGCCTAGAAAGCGAGTTCGAGGTTGCCCTTGAAGAGGCAAAACTTCAGGCGATGTACAAACTTGCGGCAGGTGCGGGTCACGAAATCAATAACCCGCTAGGGAGTATTGCGGGTCGGGCACAGTTGCTACTCCGCGATGAAAATGATCCAGAGCGTCGTCGCACCCTCGCCAAAATCAATTCTCAGGCTTTTCGGGCGCACGAGATGATTGCCGACATGATGCTCTTTGCCCGACCACCGGTGCCCCAGTTTGAGCAGATTGCTCCAGCAACTCTGATTCAGAGCCTTGTCGACGAGATGCATGAAATAACCGAGCAACAAGAGGCGGAAATTGTCAGTCATATTGCGACCGATGTTGCCACCCTACGGGTGGATGCTTCTCAACTTCATGTGGTGCTGCGGGCAATGTGTACCAATGCACTGGAAGCGACCGGTCTTGGCGGAAGAATTGAAATCACTGTTTCCCACGGTCCAGTGGATAAGGTGCTTCACGAGCGTTCTGCTCCGGTGGAAACGGTTCAGATTACGGTCCGTGACAATGGCCCGGGATTTTCTGAAGAAGAACGCCAGCATCTGTTCGATCCCTTTTACTCCGGTCGGGAAGCAGGGCGTGGACTCGGTTTTGGCCTCTCGAAGTGTTGGCGGATCGTCCGCAATCACGGGGGACGCATTGACGTTCAAAGCGATCCGGTGCGTGGGGCGACCTTCGAAATTACTTTGCCGGTGGCCTGACTTGCTGCGGGACATCTTCCTGGGTGGCCTCCGAATCGCTTGCCTTGCCCTGCTGTCGTGAGCGGGCAGGTTCACTGATCGGTTTGCGGTATCCGGGTGGACGGAGTCCGGCAACGCGGGGTCCAATACGCGTATCGGGGAAAGGATCAAATTTTTGCAACTGTTTTTTTGGTGACTGTGCAGCGGTCCCGGTCTATTTTGCCAGTGGGGACTCCATCGTCTGGCAACCACCGAGGACAAGCACCCATAACAGGCAGGAAACAGTGTGCAATAAAAAACAACATTTGGTATGCATGAGGGCCGGAGTATAGTCCCTGCCTACTGGGCCGAGAAGAGAACTTTTCGCCCCAACTTTTTAGCCCCGACGACTGCGAGGATTGCTAGCATGTGTACGCCTCAGGGCAGGTAGACATCGAGCAGGGTGGTCGTCTTCTTGGGCGTTACCATGACCGAGCCAAGGCATGCTGGCAGCAGAAGAACCTCGCCCCGCCGGAGCGACTTGCCCGGCACATCTCCGGGGATTTCAACGGCGCCCCGCAGCGTGGAAAGAAGATGGCATTTCCCATCTCCACCCACCGGGAGCGGCTGATCGAAATGCCAGCGATCTATCGTGAATTGATCTCCGGTGATTAGTCTTTCAATTTCTTCAATCGCGGTCGGTTGCGACTGCTGAATCTCAACGGGACCGCGGGAAAAATCGATGGCATCTAAACCTTGTTCGATATGCAATGGTCGCGGCCTGCCATCCGGTCCGACTCGATTCCAGTCGTAAAGCCGATAGGTTGTATCGCTCGCCTGTTGGATTTCTGCAATCAAGAGACCCCCTCCCAGGGCGTGGACGGTACCGGCCGGAATATAAATGCAGTCACCGGCAACCGGTTCCAAGCGGTGCAGACAACTTTCGCTTTCCCCTTCCTCGATCGCTTGCGTCAATCTTTCCCGATCCACACCGGCCGAAAGGCCAGCGTAGAGGACGCTTCCTTTGTCGGCTGCCAGCACAATCCACGCCTCCGTTTTCCCACGATCTGGAGGAACCAAGAGAGTCGCTTGTGCATCGTTTGGGTGGACCTGGACTGAAAGGACTCGGTGCGCATCGAGAAATTTCCACAGGAGGGGAAATCCCGTTTGCGGGTAATCTACACCGAGCAGTGGTTCTCCCTGTTTGGCAACCAATTGTGCGAGCGTTGTTCCTGCCAGCGGCCCAGCGGAGACAACGCTTTGGTCTGCACCGTGGTCGACAATCTCCCAACTCTCTGCATAGTCGTCTCCTTCACCAATCAGCTTGTCGAGTTCGGTCGCCAGTCGACGACCTCCCCAAAGGTGCCGTTTGAAAAGTGGTTCGAAGCGGAGCGGGTAGAGTACGGATTGTTTTTCGCTGCCCATCGGCACACGTTTCCTTGTTGACGTGGAACTGGTTATCAGGCAATGAGTTGTTGCGACTCTTTCCCGCTGTTATGATCGAACATGCGAGGAAAGAAACCCCTGTCCAGTCCAAGAGGAGTGGAATTGGACGGATCGCGGTAAATAAGAGGGTGGGCAGAGATATATTCTTTTCGATTCTTTTTGTGCACCCGGTAGGCCTGGCCCGTTATGGCAGAATCATCACGTAGCGAAGATTTGTTTGCAGACAGCACGATGACTTTTGGGGAGCACCTCGAGGAGTTACGTCGTTGTCTTATCCGGTCATTGCTGTGTCTGGTGGTTGGAACGGTGATCGGACTTGCCTTCTCAGATTGGGTGGTTCGGGTAGTGAACGGACCGCTCGAAGAAAGCCTGCAGGGTTATTATCAATCCGAGGCGGTGATCCACTACCAAGCGTTCGTCCAGGAGCGAGAAGCGAGTGGTCAATCGATTCCCTACAGCATTGCCCAAGTCGAAGACTTTGTAGACCGCCAGCATTACATTTATAGGATGTACTTCGTGCATCCGAGTGCCGTTAGGAGCGAATTGGGGATCACTGCGCCGGAACAGAAGCCCCAAGCGGCGAAACAGCCGCCCACAAGTGAGAAAGCGGAGTCTGTAACGCCCGGATCAGGCGGGGCCGGGCTACCCGCATCGAACGAAGCGCATCTTTCGGTAAGTGATTTGGTGCCATTTTTTGTCTGGCGGCCGATGGACGATGACGAGCGGATGAGCGTCAAATCACTCAGTCCTACCGAAGCATTTATGATTTGGCTGAAGGCCGCGGTGGTGACCGGCTTCGTCCTGGCTAGTCCGCTGATCTTTTACTTTGTCTGGTCCTTTGTTGCCGCAGGGCTCTATTCGCATGAGAAACGCTACGTCCATATTTTTCTACCCCTTAGTCTCGGGCTGTTTTTGGCGGGCGCCTTTTTTTGTTTCTTCGGTGTGTTTCCAATCATCTTGAAATTTCTGTTTGCGTTCAATGCGGATTTGGGCATCGATCCCGATCCACGGATTAGCGAGTGGTTGAGTTTTGCTATTTTCCTCCCCCTCGGTTTCGGACTTAGTTTCCAGTTGCCGCTGGCGATGCTGTTTTTGGAGCGGATCGGTATTTTGAGTGTGAGGGTTTATTTAGCAAAATGGCGCATGGCGGTGTTGGTGATTTTTGTGATTTCGATGGTGCTGACCCCAGCGGATCCAATCAGTATGCTGGCGATGGCCATGCCGCTCTCGGGACTTTATTTTCTGGGGATCGCGCTTTGCCATTATTTCCCGCGACGGAAAGGTTTTCTTGAAGAGTAGATCCTTGCTAGATCGCTTCGCGGGATTGCTAGATCGCTTCGCTACCCCGCTCGCCTGTCCGGATGCGGACACAATCATCCATCGGGAGGACAAAAATCTTGCCGTCGCCGATTTCACCCTGCGGTCCGGTACGACCGCCTTCCACGATCGCTTCAATCGTGGGTTCGACAAATGCATCGTTGACGGCAATTTCAAGCCGGACTTTTCGCAGAAGATTCACGGCCAGATCGTGACCGCGATACGTTTCGGTATGCCCCTTCTGTCGACCGAATCCTTGCACGTCCATCAGCGTGAGTCGAAATACTTCAACCTGTGTGAGGGCTGTTTTGACCGCTTCAAGACGATTGGGCTGAATGATGGCGACGATCAGTTTCATGCGGAAATTAGTGCGAGTGAACCGGGAACTGGCCGCGAAAAGCCTGTGCTCCCGATCCTAGCCCTGGAGTCTCTGGCCGACAAGACCTCAAAGTTAGCCACCGGAGGCACTGGCAGCAAAAGCAAAGGAACCGAAAAAATACCCCTGGCTCGGGCGAGCGAGGCGGAGTGCCCACCCGAACCGTTGGGGTATCCTTCTGGATTCCAAAGCAAAGTCGCTGTCTCCTGGTAAACCTCCCTTAGGTGCCTACTGGAGAGACATGGTCTTCCATGAGTTGGCTTTGCGGGTATGCGTGCATTCCATGCTCGCTAATGTCCAGTCCTCGGGTCTCTTCCTCTGCCGATACCCGCAAGAGCCCTATGGCTTTGAGGATTCCAAACAGGATCAACATTGTGAAAAATGCCCAGGCACAAATCACCGCAGTACCGATCAGTTGTGTGACAAAAGAGACTCCCTCTGCGGTGCCGAAGATACCCGTGGCGAGCCCGCCCCAGATACCGCACAAGCCGTGCACCGGCCAGGCTCCCACCGGATCATCGATCGATAGCTTGTCGAGCGACACAATGCCGACGACCACCAAAAGACCCGCGACGAGTCCAATGACAATCGAAGCCCAGAGCGCGACCTGATCGCAGTTGGCCGTAATTCCGACCAAACCGGCGAGTGCACCATTGAGGGCCATTGTCACATCGGGTTTGCGGAACAGGACCCAGCCAACAATCATGGCGGCCACCGCGCCGGCAGCGGCCGATAAGGTCGTGGTTACGGCAATGTAGGCCGTGGCATTGGCGTTGGAAGCTCCCCAGTACGTGAGCTGGCTTCCTGGATTAAAACCATACCAGCCGACCCAGAGGATCAGCACGCCTAGAGCGGCAAACGTAATGTTATGGCCCGGCATGGCAACCGACTTCCCCTGGACAAAGCGGCCGATGCGAGGACCCAACACAATCGCACCTGCCAGTCCCGCAAAGCCACCCACGGCATGGACGACGACCGATCCGGCGAAATCCTGAAAGCCCATCGCGTCGAGCCAACCGCCTCCCCACTTCCACATGCCGCTGATCGGATAAATGAATCCCGTGAGCACCGCACTGTAGATCAGATACGATTTGAACTGCATCCGGCCGGCGACGGCTCCAGAGACGATGGTCGCTGCTGTTGCGGCAAACGCAACTTGAAAAAGAAAGTCTGCACTTGGTGACCACGGGGTATCACTGCCGACTAAACTCTCGTCATTTTTAGCCTCTATCCCCATGCCTCCCACTCCGCTGGACCCGAAACCAAACCATTCTCCCTCGTAGTCCGCGCCGGGGTACATCAGACCGAAGCCGACGAAAAAGAAGAGGAGGACACCGACCGAAAGGTCCATCACATTTTTGAAGAGAATATTGATCGTGTTTTTAGCGGCGTTCATGCCGACTTCAAGCATCGCAAATCCGGCTTGCATAAAGAGAACCAGCACTGCACATACAAACATCACAATGGTATTGAAGGTGTAGGCTGCTTCCTGCTCCGGTGTGGCTGCAGTTGCATCAGCAGCAACCGCCAGGGAGCATCCCATACTCATTCCCACCAAGGCCACAATCAGCCCCACAGCCGCCCAGCGGACACAATACCCGTGGGACAACCGCCCCATCAAATTTTTCATTTCAAAGCCCTTGTTCAGAAGGATTTCAGAAGGATGCAGCGTAGTCCTCACCCCCAACTCCAAGCCACGGGTTCCTGCCCTGCAGACCAAAAAGGTCCGTGGGGTTTGTAAGCAAAAGCCGTGCCAATTTGCTAGCACTGCCGGCAAAGAGTGCCGTCCTGGGCACAAATCTCGGTAAGTGGGGGCTTCCTTGCGACGCGTTCGGCTAGGAGAGGGCTCAGAAAGACCGGCTGCCGGGAGTCGGCTGCTGAGTAAACGGGCAGCGGTTGCACATTGAGGCAGCGTTGCACGGTGCAGAAGGTGCGCTACAGAGCCAGAGAGCCCTAATACAGCCAGAGGGCATCGATGCCCAAAGTCCAAAGGTTCGCCTGGCGATACGCGTTGCCCAGCGGGTCGAAGCGGCAGCCGGGGTTGGTGCCCATCCCATTGGCCCAGTCGTAGCGAATTTCTGGCCGCAAGCGGAAGTTGTTGTTGGGCCTCCAGTTAAAGCCGATCGTTGCTTCCCAATAATTGGCGCGGTTGAGTGCGGGAATCGTCTGACCTTGGGCATTCAGCTGGTTCAAATTCGCGCGATCGACGCGTACACCCTGGGGATCGGAAAACCACTCCAGGCGTATCCCGGCGGCCCAATGATCGTTGAAGTTGTAAAACAAATAGTTCACCAGGCTGTACCACTCGGTGTTCCTCGTTCCCGCCACTTGGGTCGTTTCCGAATTGAGTCCGAGATCGGCTTGAAAAACGTAGGTCCAATTTTTAGCGATCATCTGCTGCCAGACAAAACTTTGATCAAAAATATTCCCGTTGTCCATAGTAGTAGGGCCACCACCGACCCCGCCCGAGTGGATCACCGCGCCATCGCCCCAATAGCCCGCGCTGGTCGACCACATGATGCTTGTCCTCTCGTCAGCACTTTCATACTGGATGCCGCCAAGAAAGGTACTCGAGCCGTTTGCACCGAACTGGAAGCCCTGGTCCCATCCGTTTGTCCAGCCTCCAAGTAATGTGATCGATTCGGTCAGCGGATATTCACACAACACCCCGGTTTGTGTGAATGGCTCTCCGTAAGCCATCGTGTAATTGTGCGAATAGAAAAAGTTGTAGGGGGAGGGGACCTGTTCGTATCCGAGGATCGTGTAGAAGTGCCCCAAAATGATCGAAAACCGACTGATTGCAAGCTGCACATACGCTTGTGGAACGGCCGCACCGTACTGACCACTTCCTCACTGCCAGGTGCTGTCCCAACCCGGTCCGCCAAAGGCCTCCGTATCGGGCCCATCGACGCCCGCAATCAGATCGACGTGAAATCCCCAATTGAATCCATAATCCTCTGTATCGGCCTCCTTTTCGAACCACAACCATGCCTGATTCATGTTCAGGTTGGGAGAATTATTGAAGGGAAGTTGCGAGTTGCCGAGCATCGTCCGGTTGTTCCAGTTGTTGGTGGTCAGTCCTCCGGAAAACCAGCCACCAAAAGCAACCGGCGAACCGGATTGGCGATCTTGCAGCGTCCACACCGAGCCTCGGCTCACTTCTTCTGCCGTCGCATCTTCAAATTCCCAGTTGAGCAACGGTAGCGGGATAGAAGGAGCCGCGCCGCACACATCGTGGGCGCATTTGTCGCTAAGAAAAATCGCACTTAAAAGCACAAGGCATAGACTGTGCTTCCAAACAGCGAATCGGTGAAACATGCGCGGCGCTACCATGGCGAGGATCAATTCTAAAACGACTGAAGGGAAGTCATGCAGCCTTTTCTGAATGTATTGACCTAGCGGAGAGATTATTTCTAGAAGAATCCATTAGGCGATACGCGAATTGCAGAGCTATAAAAAAAGTACCGCCCACACGGATGTGTGGGCGGTACGTAAATTCTCATTCAGGTAGAGTCGTTTGCAATTTGAATTAGAACATCCAGATTGCATCGATACCGAACGTCCAGAGATCGGCGTGGTCATAAGCACCACCGCTCGGATCGAATCGCTGACCCGTGCCCTGCGTCATGCCGCTCGCCCAGTCGTAGCGAACTTCTGGTCGCAGACGGAAATTATTGTTGGGCCTCCAGTTGGCACCCGCCGTAATTTCATAGTAGTTGGCACGGTCTGCAAATCTATTCGCACCATTTAAGCCAGCACGATCAACACGAGCGGCGTTTGGATCCGAGAACCACTCAGCACGGATACCGGCAGCCCAGCAGCAGTTGAAGTTGTAGAACAGATAATTGTTCACACCGTACCACTGCGTATCTTCCGGATTTGGATTACCGGGTGCGGCTGGTGTGGTATCCTGCGTTGTGTTGTAACCGTAGTCTGTCTGGAAGACGTAGGTCCAATTGCTCGCAATCTGCTGTTGGACTACAAAGCTTTGAGCGTAAATTCGCCCTTCGGACATCGTCGTCGGACCAGTGGTTTGGTTCGGGTGAATGTTGGCACCTTTGCCCCAGTCGCCCGTATTGCAGGTCCAGGTCACACTCGTGCGTTCGTCGGCACTGTTCCAGTTCACACCACCAAGGTAGGTACTGGAGTGGTTGGCACCGAACTGAAAGCCTTCATCCCAACCGTCCGTCCAACCTGCGTAGAGGGTTAACTGATCGGAATAGGACCACTCAGCGAGGAAACCGGTGTGGGTGAACGGCTCGCCGTAGGCAAACGTGTACGCATGTGAGTAGAAAAAGTTATAAGGAGCCGGAATCACTTCATAACCCATGATGGTGTAGAAGTGACCGAGGATGACAGTAAAATCATCGTAGGCGACTGACAGATAGGCCTGCGGAATGGCCGCACCGTAGCCGCCGTTGCCCCACTGCCAGGTGCTGTCCCAGCCAGGTCCGCCAAATGCTTGCGTGTCCGGGCCATCGACACCAGCCATGACGTCGACGTGGTAACCCCAGTCGTAGCCGCAGCCGCCGTTATCGGCTTCACGCTCGAACCAGACCCAAGCTTGGTTCAGGTTAAGGTGCGGGTCGTTGTTTAGGGGAAGCTGCGAGTTACCGAGCATCGTCGTGTTGCCCCAGTTGTTCGCGGTGAAACCACCGGAGAGCCAACCACCATAGTTGAGACCCCAGCAATTTTCGCAGCATTGGAGGGTCGACATGGGACCGCAATCCAATTCTTCACTACAGCCGCAATCGACGCCCCAGTTGAGTCCGGGCATCGGAGCATAGCGACCGTCTTCTCCGGAATAATCGTTGTCCATCACGTCGACAGGAGGCCCGGACGGTCCGAGGGGCCCTTCGTCTTCACGTGGCTGAGCAACAGCCTCTGTGGCATAGTAGCTATCGTAGTTGAAAGAAGTCTGATCGACCGGTGTAGGCACTTGCGCCTGAGCAAATGCATTGCCCGTGCCGACCAAGCCGACAATCGCAAAGGCAAAAGAAATTTTAATAAGTCTCATGACGAATACTCCATTCCCTGAATGAGGAATCTAATTCTTTTCGCGTGATTGTGAGCGACATCGTGCTAGCATCTAACCAACACGTGGGTGGGTGCAGAGAGTGCTCCGCCCGATTGCTCGCTCGTGACCGGTTAGGCCGCGAGCAGATACAGGCCCAAGTACCCTTTGCCAATTCTGCTATCGACCCTCTCGAGAGGTGGAGTTCAGACTAATGAACCGATATTTGCGGGCGAACCGAAGATCCGGACTGGATGGTGTCAAACTCTAACGATTGAAGAAGAAATACTGCTGGTTTGCCACATTTTAACGCTCCGGCCCGGTCGAATTCGTTTGGATATTTGGTGTGGGGTGGTCATTTTTCATGTTTGGTTTTCAACACTAATGCCAATGCTGGCAATCATCCACGACCAACTGGGTGAAATAGCGCAACTTTGAGGGCCTCAGTTGAAACTGCGACACAGGCCGCAAAACAAGAAAGAGCTCGGTGGGACGAACCACCGAGCTCTTCTTTTACGCCCCAACCCCCTGGAATACGTGTTAGTAGTCACGTCTACGACTGACGAAGAAGGTGCCATTGTTGGCGACCGGGAATAGAGCGCGATAGGCGGAGCGACTGGATATGCGTGCTCTACAGTGAGGATACCAGGCAATATTGACGCTCACCCCGTAGGCATCATAGAGCGATCGCCGGGACGGACGTGCGCCGGCAGGAAGTCCTGGTCCTACGCTTCCCTGCTTTCCCGAGAACAGATAGCCAAAATTTCCGTCCACGGCAACGCTATGGGAGAGTGGAGCCCAGAAGTTGCCGCCGATGATGCCATCTCGGTTATCACCTCCACCACCGTAGAGTCTCGCCTGACCGCCGTTG
>Ga0302123_10002664_pt1 | contig 12106 bp, 7 predicted proteins | sample CB21_321_MG_FD_203109 | JGI IMG/M metagenome (GOLD analysis project Ga0302123, IMG submission 203109) | Marine microbial communities from Western Arctic Ocean, Canada - CB21_32.1 | ecosystem: Environmental > Aquatic > Marine > Oceanic | place: Canada: Western Arctic Ocean | collected 2017-09-28 | reverse complement strand
AGGATACAGGGCTTTTGCATTTGGTTGGTAACTTTGGCGCGAAAGTACTTCATGGCTGAAATATCGAAATCAAACAATGGTTGTAACGTCTCCAGTGCCCGCGGGCCTTGGACTGCCAGCATGGCGGTATCAACGGTGCGGTCCTGCATTTCCACAACAGATTCATCAGGCCATTGAGCAGTAATCCATTCAACGATTTTTTGACGGTTCGACGCATTGACGACTAGCAAAAAATACTGCGCACCGGTGGGTGATTCCAAGTGGTAGACCAAGACGTCATCGAGAATTCCGCCTTCGTGATTGCAGATCAGCGAATAACGGACTTGCCCGAGTTGCATATCGAGAACGCTGCGTGTTAACAAGCGATCGAGTAATTCGCCACCGCCAGGGCCGTCAAAACGGATTCTGCCCATGTGCGAGACATCGAACATGGTGACGGCACTACGGGTCGCTTGGTGTTCTTGCACAATCGATTGATACTGTACTGGCATCGACCAATTTGCAAAATCGACCATCCGTGCACCTTGGTCAACGTGCCATTGATATAGTGGTGTTTGAAGTAGTTGATTGTCCATAACAAGAATTCTATCAAACGCGATAAAGTTAACGATGTGGGTGACGTCGAAAAAAATGACGCCTGTATTCTATCGCAAACCTGTCAAAAAAAAAGCGGGTTAGGCCGGTTGTTTGGTGCATCCCAAAAACCTGTCGGGGTTAGCCACGGGTGACGTTCAGTTTTGACCAAATTCGAATATGATCAACCTCGTATTTACACGAATGTGTGACCAGGTCAATTTTCAAACGCTGATAATACGCGTACGGGAATGTTTTGCTTAACGACGGCGTTTGCCACGTGGGCTGCCTCGTTTTTTTCCGCCGCGGCGAACCGAGCCTTTGCGTTTCCCTGATTTCCCTTTTTCCTTACTGTTGGAAGTCCGTGAGGGTTCCAGTGGTTGGGAGTCATCATTGCCGTCGGCTGAGGCGATCTTTTTCAAAAATATGAAATTTGCTTCCCGTTTTTCATGATCGATGTGGCCGATACGAATGCTCAGCGTGTCACCCAAACGGAACGAATTGCCGCTGCGAAAACCAACAAGCACGTGCGTGCCCTGTTCCAATGAATAGTGGTCATCTCGTAACGTAGCGACATGGATCAAACCACTCGCCGGGACTTGTACTCCTTGTACAAAAAGTCCAAACTTCTCTACTCCGGTAACTAGCACCACCATCTCTTCGCCTTTGCGAGCATCCAAGTAGTTCAAAAGTTTTAATTTTTTGAGCTCTCGTTCCGCCCGCTCAGCATTCACTTCTCGGTCGGAACAATGGTCACCGAGTTCCGTGATTTTAGGGATGTCCTGAACGATTGGTTTAGCAGCGATGACTTGATTTAATAGTCGGTGAATTGTCAGGTCCGGATAACGCCGAATGGGAGAAGTGAAGTGACAGTAATGGGTGAAGTTCAGTGCATAATGTCGCTCTTCTTCGCAGCCGTAAATGGCCTTTTGCAAACTACGCAAGACAGTCAATCCAACGGCTTGTTCGTAAGGTTTGCCGATAGATTGATTAATGACGTGTTGGATTTGGAATCGACTGGTGATATCGTCTGTTTTGATTCCGATCTCGCGCGAGAATTTGGTGAGGTTAACGAGTTTTCGTTTAGTTGGGTCGGGATGAATCCGCCGCAAGAACTTTAACTCGCGGTCATGTAACAATGTCGCCACGGCTTGGTTGGCGGCGAGCATGAATTCTTCGATGATTTGATGACTCTCAGTATTTACGGTTCGATGAGCGCCGGCAACTTCTCCGTTGCCATCTAAGTCGATCTTGATTTCGGGTAGCCCAACTTCCAAAGAACCATGTTCCAAGCGTCTGCCACGCAAAAGCATCGCTAATTCATGCATGCGCTCGAGTAGGACGTAAACGTCTTTGTCGAGAGTCTCTTGCCACTTGCTGCGGTTATCTAGGAAGTCATCAATTTCTTCGTACGTAAACCGTCGGCAACTACGGATGACCGTCTTTTTGACGTCGGTTGCGATCGGGATTCCTTCTGCATTGAATTCGATAATTGCTGTGGTTGCATAGCGTTTACGGTCGGGTTGCAAACTGGCTAGGTTGTTGGAGATGATCTCTGGTAACATTGGAACGACGAGATCGGGAAGGTAGACACTTGTTGCTCGAAGCTTAGCTTCCACATCGAGCTTGCTACCGACGGGGACAAAGTGTGCCACATCGGCGATGTGTACGCCTAGACGCCAGTGCCCATTCTCGATTTGTTCGAGCGAAATTGCATCGTCAAAATCTCGTGCATCGACGGGGTCAATGGTGATGATCGTATCGGCAGTCAGATCGTCGCGGTCGGTGAGATCATTTTCATCAAACTGGCTGGCTTGATCACGTGCGTCGTCAAGGACTTCTGCTGGAAACTCTTGTCGTATCATGAACTCGTGTAAGATCATCTGAGTGTCAACGCCGGGTTCTCCGCGGGTCCCGAGTACTTCAGTCAGCACTGCTTCGCCGCTGTCATGACCACTGGGAAATCGGACCATTTCAATGACAACTTTGTCACCGATGGCGGCTCGTTTGGCACCAGCATCACCGACGGGGATCGGACGTTCGAATTGGTTTCCATCGACACTTACAGTACCTCGTTTGGCTTTTTCGCGGTAAGTTCCCACAAATTGATTGCGCACTCGCGTGACGATCTCGATGACCCGGCCACGGGTTTGGTTGTGACCCTGTGACCCTCCGTGGCTTTTTCCTGGACGACCGACTTGAATGCGGACAGTATCGCCTTGGCAGGCGGCGAGCGAATCATGAGCGGCGATAAAAATATCATGATCTCGACCGGCCGCTCGGTCTGTACCCGCGGGGCGCACAAAACCAAATCCACCACCAGCCCGAGAAAATGTACCGAGCATCGTGTTTTCAGCGTGCTGTTCGGAAGATGTAGATTCTGTATCTTCTACTGATTCTTTGGTTTTCTCGGTATCGCGCTGGGTAGACAGTACAACTGGCACGGCGCTTTCGGGACTGTCATTCTGACTGTCAACGGGGGCGCTCCCTTGAGTAACTGCCTCACGTTCCTTGGCGGATTGTTGTACAGGTAAGACGAGATGTCGGGGGCCGTATTTTAGTTTTTTCTTCTTAACCAAGCGTTTGACCGTTACACGAACGGTTTTTTGTTCTTCAGCTGAAAGACGCAACTTACGACCGATGGCCGTAGGCTTGACTGCTTTGTAATTGGCTTGGTATACGTGCTGGAGTATTCGTTGTTCCAGATCCTGTGATTCCACGTTCGATCCTCAGATTGTTTCAATTAGGGTAAGTTTTTTTATTTGACTTGATGATAGACTTATAGCTGCGAATTCGCAGTGATCTGTATTCGTTGTAATTTCTATTTATCCGTTTTATGCTTATTTAAGTATTTCATCTATGGCTAATACGTTTAAATGCACCCAATGTGGAAAATCTTACAGGTTTGATGACTCATTGGTGTGTAACCACGCTAAATGTTCTTGTGACACCGAGATGACAGCGCTTGCACTAGAAAAATTCAACTGGCTCCTGTGGAATCGATTTCAAGTGAATTATTGTGTTTTCTGATGGTTCTTTATGATAGGCTTAGAGCTATGGAATTATTTTGATTTATTGCTTTTGTTTTATCTATCTACATCTGTGTTTTTATTATTAAAGTGTTTTATTTATGGCTATTACGTTTAATTGTGCTCAATGTGGCAAATCTTATACGCTTGACGACTCTTTAGCGGGTAAACAAGCAAAATGTTCATGTGGCATTGAGATGACAGTGCCTGCACCAAGTGCTGCACCTGTACCACCACCGATAGCTCCCGCATCACCTTTTGCAGCAGGCCAACTCCCACCGGCCGCACCCATGCCAGGGCAACCGATGCCTGGACAACCCATGCTAGGGCAACCGATGCCTGGACAACCGATGCCTGGACAACCGATGCCTGGACAACCGATGCAAGGACAACCGATGCCTGGACAACCGATGCCTGGACAACCGATGCAAGGACAACCTATGCCTGGACAACCTATGCCTGGACAACCTATGCAAGGGCAACCTATGCAAGGGCAACCTATGCAAGGGCAACCTATGCAAGGACAACCTATGCAAGGACAACCTATGCAAGGACAACCTATGCCTGGGTCGCCGTATGCATCCCCAGGATATGCACCACAGGGAGGCGGTACTGCTGACGGGGCACGAGTAGAAGCACTATTCAAATGGTATTGGATTCACTTGCTCTGGGGTTTCCTCACATCATGCATTATTGTAGGTATCATCGGCCTTATTGCATCGGCGGTTTACCAGTTTATGCTGATCTATAAGCTATGGTCGCTAATTCCACGAGAAAGAGCAGAGACGACGCCTGGGAAGGCAATTGGATTTTTGTTCATACCATTCTTTAATCTGTATTGGATCTTTGTAGCAATCCATGGGCTCGCCAAGGGTTTGAACAATGAATTAAGATCTGTTGCACCTGGCAAACAAGTTAGCGAAGGTCTTAGTTTGACTTTTTGTATTCTTTCGATTGTGAACATAATTCCCTATGTAAATCTTATAACAGGCACAGTGAATATTGTGATAATGATTATCTTGATGAAACAATTTACTGACGCTGGAGTTGCGTTAGCAAATAGTCGCGGACGGTAGCGCGGTATTATTCAGATATTAACCGTTGGAGGATGTGGAATCTGGGCGCTCGTCGATCTAGTTATGATCCTCATTGCATGTGTATCCCCCGGTAACGGCATGAAAGATGCTGACGGTAGAGAATTGAGCTAGCTGCGAGAGTTTTTGTAGAGCTTGCGGCCAATGGAGGCAATGTAGGGAGTCCATTGGCTATCGGGGTTGGCTTCTGAGGACATCGCTTGGTTGAACTGAAATAGTTTGGCGTCCATGTTGTCCAAAAAATGCAGCATGACCGCCTCGAGCGTCATCGGCAGCTTCGGGCTTCCATACTCATACTCGCCATGATGGCTAACGATCAGATGCTTGAGTTGAATGGCCAAATCTTTGGGGAACACATCGCTGTTCGCTGCTTCCCAATCGCGGATCATTTTTCCCAGCAGTTCAACACCCATCACTAGATGTCCCACGAGTTGCCCCTCGTCCGTATACTCAAACCCTTTCTCATAGGACAGCTCATCGATTTTTGACAAGTCGTGCAGCAGTACTCCGATCAAGACTAGGTCGCGATCAACATCAGGATATTTTGGCGCAACCACATCGACTAATTCCATCAAAGACACGACGTGGTGAAGTAACCCTCCTTGGTAAGCATGGTGATTTTTAACACCAGCGGGGGCTTGGCTAAGCTTCGACGTTAGTTCGTCATTGTCGAGGTAAAAACAGGCGAGTGATTTAAGTTGGGCATGACTAATTGAATCCACGAACTGCCGCAATTGCACCAGCAGTTGCCCGATGCCTTCATTAGACAATACATGAAATTCAGCCTCATCAACTTGAGCAGGATCAGCGGTGGTAAGTTTTTGCACGATGATTTGTAGGTTACCATTGAAGAACTGAGTGGTTCCGTGGATGATCACATAATCACCATTCTCAAAACTGTCGTATACCGTTTGATTGGCATTCCATTGCATTGCATTAACGATGCCGGAGCGGTCTGACAACGAGACTTGTAGGTATAAATTGCCCTGTCGGTTTGGCCGTAGTTGTTTACCATTAGCAATAAAGACTTGGTCGATGTTTTCATTTTCACCAAGTTGGTTAATAAATCGTCGCGTCATATGATTGTCGCAGTGTCAAAAAGTCGGTGAATGAGTTGTAAGAGAAGTTGAATAGGCAATTTAAGAGTAAAACTTAGGCTCGACAAGGGACCTACTTGAATTCTCTGGTTGTCGCAACGACCAATCCTAACTTAGAATGTCACGCTACGACCCCAATTTTGTTAACTTACTCACAAACGGAAAAGAACGGAAAAGAAAAATGGCGAAGCAGCCAAAAACAGCAATCACTCCAACTCGCGCAGAAGATTACCCACAGTGGTACCAGCAGGTAATTCGAGAAGCGGATTTAGCGGAGATCTCTCCGGTACGAGGTTGCATGGTCATTAAACCGTGGGGTTGGGCGATATGGGAGAACATGCAGCAAGCCTTGGATAAACGATTCAAAGAAACGGGTCACGTCAACGCTTACTTTCCGCTGTTCATACCATTAAGTTTTCTAGAAGAAGAAGCTGCGCATGTTGAGGGCTTTGCCAAAGAGTGTGCCGTGGTAACGCATCACCGTTTGGAACCTGGCCCTGACGGTAAATTAATCCCCGCTGGTCCGCTAGAAGAACCATTGATTGTACGACCAACGAGCGAAACAATTATCGGCAGTATGTATGCGAAATGGGTGCAGTCTTATCGTGACTTACCCATCAAAATCAACCAATGGGCAAACGTAGTCCGCTGGGAAATGCGGACGCGGATGTTTCTGCGAACCACGGAATTTCTATGGCAAGAGGGTCACACGTGTCATGCCACCGAAGAAGAAGCATTGGAAGAAACTCGGTTGATGCTGGATGTGTACGCCGAGTTTGCTGAGAACATTATGGCGATGCCGGTGATCAAAGGCGAGAAGACAGCAGACGAGCGATTTCCCGGTGCTGTATCGACTCTGACGATCGAAGCAATGATGCAAGATAAAAAAGCGCTGCAGTCAGGGACTTCACATTTTCTAGGTCAGAATTTTGCAAAGGCTCAGAAAATCATGTACCAAGACAAGCAAGGGGTGCAACAACATGCTTGGACAACATCATGGGGAGCATCGACTCGACTCGTCGGCGCCCTGATCATGACGCACAGCGATGACGATGGCTTAGTGTTACCTCCAAAACTTGCTCCACAACAGATCGTCATCTTGCCGATTATTAAAGGTGACGAGACGCGTGACGCCGTGATGCAATATTGTGAGGAGCTTGAAGCAGATCTGAAAAACCAACAATATGCTGACAGCAATATCCGCGTGTTTATAGATCAGCGAGATTTACGTGGCGGTGAAAAGAAATGGTATCACGTAAAGCGAGGCGTCCCGCTTCGAGTCGAAGTGGGGCCGCGTGATATGGAAAATGGACAAGTGTTCGTTGGTCGTCGTGATACGGGAAAGAGCGAAGGCATCGACCGCGCGGAATTTGTGGCAAATGCTGGGGATATGCTAAACGACATTCACGATGGGCTTTTTCAGCGAGCGTTGGCTCTGCGTCAGTCGAACACAAAGACGATTGACTCGTACGAAGAGTTCGAAGAGTATTTCACGAGTACTGACCAGGGGCAGGGTGGGTTTGCCTTATGTCATTTTGCTCAAGACAATCCGGAGGTTCTAAAGATGATTGCCAAGCATAAGGTCAGCATCCGCTGTATTCCTTTAGATGACAAATCTGAACCGGGAACTTGTATTTTTACCGGTGAAGCGAGTCGTTGCCGTGCCGTGTTCGGAAAATCATATTGATCATCAAGCTGGATAACAAAAACGTCGGTCCGCGTGTCCATCAATAAGACAAGATAGATTTGACATTACCCGATGGCTTGCAACCCCGCGTCATGGCTGCATTGACGGGTCAAACAGAGGTGTAAATCAAATGGGTGAGAGTAAACCACATCGTGGCGTGTTGTTGATTGTGGGAGCATTTAGCAACGACCTCGCAGCATTAGCAGCAATTCGCGCTCGTGTCGAAGCTGAGTGGGGGACGATTGTTCTGGAATCACCGTTATATGATTTTGACCAAACTATATATTACGAAGCAGAAATGGGATCCGAGCTGAAAAAGCAGTTTTGGGCGCTAGAAAACCCAATAGAACCTGAGGAATTAGCTGAAATCAAGCAGCTAACGAATGGCTGGGAAGCCGAATATGCCGATGACAATGATAGGAACGATGTCCTGCGGCCCGTCAACATTGACCCAGGTTATTTGACCGAAGCAAAATTAGTCCTCGCGACTACTAAGGATCGCGATCATCGCATTTATTTGTCCCAAGGAATTTTTGCCGAAGTCACTTTGACCTACCATCGCGATGGATGGCAAGACAGTCGTTGGACTTACCCGGACTATTGCACCGCTGGCTACCATGATTTTTTTAATGAGTGTCGGCAATGTCTACGTGAACGATTTCGCGAAGAGAACGTACGATAGTTAGGTTCACTAAAACGTACAATTCAAACCATCGTGTTGCTGAGCGCGTGCAAATGAGAATCTGGTCTGTGATTTTGCAGACAACAAGCGCTTATGCAATGAGAAGATTTCCATGGACCAACAAATACCGTATTGGATATTATTTGTCGTTGCGATTCCCAGCGGTTTACTCGCTTGGCTATCGATGTACTGGATCCGTCGCAGAGCGGACCGTTGGGGTCTCGTCGATAAACCGAACAATCGGAAGGTTCACACGGAGCCAACGCCCATGGGGGGCGGCTTAGGCATATGGCTGGCGGTCATGGTTACCTTTACCGCGGCCACAGTTATTTTACTAGCTGACGATTTATTCGCCGCTTGGATTCCCGCCAGCATAACACCTTATCTCGCTGGCTTCCGCGAGCAATTAGGATCTCTGTGGGTGCTCCTTTTATCAGGCACGGTCCTGCTGGTGCTTGGTTTGATCGACGATATTCGTGGCTTAAGTTGGAAGCTGAGGTTGACTGTGCAGTGCCTCGTTGCCTTAGCGTGTGTAATGTCTCAGCAATGGTATTTAACCGCATTTATCCCGTTCAAGGTCATCACAATTCTTGGCAGCGTATTTTGGATTGTGATGTTAATAAATTCATTCAACATGCTTGATAATATGGATGCCGCTTCCGCAGGAGTGGCTGTTATTTCATCATTAATGTTGGTGTTGTATGTCATCATACCGGGTGCGACTCCTGAAGGACCTCAGCTTTTTGTCGCGGGGTTCTTGATGGTGTTTGTGGGAGCACTACTTGGGTTCCTGTGGCATAACCGACCACCTGCGCGGATCTTCATGGGGGATGCTGGGTCGTATTTTGTTGGCTTTTGTATCGCGATTGCTACGCTGTTGGCAACCTACACCGATTCCGAAGGCTCCGGCGTACATGCAATCATGGCTCCAGTGATTATCATGGCCGTTCCTATTTACGATTTGGTAACCGTCATGGTGATTCGGATTATCGAGGGTCGCAGTTTGTTTAAACCGGACAAGAGCCATTTTTCTCATCGCCTTGTGGAACTGGGGTTGTCGCCTAGCCGAGCAGTATTGACGATGTATTTGACAACGGCGACAACTGGGTTGGCGGCGATTCTGTTGCCACAAGTTGATTTATTTGGCGCGATTCTTATAGTCCTGATGACCTTTTGTGTTTTATCGTTAATCGCGATATTGGAAAATACAGCCCGCAGTCGGCCAAACACCGACCTTGGTGATTGACTGGAGAATCTGCATTAGCATGGCATCATCCGGTAAACAGTTGGATTACGCGAAACAGCGTTGGCACGCTTGGCAACAGTGGTTGTTAATCGGGTGCGTGTCGTTACTCACGTCATCAGCATTCATGACTGGCGACAGCACATCGGTGGGTGAAGGATTGATGACGTGGCCGTTATGGGCCTGGTTCGGACTGCTGCTGTCATGGGCAGTATGCCATGTTCGGTGTCGTAACGGCATACTGCGTGTCGACCGTACCTTGCTTTTGTTGTTAGCAAGCGTGGCCGTGATGTTTGTGAGTTTTTTGGCGACAGTCGGAACGGGAGACGAGCGTGTGTCGCTCAACGGTTTGTGGCAATGGGTTGGGTTTGCTGCAGTGTTTACATTGTGTTTGCAGTGCTTGCGGCCTGGTCGTGAGATGCGAGCAATTGTTGTCGTCATGCTCGCGGCGGCTACGGCGATCTCTTGTGTAGGAATATACGATTCGCTGGTACAAATCCCCAACCAGCGGATGGAGTATTTCAATAGTAATGAAGTGGAACGTATGGGAATGCTACAACAGGCTGGCATCGGCGATGCCGCGATCGGTTCTCCAGCCCGATATCATTTTGAAAGTCGCCTGCAGAGTCCGGAACCATTTGTTACTTTTTCCCTCACCAATTCACTAGCGGGTTTTTTGGCGCCGTGGTTACTTATCATCTTAGGGATGATTATTACGACACAGCGCACCTACCTTTCACGGTCGACCCTCGCGAAATCATTGACGCTTGTCTTTCTTATTTTCGTCTGTTTGTTGCTCACCAAAAGCCGTTCTGCGTGGTGTGCCGTTTTGCTTGGCACAGTTTACTTGACGGTCGTGCAATTTCAAGTTAGTCGACAACGTATCGCTCGTGGACTTAGTCTGAGCGGTGTGCTATTAACGGTTGCTGTGGGGTGCGCATGGTTTACGAACCGGCTCGATATGAAAATTCTCTCTGAAGCATCAAATAGCTTGTTATATCGATTGGAATATTGGCGCAGTTCCATGGCGATGGTTATCGATCATTGGCTGTGGGGTGTTGGTGCAGGGAATTTTCGTGATGCCTATATGACCTATAAGTTACCCGCAGCCTCCGAGGCAATTGCGGATCCCCATAATGCGGTTCTCGAAATTTGGACGTCGTTTGGAACAGTCGTTGCCCTATTGATGCTCGGCGTGTTTGGCATTGCGATCAAACGCATATTCAAACCTGCGGCGGTCAAATTTCCAGCTCAGAGAGAAGTTTCTAGTACGAAGATATTTGTTGGTGGTGGCGTGGGAATCGTGTTGGCTATGTTTATGGATGCGTTAGGATCTGGATTGATTCCTGACCGAGTGTTTTATGTTGGTTTACCGATTTTTGCGATCGTCATTTATTTGTTGCAAGACTGGGTCAAAAATGGTGAGTTAACAAGGGTGCAAATTGGCGGCGCATTTGTGGTCTGGTTGTTTAATTTAAGTATGCAGAGTGGGATAAGTGTCCCTGGGGTGTCGATAACGGGCTGGATGTTATTGGCTATGCTCTTGAATTGTGAGGGGACGTCGTCAGCTTCTTGGGGCGCACCGACAGTGGGGCATAAGAAATTAAGTCGAAACCAGATGGGCACGGTGTTGGTTGGGGCACTACTCGTACTGGGTACGTTTCACTTTACGGGGCATCATCCAGTTACGCAATCGACTGCGCATTTGCTGGATGCTCGATATTACATCGTTCAGGGACAAAACGGACTAGCCATGAAGTCGGTTGACGCAGCAATTGCTGCCGATCCCGCGTCTGCTCGAGCCTATGTTCTGAAATCCAATATTTTGTTTCATCGACTGTCTCAGAATCTTACGTCTACTGGAAAAACAGATTATCTGAAAGCAATGGATAAGGTGAAATTGAGGCACGCCAATAGTCATCCGTTACACAGTACGCTTGCCCAACAGTGCTTTGTAATCTATCAGGCAACCGATGAAAAAATTTGGCTGCAACGGGCTGTTGAACTAACAAATACCGAAGTTAAACTCTTTCCAAGTAGCGCATATAGTTGGGGACGACTCGCTGTTTGTGAGTCGATTTTAGGGTCGACTACGGCCGTAACAACTGCAAAGCATGCACTAGAACTGGACGGACAAAACCCACATTTGGAGTTTAAATTAGATAATCGTCGCTTTATTGAACTGGATTACCAAGCGTGGAATTTGCCGAATAATATATCTTTTAATAATGCAAAATCTCTCGAACAGCTTGTACAGGAAGTGCGTAATGAATAGTGATAAGACGGAATAGCTCCGCAGAAATAAAGAACTGATGACCCTGCGATAACCGGATTCGGTGATCGCGGGGTTTTTCAGTAAATCAACAAAGAAAACAGATACCGTCAGCGTTTGTCGGTCGTATATGCTAAACTTCCATAGCAAGTACGTCTTGAATATATAGAACGTCTTGGGCACGATTTTCCGCTGATAACGGTGGCCGAATTTTCGACACGTTTCAATCCTTCTTAGCCTTTAAAGTCAACATAAAATGAAATTATTAGTAGCTACAGCCGTGACAATCGTCTTGGGCATTTGCGTCGGGTTGGTTCACGCGCGGTGGACGCATACCGGAATCCAAGAACAGTTTCGACCCGTCTCGATGGACAGTGTTGCTGAGATGATGGGCGTTGAACTGATCGTGGATGAAGATAACGAAGATCG
>Ga0302123_10002656_pt1 | contig 12129 bp, 11 predicted proteins | sample CB21_321_MG_FD_203109 | JGI IMG/M metagenome (GOLD analysis project Ga0302123, IMG submission 203109) | Marine microbial communities from Western Arctic Ocean, Canada - CB21_32.1 | ecosystem: Environmental > Aquatic > Marine > Oceanic | place: Canada: Western Arctic Ocean | collected 2017-09-28 | reverse complement strand
CAGGACTATAGCCCTGTTTTTTGGAAGATCGGTACGGAGGTGGGCGTCTGAGGCAGAACCATCTGTGAGGGTAGTGATTCGATTTTGGCAGGAGCCAAAATCTATTATGAACGACCGAGCAACACGCATTTTCTGATGCAATCTCAGCTAAAGTTTTTTCATTTCTTAAAACTTAAATAACAACCTTTGTTTTGAATTCTGCTGAGCATGTTGTTCGCTTAGTGCTCATTTATTTCTCCTAAATTTCATCACTATTTTAAACACTTTATCGGAACTTGTATTCAAAAAATCTTGTTAGTATTTCATGGAGTATTATATTTTCACCATTTTTTCTGCACACATTCTGTTACAATCTCTTAAATTTTATCTCTCGGAATATGTACTCATGGAAAAAACACAAGAAGACGTTGTCATTGTCGCAGCAACCAGAACCGCCATTGGCAAATTTGGTGGCACTTTGGCAACCACACCAGCCCACATATTGGGTGCCCAGATCATTAAATCATTATTAGAAAAATCTGGGGTCCAGCCAGGACAAGTTAATGAAGTAATCATGGGGCAAGTTTTAACTGCCGCATGTGGGCAAAACCCTGCCCGTCAAGCCGCGTTAAGTGCGGGATTGCCAAACTCAACAATCGCGATGACGCTCAATAAAGTCTGTGGCTCTGGCCTTAAAGCCGTACAACTTGCGGCACAAGCAATTAAATGCGGTGATGCCGAGATCATCATTGCCGGCGGACAAGAAAATATGAATTTGGCGCCTCATGCCGTTATGAATAGTCGCACAGGTCAACGTATGGGTGACTGGAAAATGACCGACACCATGATTAAAGATGGTCTTTGGGAAGCATCTAATGATTATCATATGGGGGTTACGGCAGAAAATGTCGCTCAAAAATACCATTTAACTCGACAAGAACAAGACGAATTTGCAACAAACTCACAGCAAAAAGCAGGAAAAGCGATCACTTCTGGACGTTTTAAAGATGAAATCACCCCCATCACCATTCCTCAACGCAAAAAAGATGACATAGTCTTCGAACAAGATGAATTCGTACGCGCAGAGACAACGGCTCAAAACCTCGGCAAACTCAAAGCCGCTTTTGCAAAAGAAGGTACCGTGACCGCAGGTAATGCCTCAGGTGTGAACGATGGTGCCGCAGCCGTATTGCTTATGTCAGCTGCCAAAGCGAAGGCACTTGGGCTTACCCCTATGGCAACCATTAAAAGCTATGCTACTGCAGGCGTTTGTCCCACCATCATGGGCACAGGCCCTATCCCTGCAAGCCAGCAAGCACTTAAAAAAGCGGGCTGGAAAGTCAATGATCTTGACCTTATTGAAGCCAATGAAGCTTTCGCTGCCCAAGCGATTGCCGTCAACAAAGATATGCAGTGGGATACCAGTAAAGTCAACGTCAATGGCGGCGCTATTGCGTTAGGGCACCCTATCGGCGCATCTGGCTGCCGAATCCTTGTCACACTTTTACATGAGATGCAAAAACAAAATGCCCATAAAGGACTTGCCACACTTTGTATTGGTGGCGGAATGGGTACCGCTCTCACGCTTGAACGTCACACATAAATTAATTTAGAAAAATCATTTTAGGAGATTAAAACAATGAAAAATAAAATCGCACTGGTCACGGGTGGAACACGAGGCATCGGACAGGCAATTTGTGATGCCCTTCTTAAAAAAGGCGCTTTTGTCATCGCAGGTTACACTAATGAAGAGAATGCTCAAAAATGGTTAGCCATACAAAAAGACAAAGGTTTTGGCAATAAGGTTGATATCGTTAAAGGAGATATTTCAAATCCTGAAGAAGTGACACCCGCAATCCAAAAGACCATTGAGAAACATGGTCGTATTGATATTTTAGTGAACAACGCAGGTATCACTCGTGACACCACTTTTAAGCGCATGAGTTTTCAGCAATGGAATGATGTGATCACCACCAACTTAGGCAGCATGTTTAACGTGTCGCGTCCTGTGGTCGATAGTATGCTTGCAAATGGCTACGGTCGCATTATTAATATTTCATCTGTTAATGCTCAAAAAGGACAGTTTGGTCAAGTCAACTATTCTGCAGCAAAAGCGGGCATTCATGGATTCACCAAAGCATTGGCGCAAGAAGTGGCAACAAAAAACATTACTGTAAATACGGTTTCACCAGGCTATGTCAGCACTGAAATGGTCACTGCCATTCCTGAAAAAGTGCTCGATAGCATTATTGCCTCTGTTCCTGTAAAACGTTTGGGAAGCCCTGAAGAAATTGCGAGATTAATCACCTTTATTGCCGATGAACAATCAGGCTATATTACAGGTGCAGATATTTCCATAAATGGTGGGTTACATATGTCATAAATCTACTTTATGATCATCTAAACAAACTTAAAAAACCCAATTAAATATAAGGTCATACCATGATTAAAAAATTAATGCTCACTTCAACAACTATCGGTCTCATCACGCTAGGCACAGCTTACGCTATGCCGATTCCGCCACAACCCGTGCCACAAAATACGATTTCATTCAGCACACAAGATAGTGTCTATGTAAAATCAGACACCGCTTTGGTGGAAATTACCGTCAACGCAACGGCAATGAAAGACTCTAAAAATGCCATCGAAAAATCAGCAACCGATCAGCTTAACTCTGCAGTCAAAGGAGTAAACTGGAAAGTAACGGACTATCAACAAAACCAAGCAGCAAGTGGCGTTATCAATATCACCATGAAACTACAAGCAAGATTAACCCAAGTTCAGATTTATGAAGTCACCGATAATTTGAAAAATCCCAGCGTCTTAAATCAAAAATTAAGCTTAAAAGTTCTAAGCTTCACCCCAACAGAGAAAATGCTGAAACAAGCTAAAAGCACGCTGATGGTCACTTTATATCAGTCTTTGCAGAATCAAGTAAATGACTTTAACCAAAAAACGCATTCTAATTATCATATCCAATCTGTAAACTTTAATGATGTGAATGCCTACTCACCGAAGGCCAGAACGATGATGTTAGCACAAGACAGTGAAAGTAATGCCCCTCAAAAGCCATTAGAGGTTTCACAGAAAGTAATCTTGAATGCATATGTGACTTTTGCTGAAGGGAAGGCATCACAGCACAAGCAAAGACCAAGCACTCAACCACAGCTGAGGTAAAGCCACTTCACTTGTTTCGAGTGAGTTTATTTATGTCGTCTTAACCCCAAGGCTGAGGCGACATATCCTGCCTAGAATGGGCATAGCAGATTAGCTGGCAATTAGCTTATTTTAAAGGCATTCTCGAACACTTAATTTTTAATTTCTAGAGACTATATAACTTAAAAAACAACGGCCATGTTATTTTTTAAGTCTTTTCAGGATTGCCCCATAGACGATATTAAAAAATTATTAGATGCTACCAAAACGCAAGATTCTTTGGATGCGCACTACCTAGATTCAAAAAACACCATTGTTGACAGTATTTCAGATACTGATGATACCAAAGTTGAAGATCACCAAACCCAAGACAAAGTTAGTGCACTCTTAGAGTGCTTAAACGAAAATGAAACTGCTGTTATCTGTATGCATTTTGGGTTGCGCGGCTATGATCAAACTACCCTAGAAGAAGTGGGTAAAAAAGTTAGATTCACACGAGAACGCATTCGACAAATGCAAGTGTCAGCGCTTAAAAAGCTTGCCATCGCGGCTGAAGCACACCACATTGGTCTTGCGTTAATTGGTGCGGCTTAAGCGATATACCCTAGGCGGGTTTTGATGAAGATGCCAGTTTGAGTGTAATCACCCCTGAAATAATGAGTATCACTCCAACATAACGCATTAAGGATGAAGGGTCTGAAAAAACCAATACGCCAATCACAAAAGTACCCGCTGCCCCAATACCTGTCCAAACAGCATAGGCTGTTCCTAAAGGAATTGTTTTTTGTGCAATGAAGAGCAGATAACCACTAATACCCATGCAAATCACCGCCATACTAATGCCAAAAATATGCATCACATTTGAGCCACTTTGTGCAAGCTTAAAACCAACGGGCCAGCCAATTTCAAATAGTCCCGCCATAATCAAATAAATCCACGCCATCACACTTCTCCATTTCTAATTTTAGACATTATGTTGCTAGTTTGAGCGTAATAACACCTGAAAGGATTAATAGCACCCCAATATAACGCATAAAAGAGGTCGGGTCTGAAAACACCAGCACGCCAATCACAAAAGTACCCGCTGCCCCAATACCTGTCCAAACAGCATAGGCTGTCCCCAAAGGAATAGACATCTGCGCTAAATATAATAAAAATCCGCTCATTGCCATACAGATAACCGCAACCGAAATTCCTAACACCATATTGGAGCCTTTTTGCGCCAACTTAAAACCGACGGGCCAGCCAATTTCAAATAGCCCTGCCATGATTAAATAAATCCACGCCATCACCATTCTCCCTGATTATTTATAGTGATATAAAAAAGTAATTTCACCCGTATAGGCAGGTTTTACAACACCTTTGATTTCTAATTTGATGCCAAGTGTCGTCTTTAGCATACCTCGAAGATTTTTAACGGCAACGACTTTCACGCTCAACCGCACCTCAGAATCAACAACTACCGCTTGGCTAAACTTTAATTTATCAATAGAGTAATTGATGGTCATCTTAGTATTTTCAACATCAAATACTTCAACAATCAAAATGGGAATAAGGGAAATGGTTAAATAACCATGTGCAATCGTCGCTCCAAAAGGAGATTCTTTTTTTGCACGCTCAACATCCGTATGAATCCACTGATGATCACCTGTTGCCTCTGCAAAAACATTAATTTTCTCCTGAGTAATGCGAATATAGTTAGACACACCTAACTCTTGACCTTCAACCTCTTTCCACTCATCGTAGCTTTTAAATATTTTCATCGATCAGACCCCTTTGTATCATCCCACTTACTAATCTAGTGTTTTAAAAAATAAACTCGCATAATAATCTGTTCGAATAGCCTGTCAATATAATTTTATAGCAAATATATTAACATATACATAGTCCAGTTTAAAATGCAGAATTTATATCGCAGTACCCCGTGTGCAACTTTATCCAATAATTCCACCCAATTGATTTAATTCCCGAGCGAGGTAAATATTTGCATGCATGGCTATTGTGTGCGATAGAATTTTTCGATTTATCCGATTATTAAAATGCCACAAATCCCCTTGACCTTAACTTATTGTGTGATTTTGGATAACATTGTCTAACTTTGCAGTATACAAAAATGATATAATCTTCAATTGACATAGGTGTGTTATCGGCTTTTTTTGTGGGAAATTAACGCTATATCAATTACCTATGTCTATCAATATACGATTATAAAATAATTTTAACTATATTTTAAAGTTGCACACGGGGTTCGCAGTATTTTTTATCTGATTGAATTAAGACGCTGCGAGACAGGGAGAGGCGAAGCCGAGGTGGAGTAGTCCTCAGAAGGGCTGCCTTTCGGCTCCATTGAGAGATTGTGCGTAGCGCTTCGACCTTTGGAAGCTGGAAGGTATTTCCCAGCCCGTAGAGCCATATACGCAGTACTGGCTTTCAAAAACGAGACTGTAGGCTTGTTTTTTGGAAGATCGGTACGGAGGTGGGCGTCTGAGGAAAAACCATCTGCGAGGGTAGTGATTCGATTTTGGCAGGAGCCAAAATCTTCTATGAACGACCGAGCAACACGCTTTTGCCTGCCATACTTATTGATATGGTTAAAAAACTTGATTCAAGCAGGTGAAAAAGACAAAAACTAGAAATCTGTAATTTGGATTGGGTTATGTATACAGCTATTGCTGGCTCTGCCCACCTAAAGAACGTCGTAAATAATGCGTTAACGCATCTAAAACATCCTCTTGCACCTGTTTTTCTGATTGCGCTGCATCAATTTTAATTGCATGATCACTCTGTTGACAAAGTTGCAGATAAATCTCACGAGCACGATTAAAAAACTCAACCTTCTCCTCTTCAAAACGATCAATATTTTGCCGAGCTTGAATACGAGATAAGCCGATTTCGGGAGGCACATCTAAATAAAGTACCAACCCTGGCTGGCACGCCGATAAAAATACATCGTCTAACTGCTTCACTTGTTCAAGCGATAAGGAACGCCCACCACCTTGGTACGCCATACTTGACCAGTTAAAGCGATCTGAAATGACCCAAAATCCTTTTTCTAGCGCAGGCTCAATCAACCTTTTAACATGCTGCAACCGGCTCGCATACATTAACAACAATTCTGACTCCGGGCACAATGATTCTTGTTCAAATTTTTCGATCAACAATCCCCGAATTTTTTCCGCAAGAAAAGTACCCCCTGGTTCCCGCGTAAATACTGCTTTTTGAGTCCCACTCAGGTTATTAAAGAAGGTTTTAACTGCTGCAATTACCGTGCTTTTCCCTGCACCCTCTAGCCCTTCGATTGCAATAAACTTTTGTCTATGTGCCACCACTTATGCTCCCACTATTTCTTTTTTCTCTAGGCTCTTTCTTTTTCCAGCCCGTTTCTTTAATTGCTAATGCAACCAATAACGCAATCACCATGCAAATAGGCAACATATGATACGCAACCGAATAACCCGATGCGCTCTGAATACTGCCGAAAATATTTTGAGCAATCGCACCCCCACCCATTATTAGAATGGAGCCTAACGCATTTGCCGTTGCGGTTAAGGTTGGATCATTGGACTCCGCAATCACAGGATAACCAATATTCTGCGCACTTGTCACCACGCCGATCGCAAAAAATATCACCATCAACCACAAGTAGCTTAACCCTGGAATATAGAGTAGTAACATCACCCCCAGTGAAGCAATAGCACCCAAAATCATCAAAGGTTTGCGATACCCCCAACTATCTGACCACTTCCCAACGAAAGGGCCTGCCACCATAAAACCAATGAAAATCATAGATGCTGTATTTGCGGCCTGCAAAGGTTCAATATGAAAAATGGTTTTCAAATAATCCTGCCCAAAAGCAAAGTCTAAAATCATAATGGGTAAATTTAATAATGAGACATACAATCCTGCTAACCAATTTTGTGGATTTTTAGCGACTTTTGCTAACGCTTGAAAAATAGATAATGCAGGCTTATCAGCGCGGTCTCCCGTGGTGTTTTTAGGCGCCTCTTTTACACCTAAAACAATTAATACCAAAATCACAACACCTAAGGCAATGTTGACAATTTGAACACTTGCACCAGAGCCGAAATAATCATACAAAATTTTACCAATACTATTCCCAAATAATCCACCACACATTCCAAGCGTAATCGCAACACTAATTGGAAACCCCGCCTTATTCGCAGAAAATAATGTGGTCGCAATACGCAACGATGCCAACAAAGAAAAGGCACCCGCACAGCCAACGACCAACATACACGCATAGGCTAAAAAAGTATTGTGTGCAAATAACAATCCCAGCGCACCAAGAATCATAATGCCCACATTAATACAAAGCACTTTTTTGGTTGAAAACTTATCTAGGATCATGCCTGCAGGAATAAAAATAATCACATTACCAATCAAATACATGGAGGTAAACAACCCATAGGATTCGATATGAAACTTCGCCACATAAAAATCATGCAAAGTATTATTTAAAGATAATTGAATAAACCAATAGAAGAAAAAAAGTGCAGTGGCAATAACCGAAACCCAAGCACGTGCCGATGATTGTTGTGTTTGACTCATTTTTTAAACCCCATTTTATAATTGTTTCTTAATAATGTTTTGCGACTATTTCATTTCCAAGTAGATTATCTAACAGCTCACTTGCTCCAAACCGAAAAGTATTATTTGAGATATATGCCTCGCCCAATAGATCTTGTGCAGTAGATAGGTACTGACAAGCATCCTCATAGGTTCGAACGCCGCCTGATATTTTACAGCCAACTAGACGATTATTCATCTATTAAGGCATCTCTGAAAATAGGGCATCCACAAAATCACTCGCATTAAATACACGCAGATCATCAATACTCTCTCCAATGCCAATATAACGAACAGGAAGCTCAGTTTTCTTTGCAATCGCAAAAATCACGCCCCCTTTTGCCGTGCCATCCATTTTGGTCAGAGTAATCCCTGAAACGTTCACCGCCGCCTTAAATTGTTCTGCTTGACTCAGTGCATTTTGCCCTGTGCCCGCATCCAATACCAACATAACCTCATGTGGCGCTTCTTGCTCTAATTTCTTAATAACCCTCACAACTTTTTTAAGTTCATCCATAAGATTATGCTTTGTATGAAGCCGACCTGCCGTATCCGCAATGAGCACGTCAACGCCTCTTGATTTTGCGGCTTGAATTCCATCAAAAATAACCGAAGCACTGTCGGCACCAGTATGTTGCGCCACCACAGGCACATCATTTCTAGCGCCCCATTCTTGTAATTGTTCAACTGCCGCTGCACGAAAAGTGTCGCCTGCTGCTAACATGACTGAATGCCCCTCATCCAAAAACTTTTTTGCCATTTTTCCAATCGTTGTTGTTTTGCCAGCCCCATTAATCCCCACCATCAAAATCACGTATGGTTTCTTTTCTGTCTGTATCTGTAAGGGAACCGAGCTTGGCGTAACAATTTCAAGTAGTTTTGTTTTCAGTAATTTGGTCAAATCTTCCATGGTTTGCAGTTCATTACGAGACACTTGGCTACGGATTGCCTCCATGATTTCTTCTGTTGCATCCACACCAATATCTGCGGTAATAAGTTGCATTTCAACATCATCAATAAGGTCTTCATCAATAATTTTTTTACCTAAGAGTAGGTTTGAAAAAGAACTGCCAAATTTTCCCGACGTTTTTTGCAAACCCTTTTTAAGTCGGCTAAAAAAATGGCGCTTCTCAGGCACAGAAATCTCTGACTGCAACGACACATTATCCTCAACCTTTTCTGCTGCCGCTTCTTCCTTTAATCGAGCAATTTCAACTTGATCTGCTTGAGCTTCATCTTCTTTTTTTGGTGGCGTAGAAGATTTAAATAACCGAAAAACACTCATAATACACAGGCGCCAAGTATTGATATCATAATTTGACCTTAATTTTAGCGGTTAACCCCACTAATTAACAGTTATTTTGTTATTTTTACCTTCTCGCTAATCCGTATCTGCTACAGCAAAACCTTGATGAATAGACATGAACCTTTCTTGAAATTTTCAACAACATGAAGTAGCCTGGCATGTAGATTCACTACAATATCGGTATAAAAATATTATGGAAAAAATTTGGCTGAAACATTACCCAAAAGATGTGCCACATGAGATTGACTTCAACCCGAAAACCAGTCTTGTAGGTTTATTCGAAGAAGCTGTCACTAAATATGCGACCAAACCCGCAAATGAATGTATGGGGAAAACGCTTTCTTATCAAGAACTTGATTTATTAAGTACTGATTTCGCTTCCTATTGTCAAAATGTCTTAGAACTTACGAAAGGAGATAAACTGGGCATCATGTCGCCAAATTTATTGCAATACCATATTGCCTTATTTGGTGCCTTAAAAGCCGGTTTAGTTGTGGTGGGCATCAACCCAATGTACACCCCTAAAGAGCTAGAATATCAGTTTCAAGATTCAGGAATAAAAGCACTTGTCGCACTGGACTTTTTTGGTGAAACCATCGAGAGAACACTTAAACTAGTACCTGTTGAACATGTTATTCTAATGTCTGTAGGAGATTGCCATGATTTTCCCAAACGCCAGATCATTAACTTTGTTGTAAAGCATGTCAAAAAAGCCATTAAACCCTTTCATATCCCACAAGCTATTCAATTTCGAGATACCCTCAAACAAGGCGCCTCGCAAACTTTTACAAAAGTAAGCACTGTCGGTAACGATTTAGGATTTCTTCAATATACCGGCGGCACTACTGGTAAATCAAAAGGGGTAATGCTCACACATTCAAACATTGTTTCTAATATTCTTCAAGTCTCCACCGCACTACGCCCTCTTGTGTTAGAAAATGAGATTTGGCTTGCACCTCTACCCATGTTTCATATTTTTGCGCTCACTGCATCCTTTGTACCTTTATATTTTGGACATAAAAATGTTTTCGTGCCAAACCCTCGCGATCTGCCTACGTTTATTAAAATTGCAAAATCAACACCTTTCACGGTTATGACTGGCGTTAATACTCTATTTAGTGCACTTGCACATAACCCTGACTTCCAAACGGGTGAATATAGCAGTCTGAAGATGACTTGGGCAGGTGGGATGCCCGTGCAAAAGCATGTGGCTGAAAAATGGCATGAGGTCACGGGCTGCGTCCTGCACGTCGCCTATGGATTAAGTGAGACCTCACCTGGCGTTTCTGCTGATTTTTATAATACACCTAAATTTAGTGAGTCTATTGGACACCCTCTCCCCAGCACCAATATAGAGATTCGCAATGTTGACACCAATGAAATGGTACCCATTGGAGAATCTGGAGAAATATGCGTCAAAGGGCCTCAAGTTATGCCAGGATATTGGAATAAGCCTGAGGAAACAGAGAAAGCACTGATTGATGGCTGGTTAAAAACGGGCGACATTGGTATTATGGATGAAACGGGTCGCGTTAAAATTGTTGATCGGGTTAAAGATATGGTTATCATCTCTGGTTTTAATGTCTATACCGTCGAAGTGGAACATGTTATCAGCCTTATTCCAGAAGTATTAGATGTCGCCATTATCGGACTACCATCGAAAAGATCTGGAGAGTTGCTTAAAGCACACATTATTCTAAAACCTGAACGACATCTCACTGCCGAACAAGTGATCAAACATTGTCGCGAGCACCTCACTCGATACAAAGTACCAAAGCTTATTGCCTTCAATGAAGCCCTTCCTCTTAGCCCTGTGGGTAAAATATTAAAAACAGAATTACGGAAGCTTCCCGAAAACATTAAACATGTCGAGCAAAATCAATAGCATACATAACATATTGATTTTTCTGCTTTTTTTGTACGCCAAGCTGTCAATATCAATCTCAAAAATAAAGTTAAATATTCTGCTAAAGATTTCTCGTATCCATTGCTAAACTGGACAGTAGACTTTCAGTTTATGCGTGATACAAAATGACTACAAAAACCTCGACTCAAGATATCCCTCTTCAAGATGCCTCTTTAGATATTTGGCAAAATAAATATTGCTTAAAGACCGCAAAAGGCGAGATCGTTGATAAAAATATCGAAGATACCTACCAACGTGTAGCACGCGCTATTGCAGACGTTGAAAAAACAAAGTCACTGCAAGATAAATACTATAAAGAATTTTTGTGGGCGTTACGTCACGGCGCTATCCCTGCGGGTCGCATCATTTCCAATGCTGGCGCTGCCGAACATAAACCTGCCACCTCTACCATTAATTGTACTGTATCTGGCACCATCCATGACTCCATGGATAACATCCTAAGCAAAGTACATGAAGCAGGCTTAACCCTTAAAGCAGGCTGTGGTATTGGCTATGAATTTTCAACACTTCGTCCAAAAGGCGCTTTTGTGGTGGGCGCAGGCGCCACTACTTCAGGCCCACTTTCTTTCATGGATATTTATGACAAAATGTGTTTCACCGTGGCATCTGCCGGTGGCAGGCGTGGCGCGCAAATGGGCACTTTTGATATTGGGCATCCTGATGCCATCGATTTTATTCGTGTGAAACGTGAAGATGGTCGTCTTCGCCAATTTAATCTCTCTCTACTTATTACTGCAGACTACATGAATGCCGTTGAGACAGATAGTGACTGGAAACTTTCTTTCCCGATCACAGAAAAGCAACGCAAAACTCAAAATATTATTCTTAACGATCCTGAGCAAGTGGTTTGGCGTGATTGGCCGACAAAAGATAACTATATCACTGATGATTCTGGGTTGGTCGCTTGCAAGATATATCGCACCATCAAGGCTCGTCGCTTGTGGGACATGATCATGTCTTCCACCTATGATTATGCTGAGCCTGGTTTTATTTTGATTGACAAAGTCAATGAAGATAATAATAACTGGTTCTGTGAATCTATCCGTGCCACGAACCCCTGTGGTGAACAACCCCTTCCTCCTTATGGTTCTTGTCTTCTTGGCTCTATCAACCTCACCAAATTTGTCTTAAACCCCTTTACAAACCATGCTAAATTTGACTGGAACACTTACGA